>ENA-OQAA01000332-OQAA01000332.1-human-gut-metagenome-genome-assembly--contig:-NODE-332-length-33660-cov-6.364715_pt1 | contig 33660 bp, 47 predicted proteins | sample MGYA00242489_ERZ504515 | MGnify/ENA primary metagenome ERZ504515 (study PRJEB26092, sample SAMD00036237) | human gut metagenome | host: Homo sapiens | study: EMG produced TPA metagenomics assembly of... | reverse complement strand
CGAGACCATCAAGGCATCGGACGAACGAGTGCGCATCGCCGCCGTGGAGCCTTACGAATCGCAGGCGCTGGGCGGCGGCCTGACCGGCCCCACGGCATCAGTGATCTGGGCTACGGCTTTGTGCCAGAAAACTTCAACGCCTATGTGGTGGACAACGTGGTGGCGGTGAACACCACCGACGCGCAGCGGGCCGCGCAAAAGGTGCTGCGCACCGATGCCATCCCGGCTTCGGTGGCATCCGGTGCCGTTTTGCAGGCGGCCGCACAGCTCATCCATGTAGGAGCCAGCCGCTCTGCCCTTGCCATCCTGCCCGGACGGCAGATCGTAAATACATTATAAGGAGAAATCATAGAGTTCCCATGACAAACGACATGACAAAGGGAGCTATTACACCGCTCCTGATCCGTTTTACCATTCCGCTGGTACTTGGCAACCTGTTCCAGCTCACCTACAACGCCGCCGACAGCATCATCGTGGGCAAGTTCGTGGGCGAGGAAGCTCTTGCCGCCGTCGGCACCTCCAACCCGCTCATGACTCTGGCCATCCTTTTTATCAACGGCATGTGTCTGGGTGCCGGCATTCTGGTCAGTACCGCATTCGGTGCCGGTAATACCCAGCTGATGGAGCATCAGGTGTCCACCACCGCCATTGCAGGCACCGTGTTCTCGCTGGCATTCTCGGCGCTGTGCGTCATTCTGGCCACGCCCCTGCTGCAGCTGATGCAGGTGCCCGCCGATATCCTGCCCATTGCGGTCAGCTACCTGCGCATCGTGTTTGCAGGCCTGATTTTCACCTTCTTCTATAACTTCCTTGCCGCCACCATGCGTGCACTGGGCGACAGCAAGAGTGCCCTGTATTTCCTGATGATCAGCTCTGTGCTGAACATCGGCGGCGACCTGTTCTTTGTGCAGGTGCTGAACTGGGGCAGCAACGGCTGCGCCCTTTCCACCGTGGTCAGCGAAGCACTGTGCTGCGTGCTGTGCGTACTGTACATCCGCTGGAAGGTGCCCATCCTGCAGCTGGGCAGGCGCTGGCTGGTGTTTGACGGCAAGCTGCTGCGCAAAACGGTCAGCTACGGCTGGACCAGCGCCATGCAGCAAGCCACCGTGCAGCTTGGCAAGATCGCGGTGCAGGCCATCGTGAACACCATGGGTGTCAACGCTATGGCTGCCTTTACCGCTGCTTCCCGCATTGACGACTTTGCCTATACGCCGCAGCAGAACATCGGCCACGCCATGACCACCCTCATGGCGCAGAACCGGGGTGCCGGCAAGCACGACCGTGTGAAGCAGGGCTTCCACTGCGGTATGCGCATCGAAACCGCTTACGGCGTGCTGATCGCCTTTGTATGCTTTTCCGGTGCGCCCTTTATCATGAAGCTGTTCGTCACCGACCCGGAGGTCGTCCATCTGGGCGTGCGCTTCCTGCGCACGGTTTCCCTGTTCTACCTGATGCCCGCAGCCACCAATGGCATTCAGGGCTTCTTCCGCGGCATTGGCGATCTGAAGGTCACGCTGGTGTCCAGCACCTTCAACATGGTGTTCCGTGTGGCGGCAGCTGCGGTGTTCGTGCTGGTGTGGAAAATGGAGATCGAAGCTCTGCCTTACAGCTATGCGGTGGGCTGGGTCGTCATGCTGCTCTACGAGCTGCCCATGCTGGTTCGGTATCTGCGCAGCCATGGAGAGGAATTATAATCGTTTTATTTGATTTGTGATACGAAAAAGGCTCTGCATCGCAGGATGCAGAGCCTTTTCGTATTAAACTTACTTGCGGCTTGCCAGCAGATTCTCGATCTTCTTCAGCGGGTCGATAATGCTGGAAACAGACATGTCGTGGTTCAGAGCCACCACAAAGTATGCAGCGTACTTGGAAACATCCACATCCACATACCAGTCGCGGGTGAGCAGCTCAGGCATACGGTAGGTCAGGTTGGTGCCCACAACATAGGTCAGCTTGCCCTCGGCCACAGCCTTGTCGAACTTCTCCAGACCGCTGGTGAACAGGGGGAAGGTGGCGTTGGCGATGATGTTGGCAGCGCCGCGCTCCTTCAGGTTGCTGGCGACCTCCAGCATGCTCTCGCCGGAAGCAATGATGTCGTCTGCGATAAAGACGGTCTTGCCTTCCACGCTCTCGCCCAGATACTCGTGGGCAACGATGGGGTTGCGGCCATTCACCACGCGGGTGTAATCGCGGCGCTTGTAGAACATGCCCAGATTGCAGCCCAGCACGCTGGAGAAGTACATGTTGCGGTTCATGGCGCCCTCGTCCGGGCTGACCACGGTAAACTTGCTCTTATCAAAGGAGAGGTCCGGGTCCTTCTTCAGCAGGCTCTTCAGCACCTGATAGGTGGGCATTGCGTTATCAAAGCTCATCAGCGGCACAGCGTTCTGCACGCGGGGGTCATGAGCATCAAAGGTGATGATGTTGCGCACACCCATGGTCTGCAGCTCCTGCAGGGCCACAGCGCAGTCCAGACTTTCGCGCACCACACGGCGATGCTGACGGCCGCCGTACAGGCTGGGCATAATGACCGACACACGGTGTGCCTTGCCGGCCACTGCCTGGATCAGGCGCTTCAGGTTGGCGAAGTGATCGTCCGGAGACATGTGGTTCTCGTAGTTGAACAGCTTGTAAGTCACGCTGTAGTTGCCGGGATCGACCACGATGAAGATATCGTCGCCGCGCACCGACTCCTTCACCAGACCCTTGGCATCGCCACTCTGGAAGCGGGGGCAGTCGCAAGGAATAATGAAGGTCTCTTTGTCAATTCCGGCAGCCTTGGCCCAGCGGACCAGATGCTTGTCGATCAGGCCGGTCAGTTCCTCTGCACCGGGGCAGGAGATCAGCCGCATATCTGCCACGCTGGGCTGCTCAAAGAACGACTTCGGGGAAATTTCAATAGACATAGTCATAACTCCTTATTGCTGTTTACGATCCGTATCATGCACACAAGAGCGCATATCTGGTTTTATTTTATCACATTTCGTCGATTCTGCCATATCAATTTGTTTCATGTCAGGATTTTCTGCGCCTTGCACAGCTGTTTTTCTTTTTTCTCAAAGAGAATGTGTGTTTTCGACAAAAAGACAGCCGATTCTTTGCCACTTCGCAAATTTCGGCTGATTTTCGTGGAAAAGTAAGACTTTTCTTTGTCTGAGCAGTCTGCCGGGATCGCTCTTCCGGGAGATAAAAATGCAGTATGCCGGGCAGCGGAGATGCTGCTGTTTTCGCTCGTTCGCCCTCCCCGGCAGAGCCGCAAAAACGAAGGCATCTGCAACAAATTTGCTGAGCTTCAGAAGCTCAGAAGCGATCGTTGCAGATGCCTTCTTATTTTATATGATTGCGATAGGTGCTTTGTGTTCCGCTTACAGGGCAGCGACCGCAGCCTTCAGGGCATCCACGCGGTCGGTGTTCTCCCACTTCACGCCCAGATCCTCGCGGCCCATGTGGCCGTATGCGGCCAGCTTGCGGTAGATGGGCTTGCGCAGGTCGAGTTCGCGGATGATGGCGGCGGGGGTCAGGTCGAACACCTTTTCCACAGCCTGCTCGATCTTCTCATCCGAGACGGTGCCGGTGCCGAAGGTGTCCACCATGATGGACACAGGCTTTGCCACGCCGATGGCGTAGGCCACCTGCACTTCGCACTGCTTGGCAAGACCTGCAGCCACAATGTTCTTTGCCACCCAGCGGGTCGCATAGGCAGCGCTGCGGTCCACCTTGCTGGGGTCCTTGCCGGAGAAGGCACCGCCGCCGTGACGGGCATAGCCGCCGTAGGTGTCCACGATGATCTTGCGGCCGGTCAGGCCGGTGTCACCCTGCGGGCCGCCCACGACGAAGCGGCCGGTGGGGTTGATATAGTACTTGGTGTTCTCGTCCAGCAGCTCGGCAGGGATGGTGGCCTTGATGACCTTCTCCATCACGTCAGCGCGCAGCTGCTCCATGCTGACGCTGTCGCTGTGCTGGCTGGAGATGACCACAGCATCCACACGCACGGGCTTGTTGTTCTCATCGTACTCCACAGTGACCTGGCTCTTGCCATCCGGACGCAGATAGTCCATCTCGCCGTTCTTGCGCACCTCGGTCAGGCGCTTTGCCAGCTTGTGAGCCAGGCTGATGGGCATAGGCATCAGCTCCGGGGTCTCATCGCAGGCATAGCCGAACATCATGCCCTGATCGCCTGCACCGCCCACCTGATCGTTGGTGCCCAGTGCGATGTCGGGGCTCTGGCCGTCGATGTTGGAGATGACGGCACAGGTGTCGGCATCAAAGCCGAACTTTGCGCGGGTGTAGCCGATATCTGCCACCACCTCGCGGACGACCTTCTGGAAATCCACATAGCAGTTGGTGGTGATCTCGCCCATGATGTGCACAAGGCCGGTGGATGCACAGGTCTCGCAGGCCACGCGGGCATTGGGGTCGTGGGTCAGAATTTCGTCCAGAATGGCATCCGAGATCTGGTCGCAGATCTTGTCGGGATGTCCTTCGGTGACGGACTCAGAAGTAAACAGGTGTCTTGCCATTTGTTTTGCCTCCTAAAGTTTTTACAGCAGGGTGTGTATTTCTTGCTCCAACATTCCGTTCAAGCTTTTTTGCGCGAAAAATAAAAGCGCCCAGAGCCCGAAAGCTCTGAGCGTTGCACTCTTATCTCTCGGTTTCCCGCAGGATTTGGCACCTTGCGCTCACGCGCAGGTTGTCGGGCTTCACAGGGCCTGTCCCCTCAGCCGCTCTTGATAAGTCGGTATTCAGTTGGTACGTTCAGTATTCTATCATTGCTTCGTCAGATTGTCAAGAAGAGTATCACTCTTTTTAGACATTATTCTGAAATTGATGGAGCATTCCCCTGCTCCGGTACGGCATGGCCGTTCCGGGCGGCGTGAAGGCGCGCTTTTCCGCATACATCCGCTCGTCCAGTTCCGCCAGAAATTTCTCCACGCTGCCGCCCTCATACTTTGCCACACCGGTGGAGAAAGACAGCTGAAAGCTGCCCGCCGGGGCGGCGGCGTTATAGCGTTGCACCCGCTGCTCGATGGCGGCACAGATCTTATTCAGGATCTCCTCCGAGCCGTGCCGGATCAGCACCATGAACTCATCGCCGCTTATGCGGATAGCTACCGAGTTTGCCACCAGCGCTCCGGACAGGATGTGACCGATCTCCTGAATGGCGCGGTCGCCCGCACCATGACCGTAGGTGTCGTTGATCTCCTTGAAGCAGTTCACGTCCATCATGATGCCGTAAACATCCTTTTCCTGCGTGGCGTGGATGCGCTCCAGACAGTAGTTCATGTACTTGCGGCCAAACAGACCGGACAGCTCGTCGATATAGCTGCGCAGACTGCGGAGCTGACTGTCCACAAACACAAAGGCGATGGCCACCGACAGCCAGCCGAAGGCCATACCGTAGAACGCACCCTGCAGCACCGTGCCCACCGCACAGGTGATCACAAAGTAGTACACCGAGAAAAACTCCACCGTAACGCCATCGCGCTTGGCCTTATGCACCTGCCACACGCTCTCGGCATAATAGCCGAACAGCAGCAGGTAAAGCAAACTGTTCAGCGGACCGCGATGGTAAACGTTGTCCGCGGAGATGGTAAAGATCCATCCTGTGCCGAAAAGGTTCGCCGCCAGCAGCGCCAGAACAGCCAGCAGCGGCGCGCCCAGAAACAGATGCCTTCTGCGCAGGCGTCCGGTGCTGTGGTAGACCCGGAAGTCCACATACAAACACCACGCAAAGCCCACGCTCACGGTAGCGCCGGTGCAGACGGTGTTCATGAGGTACAGCCAGAACCGGCTTGCCGCACCGGGCACGCCGTCCAGCAGAAAGCTGATCGTCTCTGTCGCCTGTGCCAGCAGAGTCACCACCAGCATCTGGCAGAACAACTCACTTCCAACACTGTTTTTACTCTCGCCGCGCACCCGCAGCAGAAACAGAAAGCATACCAGCACCGCCCCTGTGCCATTGGCCACAAGGATCTCGGGTATATTCATTGCATTTCCTCCCCTGCCCGCCTTATCCCACAAGGCAGACAGCCCCTGTTTTATACAGTATCTATCTGTATTATATACCTGCCGCGCTCTGCTTGCAAGGCTTGGCATCAAAAAGGGCCGCTGCACAGCAATTTGTGCAGCGGCCCTTGGGAAAACCAGACGATCCAGAACAGCCTCCGCGTGCGCTCTGGTTCTGTTCTGCGGAAATATTATTTATAATTGCTTTTTTCGCAGAAAGATCAATAGCCCTTTGCCTGCTCGCCGTTCAGAATTTTGACAGCGCGGGAGGTTCCCAGACGGTCAGCACCCAGCGCAAGGAAGGTTTCCATGTCCTCCACGGTAGAAATGCCGCCGGCAGCCTTGACCTTGCAGCGGCCATGCACGCCCTTGACCATCAGCTCCACATCGTGGAAGTTTGCGCCTGCGGTGGAGAAGCCGGTGCTGGTCTTGATGTAGTCCGCGCCTGCCTCGCAGACGATATCGCACATCTTTTCCTTTTCCTCGTCGGTCAGCAGGCAGGTCTCGATGATGACCTTCAGGACCTTGTCGCCCACCGCCTGCTTCACGGCGCGGATGTCCTCGCGCACGGCATCGTACTCCTTGTTCTTCAGGCGGCCGATGTTGATAACCATATCCACCTCGGCGGCACCATTCTCAATGGCAGTCTTGGCTTCAAACGCCTTGCTGGCGGTATCCATGGCACCCAGAGGGAAGCCTACCACGCAGCATACCGGGATGCGGCCCGCCATATACTCCACCGCCTGCCTGACGTAGCAGGTGTTGATGCAGATGGATGCGGTGTGGTTTGCAATGGCTTCGTCACACAGGGTCTGGATCTGGGGCCAGGTGGCTCCGGCTTCAGCAGGGTGTGATCGACATGGGAGAGAATTTCTTCACGAGTCATGTTTGTTTCTCCTTTTTACTTGCTGGCACGGCGCACCTTTGCCATGCCGACAGCACTCAGGGCAATTGCAGTTGCAGAGACCGTTGCACCAATGATGCCCAGCACCAGACCGGAGACCAGAAATGCAAAACCTTTCAGACCACGCTTCATAAAACCGTACCTCCTAAAGTGTTGATGATTTGTAAAACCCTCTCAGTCATCTCGCATACGCTCGATGCCAGCTCCCCCGAATGGGGGAGCTTTATGCTCGGAGGAGAAGTTTTTCTTCTCCTGCAAAAAAGCTCGCCCTTCGGGAGAGCTGTCGCCGTCAGGCGACTGAGAGGGTTTTGCTTACTTTTTCTTAAAAATGATCAGCTTGCTGAACACATAGTTCAGCACGATCACCAGTACATTGGAAAAGATCTTCACGGCAAGGCCCCACAGTGCCTGCGCATTGTAGCGGCTGGTAACGAAGATCGCCGTGGGGCCGTCTGCACCGCCGATGACGGCAATAGCGGCAGAGCCATCCGTGACCCCCGCCGGTGTGCCTGCATAGGAGCTGCCATCTGGATGGCCGTATCCGGGCCAAGCCAGTGGGCCACCACGCTCAGCACCCCCTGCATCAGCTCGTCCATCAGCGCTGCACCCTGCGCAGCCAGCAGATTGCCCAGCACCAGCATAATTGCAGTGTCCAGCAGCATTGTACCCAGACGACAGGTGACGAATGCACCAAATTCCCTCGCCATGGCCTTGCCATGCGTTTTGCTGCGGAACACAAAGGTGCGGTTGGTGCAGTAGGCAAACAGGATGCAGATGATGTTATCCAGTACATTGCCCCAGCTGTTGGCGGCTGTATAGCCAAACAGCTTGTTGAACAGCGCATACAGCACAATGTTCAGCAGGGTGCACAGCACGCCGAAAACCAGATAGCTCAGCACTTCCCAGTGTTTCTTGAAAAAATTTATCATAGTTCGTCAAACCCTCTCCGTCCGCTCGCGCTGCTCGCGTCCACCTCTCCCGAAGGGCGAGGTTTTATTGCGGGCGCGGCGAGCCTGCCCTCTTTTGCCAAAAGCTCTCCCCTTCGGGGGAGCTGTCACCGCAGGTGACTGAGAGGGTTCTCTCCTTAACAAAAACAGCCCCGCCGCCGTTTTCCCGGCAACGGGGCTGTTGATCGCATTGTGTCAGAAGCTTTTCTTCCGAACGAAAGGCTGATTACTCAGCGTCGTCGTTCAGCAGGGCCTTCATAGACAGGCTGATGCGCTTCTTGTCGAAGTCGACATCCAGCAGCTTCACATCGACCATATCGCCGACCTTCAGTACGTCAGAGACCTTCTCAACGCGGTCATTGCTGATCTCGCTGATGTGGACCAGACCATCAACACCCGGCAGGATGCGGACGAATGCACCGAACTTGGTCAGGGAGACGACCGGAGCATGGAAGGTGCTGCCGATGGGGTAGTTGTTCTTCAGCTGCTCCCAGGGGTTGTCCTCGGCCTTCTTGTAGCCCAGAGAGACCTTGTGGTTCTCGGTGTCGATGTCCTTCACATACACTTCGATGGTGTCACCAACGGAGACGACCTCGGAGGGATGCTTGATGCGGTTCCAGCTCAGCTCGCTGATGTGGCACAGACCGTCCACACCGCCGATATCGACGAATGCACCGTAAGAAGTCAGGCTCTTGACAACGCCGGTGTAGGTCTTGCCCACCTCAACGTTTGCCCAGAACTCTTCACGCTTTGCCTTGTTCTGCTCAGCGGTCACCTTGTTGATGCTGCCGACGATCTTGCGGCCGGAGCACTCGGTGACAACCAGCTGAACGTGCTGGCCAACCAGAGCGGTGTAGTCCTCATCACGGCGCATAGTAGCCTGAGAACGAGGAACGAACACCTTGACGCCCTTGACGTTGACCACAACGCCGCCCTTGTTGAACTCGGTGACATCGCCTTCGACGACCTCGCCGGACTCAGCGGCCTTAGCGATCTCTTCCATGCCCTTGCGAGATGCGAGCTTCTTGCGGGAGAGCTGGATGACGCCATCCTGATCCATAACCTTCTCGACGATGAGGTCCAGCTCATCGCCAACCTTCACCAGGTCTTCGACCTTGGCGGAGGAATCATCGGTCAGCTCGCTCAGCTTGACAAAGCCGGTCTGCTTCGCTCCGATATCCACCTGGATCTCGTTGGCAGAGATGCTGGTCACGATTCCTTTCACAATACTGCCTGCATGAACACGCTTTTCCTCGGATGCATTCAGCATCTCCTCAAAGCTCATGCTGTCATTGATTTCTGCGCTCATACTGTTAAGTACCTCCTCAATAATAGACGATGGCGTTGAAGCCCCGGCTGTCACGCCCGCCACTTTAACATCTGCAAACCATTCCGGCCGAAGTTCGCTCGCTGTCTCGACCGTTACGGCACGCGTGTGTTTTGCGGCGACCTGTACCAGCTTTTGGGTATTGGAAGAATGATGACCGCCAATGACAACAATGATGTCGCATTTTTGGCTGAGGTCTTCCGCTTCCTGTTGCCTCGCCCACGTCGCATTACATATTGTATCAAAAATTCGGGCGTTTGTATAGGCTTTTTTGAGAAACTCCGAACTTTCTTGCCATTTTGTAACCTGAAATGTGGTCTGTGCAACTGCAAACAGGGGTTTTTGCGGGTCAGAGGGGCCTTTCCATGCCTTCAACTCGGCCAGATCGGCAAAAACGAACACCTCTCCGCGGGTGTGGCCCACGATCCCCTGCACCTCCGGATGGGTCTTGTCGCCTGCCACCAGCAGCACCGCCCCCGCCTTTTCGGCCTCGGTGGCAATGCGCTGGATCTTCTGCACGAAGGGACAGGTGGCATCATGGTAGGTGATGCCGCGCGCATCCAGCTCGTCGTACACGGTGCGCGGCACGCCGTGACTGCGGATGACCACCTCGTACCCGGCGGGCACATCGGCGATGGCATCCGCCACAAGGGCACCCTTTTTCTGCATATCCTCCACAGCCTGCGGGTTATGGATCAGCGGGCCGAGGGTGGCCACCTTGCAGCCTTCGTTCAGCAGGCCATAGGTCAGGTCCACCGCCCGCTTGACACCAAAGCAGAACCCCGCCGTTTTGGCAACTCGGATCTCCATCTTTTACGCCCCCATCTTTTCCCACGCATCCAGCAGGGCCTGCTTGTTGGCACGCAGCTTTTTGGTGTCGCGGCGGCTCTCCATGGCAAACTGCTCTGCAGGCATCGGCTCGCCGTAGATCACCCGTACTTTGCAGAACAGGTGCATTTTTCCATCCGGCGTATCGTACAGGATGCGGCAGGCACTACGTCCACCCCGGCCCCCGCCGCAATGACGAACAGTCCGCTCTTGGGCGGCAGAAGCTTCCCGTCCTTTTCGCGGGTGCCTCCGGAAGATGAGCAGTGTTTCGCCGTTTCTGCACTTTTCTACGGTCTGCTCAATGGCCGCCATTTCATCCTTTGTGCCGCGCACGCACACCGCGCCGCAGCAGCGGAAGAACCATGTGAGCAGGGCGTTGATCTCGAACAGTTCCTTCTTGGCGAACACGATCATCCGCCTGCTCCACCGGGTGACCACGATGAACACCGGGTCGATGGCGGAGACATGGGTGGGCGCAAGGATGCAGCCCTTTGTCTGCACCTTTTTCAGGTTTTCGCGGCCCTCTACATGGATGCGGAAGCCGATATGCCACAAAAGCCACGCAAAGGGCACTAAGATGTAATATAATATCATTTTATCGTTTTATTCACTTTCTCCGCAATGATCTTCTTCATTGCAGCAAGGCTCTGTTCAAAATCCAGCTCCGAAGTATCCAGCAGCACGGCATCGTCCGCCTGCTTCAGGGGCGCAGCGGCACGGTGGGTGTCCTGATAGTCCCGCTGCTTCACGTCGGCCAGCACCTCTTCATAGGGAGTATCGATGCCTTGGCCTGATACTCTTTCCACCTGCGTGTGGCGCGGGCTTCCGGCGTGGCGGTAAGGAAGATCTTCACCGTGGCATCCGGCAGCACCACCGTGCCGATATCGCGGCCGTCCATCAGCACGTCCTGCTTTTTGGCATATCCCGCTGCAGTTCCAGCAGAAAGGCGCGCACAGCCGGGTTTGCGCCCACGGCAGAGGCAGCCATACCTGCGGCCTCGGTGCGGATGGCGGTGCTCACATCCTCTTCCTTTAAATAAATGTGCTGCTCGCCCTCAATGGAGGCCAGCCGCAGCTCGATCTGGGGAAGCAGCGCGTTGACCGCTGCGTTGTCCTTGGGGTCCTTGCCTGCGCGCAGGGCATACAGGCCGATGGCGCGGTACATGGCACCGGTATCCACATAAATATAGCCCATTTCAGCCGCCAAACGGCGTGCCAGCGTAGATTTGCCTGCACCTGCAGGCCCGTCGATCGCAACAGATACCATTTTATATCTTCTCCTTTTTTGAACTGAACGATTTAAAATGGCCTCTGCTCACGCTCTGGCCATCTTCAGCGGAAAATCATTTTAAATATTTACAAATCTGGAAAATCTGCGGATTTTCCAGATTTGATTTTTCACAAGCGGGGCCGCAACGGCCAACTGAATCTGCTGCTCGTTCCCTTTGGGAACAGTTGCGCAGTGGTCTGTGAGACTATCCCGGCAACAACTCTTTTTGTGAAAACGTATTTTGAAAACGACCGCAGTCGTTTTCAAAATACAAATCAAAAAAATCTATTCCTATAAATATGCCCAGAGTAGTGCGGAGGGCATTTAAAATTGTTTTATCTGTAATTACAGATTATTTGCAAACGCCTGTGCGGTGCAGAAGGCGATCTGCAGGTTGTAGCCGCCGGTATAGGCATCCACATCCAGCACTTCGCCCGCAAAATACAGGCCCAGCGCCTTTTTGCTCTGCATGGTTTTGGGGTCCACCTCCCGCACGGACACGCCGCCGCTGGTGATCACCGCGTGGGCCAGATCGCCCCGGGCATCAATGGACACCCGCCAGTGCTTCATCAGCTGCACCAGCTCCCTCTTCTGCTCCCGGGTGATCTGGTTTGCCTTGGTAGCCGGGTCGATGCCCCAGCGCGCCACCATCACCGGCTGCATACTGGACGGCAAAAGCTTTACCAGCGCGCCCTGCGCCGCATGGTTTGCCAGCAGGGCAAAATCCCGCGTGATGCGGTCATAAAGCTGCTCCTCGCTGAGAGCGGGCTTGAGGTCGATCTCCGCATGATACTTGTGTTTTTTCATGTCGCCCAGATGGCTGGATGCGCTCAAAGTCAGCGGGCCGCTGATGCCAAAATGAGTGAACAGCATTTCGCCCTGCTCGTCAAAAATGGCCTTGCTGTCCTCGAACAGGGTCAGGGTGACGTTTTTCAGCGCCAAGCCCATCATCTTTTTGCAGTCCGCGTCATGGCTCACAAGACTGACCAGACTGGGCACCGGCTCGATGAGGGTGTGCCCGGCCTGCTGGGCCAGTTTGTAGCCGTCGCCGGTAGAGCCGGTGGTGGGGTAGCTCACGCCGCCGGTGGCCACCAGCACGGCATCCGCCCGGTACTCCCGGCCGGAGGTGCCCCGCACACCGATGCACCGCAGTGCCGGGCCTGCCTTTTTCTTTTTGGGGTGGCGCGGGTTTTCCGATGCGGCGGGAGCTGCTTCCGGCTCCGGTGTTACCTCTTCCAATAGCAGCTTTTTCGCGCCGTCATGCACGAGTTCAGCATCCTGCGCATAGCGCAAAAGAGCCTGCCGGATCTCCTCGGCCTTGTCCGATACTGGAAACACCCGGCGTCCGCGCTCCACCTTCAGCTCCACGCCAAGGCCCTCGAACAGTTCCATGGTCTTTGCCGGTGGAAAGGCCCCCAGCGACGAATACAGAAAGCGCGGGTTCGTGCGCACATGGCGCAGAAATTCCTCTGCCGGGCAGTCGTTGGTCACATTGCAGCGGCCCTTGCCGGTGACAAGAATCTTCTGCCGGGCTTGTCCATGTGTTCCAGCACCGTCACCTGATGCCCCTGCCGCACGGCGGCACCCGCCGCCATCAGTCCTGCCGCGCCTGCGCCGACGATCAATACTTTCGCCATCCGTTTTCTCTCCCATCGCCTAATAATACGAGTCTATCATACCAGAATCGACACACAAAAGCAATGTGTTGCCGTATTTCTGCCAATTACAACAGCTGGGCAAGGATGCTGTTCTGCACGATGAGACCCGCCGGGGTCAGGGCAAGGGTGCGGCCATCAAAGCTTGCATAGCCCGCCCGGACGCAGTTTTGCACAAAGGCCAGCTGTGCGGTGGAAAATTCTTTCCCGTAAAGTTTTTTGTATGCATCCAGCGAAAGGCCTTTGCGCAGACGCAGCTGTAAAATAAGGTAGTCCTCTGCGCCGCAGCTGCCGTCCATCACCGGGGCGGCGGCATCGTTCAGGAAAGCGGCGGTGTCCGGCGGGTAGTAGAACCGTCTGCCGCCCATGCAGGAGTGCGCCGCCGGGCCAAGGCCCAGATAGTCGCCGCAGTCCCAGTAGATGAGGTTGTGTCGCCCCTCATAGCCGGGCTTTGCAAAGTTGGAGATCTCGTACTGTTTGTAGCCGTGGTGTTCCAGCTGTTCCACTGCATAAAGGTAAAAATCGGCGGCTTCATCGCCGGTGGGCAGGCCTTCGGGCGGATGTTTACCAAAGGCCGAATCCGGCTCGATCTTCAGCAGATATGCCGAAATATGGGTAGCCCCACCACCCTCGATCAGTTCCAGCGTTTCGTCAAACTCGGCTTCGGTGTAGTGCGGCAGTGCCAGCATGATGTCACCGCTGATGTTCGCAAAGCCTGCGCGCCGCGCGGCGGCAAATGCAGCCCGCGCCTGCTTTGCCGTGTGCGGCCTGCCCAGTGTGCGCAGCTGGGTATCCCGGGCAGACTGCACCCCGAAAGAGATGCGGTTCACGCCCGCCTCCCGGAAGCCTGCAAGGCTTTCTTCCGTCACCGTCTCCGGGTTTGCTTCCAGTGTGATCTCGGCCCCCGGCATCGGCCGGGCCGCATCGATCAGCCGTTTTGCCTGCTCCGGGCGCAGCAGGCTGGGGGTGCCGCCGCCAAAATAAAGGGTGTCCGGCTGCAGGGGCCTCTCCGGTGCAAAGCGGTCAAGCTCCCGCACAAGAGCCTCCACATAGGCATCCGGTACGCCGCGCTCACCGGGATGGGAATAGAAATCGCAGTATCTGCATTTGGAAAAACAGTACGGAATGTGTAAATAAAGCCCAAGAGACATACAATATCACAGCCTTTTTCATGAAACGTTCATTTCTATGCAGTATACTATATTCCGTAGACCGGAGCAAGGAAAAAGTGTTCCGGCAGAAAGAGACTGGAGGAGTCCCATATGGATTACAATTACAATGGTTACGATCGAGGCTACACGGAGCCTGCCATGACCTCGGCTGACTATATGAACCGCACCTATCGCTGGATGGCGGTAGGCCTGCTCATCACCTTTGCCGCGGCGTTCGTTACAGCCGCTACCCCGCTGCTGTACGTTGTCAACTCGCTGTATCTGGTGTTCACCATCGCAGAGCTGGTGCTGGTGTATGTGCTCAGCTCCCGCGTGCAGAACATGTCGGTGGGCGGTGCAAGAGCCACCTTCTTTGCCTATGCACTGCTCAACGGCATGGTGCTGAGCTATTATTTCCTGGTGTTCGATCTGGGCACTCTGGTGCTGGCCTTCCTTGCCACCTCGCTGTACTTTGGCCTGATGGCCGTCTACGGCACTACTACCCACAAGGATCTGTCCGGCTGGGGTCCCAAGCTGATGATGGGCCTGTTCGCGCTCATCATCACCGGCTTTGTGGGCATGCTGTTCGGCATGAGCTTCCTTACCACGGTGCTGTACAGCGCTGTCGGTCTGGTGGTGTTCATGCTGCTGACCGCCTACGACACCCAGAAGCTGAGCCAGATGTTCTCCTACTACGCCTATGACGGTGAGCTGGCCGAGAAGGCTTCCATCTACGGCGCACTGACGTTGTATCTGGACTTCATCAACATCTTCCTGTATGTTGTGCGCCTGCTGGGCATGAACAGCCGCCGCCGCAACTGATTTTTGATCCGCAAAGGCTCTCCCGAAAAGGGAGGGCCTTTTTGTTTGGTAATACCATTTAGAATATCCTCCGCTTCGCTCTGGGTATCAACACAGAAGGCCACAGAGGGAAGATGCATTTTCCGGCTGCGGCCCCTCTCGTGAAAACGCAGAACCGGTCAGACCGCGGTCTGACCGGTTCTGCATCACTATAAATGCAATTCCGCTATTATGGCCAGAATGAAATGGAGGCCATTTTAAATCGTTCCGTGCATAAAACCTGCCCTGCTGTCCCACACTAAGCCCAGAAGCAATGCGTACACAATGCAGCAGATGGGAGTAACGACAATGGAGCAGATCAAAAAGTTTTTGCGCAGCAGGGGCTTTACACTGGCACTGCTGGCCTGTCTCGTCGCAGCCGCAGCGGCGGGCGTGTGGGCAGTGCGCACCGTGCGGGATGAACTGAAAAAGAGCTACGACGACCTGACGATCCCGCAGGAGGAACCTGCCCCGGAGCCGCAGCTCACCCTTGACTCACAGGAGGACGATGTATGGCAGCAGCCCGTGACCGACGCCGCAGAATCTGCGGCAAATATACCCAAGCCCGCATCCTCTGCGTCCTCTTCTGGGGCGCAGTCTGGCTCTGGTTTGGTGCACGAACCCTCCGCACTGCAGGGCGCATCCTCGCCTGCCAGCAGTTCAGCTGCGCCTGCCTCCACGCAGCCCGTCTCGGGCAGGGTCTTGAACGTCTACAGCGGCGATGAGCTGGTGTACAGCAGCACCCTTGGCGACTGGCGCACCCACAACGGTGTGGACTACGCCTGTGCGCAGGATGCACAGGTGTGTGCTCCCGCCGCCGGTAAGGTGACCGCCGTGGACACCGATAGCCGCTGGGGCAGTGTGGTGTGCATCGAGGACAGCGCCGGGCACCTGTGGCGGGTGTGCGGCACAGCCGACCCCACGGTGCAGACCGGCGATGAAGTGAGTGTGGGCCAGATACTTGGCCGTGCAGGCAGCATTCCCAACGAATGCGCCGAGGAGACGCATATCCATCTGGAAGTACTGCAGGGTGAGCAGTACCTTGACCCGGCAAAGCTGCTGAACTGATGCAGTTCGCCGTATCCCTGCGTATTTTTCAGTAAAATATTCCAAGCAGCAAAAATCGGAAAGGCCGTTCTGGTCTTTCCGATTTTTCATTCTATAGGATCGATGCAGGCTCAGGCATTTTCCAGCTCAACCACCGGCCAGCCCAGAAGGCGGATGGCTTCGCGGTCGTGGGTAGCCAGCAAGACAGGCTTTTCTCCGCAGCGCTCCCGCAGCAGAGCCGCAGCAGCGGCAAGGGTGTCCGGGTCCATTCCGGTAAAGGGTTCGTCTAACAGCAGCGTATCGCTGGCGGCCCACAAAGCCCGCAGCAGAGCCGTGCGGCGCTTCTGTCCGCCGGAAAGCCGTGCTGCAGGCAGGGCCAGTGCAGCAGCATCCATACCAAGCTGTTGAAAATCTTTTATGATTTGTTCCTTGTATTGTTCTGCACTGCCGGGCAATACCAGCGTCACGTTCTGCACAGCTGTCAGCTGCGGGCAGAGCCGGTCTTCCTGAAACACTGCTGCCACCCGGCCAACGCCCTGTACTATGCCAGAAGTGGGTTCTTCCAGCCCCATGAGGATGCGCAGCAATGTGGTCTTGCCCCAGCGCTGGGTGCCCACAGCACCGCCGGGCCTTCCACCGTGAGGCAGAGATCCCGGAAAAGCGTTTTCTTCCCGAACTGTTTTGTCAGATGCTCGATGGTCAGCATTGCGGCACCTCCCCGGTCACGGCGCGGGTCACGCAGTCCAGAAGCAGCAGGAACAGCTTTTCAAACCCAGCGCTGAGCAGGATGATCACAAACGTCCATGCGAACAGCTCCCCGGTGGAAAGGGTGATCTTGGCCCGGTAGAGTGCATCGCCGATGCTGCCATTGGGCAGGCCGATCACCTCAGCGGCAACGCCGCTCTTCCAGCAGATACCAAGGGCCACGCTGCATCCCTGCCGGAAGGCCGGCAGCATCGCAGGCAGCCACACCGCCCGCAGCCGTCGGCCCAGCGGCAGGCGAAACACCTTCGTCATCTCCAACAGCTGTGGGTCTGCGCTCTGGATGCCGGTGCGCACCGCACCGTACAGCACGGGCAGCACCATTAAAAAGCTGATGAGCACCGAAAGCGATGCCCCCCGCACCCACACCAGCGCCAGAATGATAAAGCTTGCCACCGGCGTGGCTTTGACCAGCTGCAGCACCGGAGCAAGCAGCACATCTGCCGTGTGCCACGCCTGTGCGGCCACAGCCAGCACGATGCTTACGGCCACGCCCAGCCCAAAACCCAGCAGAATGCGCCCGGAGCTGAAACCCACCCGCTGCCAGAACTCTGCCTGCGGCAAAAGCTGCAAAAGAGTGCGCACCGCCTGCACCGGCGAAACAAGGAACACCTCCTGTCCCACCGCCATGGCGGCGCACTGCCACACCGCCAGCCAGAAGGCCGCAGCGCCCAGCCGCTGAAAAAATTGTTTATGTCGCTTCATAAACTTACCTGCTCCTGATTACAAATAAATGCAGGACGGCAGGATGTTTCTTCAGCGAATGATCCGAGGATAGGACCTGTTGCCTTATGGCAACAGGGCGGGAGCTGGAAGCCCCGAATTTCGCGGAGAAAGCGCCCTGATGGCCTGCTCAGTTCTACATTACATATTATAATACCATATCTCTTTCCAAACGCCAATGACCCGTGCATCATGATGCATAAGAGCTTATCATGCCTGTCATTACTTTTCTTCATGTTTTTCTTTCTTGACATGAAATACATAAAACGATAAACTGAACTGTATAAATCTCTGTCATCTTTGATGCAGGAAAGAAATGAGGTGTCTGTCCTATGCAGAAGCTCTCCGGCAAAAATCTGCTTCTGGTCGGCTTTACACTGTTTTCCATGTTTTTTGGAGCCGGGAACCTGATCTTCCCGCCGCATCTGGGCGCGCAGGCGGGCGTGAACCTCTGGCCTGCCTTTGCGGGCCTTGCCGTCAGCGCCGTCGGCCTGCCCATTGCGGGCGTGGTGGCTGTGGCACGGGCAGGCGGTCTGGATAAGCTTGCCGGCCGGGTGCATCCGGTGTTCGCCATGGTGTTCACCATTCTGGTGTATCTTTCCATCGGGCCCTGCCTTGCCATCCCCCGCACCGCCAGTACCTCCTTCCAGATGCTGGTGCCGCTGATAGGCGGCGGTACCGGGCTGCAGCTGGCCTACTCGGTGCTGTTTTTTACAGCGGCCTTTCTGGTGGCGCTGCGGCCGGAAAAGCTTACCGACTGGCTGGGCCGCATCCTCTGCCCCTGCCTGATCGTGCTCATCGTGGTGCTGTTTGCCGGGTGTCTCATCCATCCGCTGGCGGCACACTACGGCACACCCAGCGCAGAGTACGCAGCCCTGCCCGCTGTGCAGGGCATCCTGTACGGCTACCAGACCATGGACACGCTGGCCGGGCTGAATTTTGGCGCGGTCATCGCCCTGAACATCCGCGCCCGGGGTGTCACAGAAAGCCGTGCCGTGGAGGGCGGCACCATCCGGGCCGGTTTTATTGCAGGCGGGCTGATGCTGGTGGTCTACGCCATGCTGGGCCACGCCGGGGCCGAGACCGGCACGGTGTATCCGGGCCTTGCCACCGGTGCTGAGGTGCTTACCGCTCTGGCGCAAACGCTGTTCGGCCGGGCGGGCCTTGTGCTTATTGCGGCCATTTTTGTGATCGCATGCTTCAACACCTGCGTGGGCCTGATCGCCTGCGTGGGGCAGTATTTTCATCAGCTTCTGCCCCGCATCCCCTACCCTGCCCTTGCAGCTTTTTTTGCTGTGACCAGTATGCTGGTATCGAACCTCGGCCTTGCTGCCATCATCCGGCTGTCCACTCCGGTGCTGAACGCCATTTATCCCGCAGCCATCGTGCTGATCCTGCTTTCCTTTATGCCGGGCCTTGAAAAGCACCGGGCGGTGTATCCGCTGTGCATGGGCCTGACCGCCCTGCAGAGCATCGCCGCTGCGCTGCCGCTGGGGGCAGTATCTGCCGCCGCCAACGCTCTGCCGCTGGGCAGCATGGGCTTTGGCTGGGTGCTGCCTGCGCTGGCCGGGCTTGCAGCCGGACTGCTTTTAAACAAATCTGATCTGCAATAAAATAACCTGAAAGGCCCGGTTCCCATGTTACAGGGAGCCGGGCCTTTGCTATTTACTGCAGTTTTTTGCGTTTTTCGTAGTCGTTCAGGGCGGCAAGCGCTTCCTTTGCCATGGGCACCAAGGCTATCATGTTGAAAATGGTCATCAGGCCAATGCCCACGTCGCCCAGATCCCACACCACCGTGTAGGCCTGCATACCGCCGATCACCAGCATGGCCAGCGCGATCAGCTTATACACGGTCTGGCTCCACCAGTTGTCGCCGCACAGATAGGCACATTGCCGCGGGCATAGTACAAAACGCCCAGAAAGGTGGAAAAGCTGAACAGCGCCAGCGTGGCCGCAATGAACACGACACCAAAGCCGCCCAGATGGTACTGCAGGGCAGTCTGCAAAAGGTCCATGCCCGCAAGTCCTTCTGTGATCTCCTGCGGCACCAGCAGCATCAAAAAAGCCGTGCAGCTGCAGATCACCACCGTATCGATCAGCACGCCCAGTGCCTGCACAAAGCCCATCTTGACCGGGTCGTCGCACTCTGCGGCGGCAGCTGCACAGGTGCCGAACCGCTGCCCGCTTCGTTGGAGAACAGGCCGCGCTTGACACCGTTCATCAGCACAGCACCAAAGCCGCCAGCCACGGCCTGCCGCAGACCGAACGCTTCCGCAAAGATGCGCCCGAACACCGCCGGGAGCTTGGGCAGGTTGAACAGCACGATGCCCACGGTGATGACAAAATAGCACACCGCCATGATGGGCACCATCACGTCCAGACTTTTCACGGTGGCATTCTTGCGCAGCACGATCACCGCCGCAATGGCCGTGAGCACCAGTGTGGTAGTAAGCGGCGGAATATGGAACGCATTTTCAAACGCAGAACTGACCGAGTTGGAGATCACCTGACTGATGCCGCACCAGCAGATGAGGCCAGACACCGCAAACAGCGCCGCTACCACAGAGCGCTTGAGCTTTTTGCCGCGCCTGCGCTCCGCCAGCACATGCAGATAGTAAGCCGGGCCGCCGCGCCAGCCGCCGTACAGCGGGTCGGGCTGGCGGTATTTCTGGGCAAGGGTGGATTCGATAAAGGAGGTGGACGCACCCAGAATGGCAGTGACCCACATCCAGAACACCGCACCGGCACCGCCTGCAGAAACAGCGGCCACCACGCCCACCAGATTGCCCATGCCCACGCGGGTGGCGGTGGAAATGACCAGCGTCTGGAAGGAGGAAAGGCCGTTCCTGCCTTGCTTTTTCTCGCACACGGCGGCGATCATATCCCGGAACAGCCGCACCGGCAAAAGACGGGTGCGGCAGGTGAACCAGATGCCCGCCGTGAACAGCAGCACCACCATGAAGGAAATGCCGATGCCGCCGCCCAGCGGGATGGTGAACAGGTCGCCCCACAGCAGGCGATAGACGGATTCGATAAGATTTACCAGCAAGGCAGATTCCTCCTGTAGATCAATGGAATGAAGACGATAACTTCATTATAGTACAGTACAGAAGAATTGTAAAATCTAAAATATTGATAGAAATAATCGATGGAACAGGATAACTTGACAAATCACATAGCTTCGATTATACTACAAACAGAAGGGGCGCTGACTGCAAAGGTCAGCTTTCCATCCCGTTAGTCAAAAAGATTGACCGCTCGAGTTGGGGAACTGTGAGGCGGTCAATCTTTTTTGTTATCATTGCTTTTCATCTGGGAAAACTTTGCCATGACCTCAACGGTCAGACGGATCACATCCACGACCAAGCTCAACAACGCGAGAATGAACGTGAGCAATGCGAGAGTCTCCAGCAGATTCATTCGATATGTCCGGGTTGCGGCTCCCTGCATCTGCTTCGTGCCTTGGGCGGCACTCGCATCTTGCAGGCCGCGGCCCCAACAGCAACTCCCTGTTTCCGCCACTGGCGGCGGTCGTTGCCGTTGCTCTTCGCCTTCAAGGCTCCGGGCAGGGTACTTTCAAAAAAGTTTCCTCCCGGACCTCTGCTTGTTCTATGTAGAAATAGAAAAACCAGCGATACGGGATAGAAAGCATGACCACCAATTTTGCAATCAGCGCCTTATTGTTATTTTAACACAATCTTTTTGGAATTACAACACAAAAGCCGCCCGGCGGTCATACCGGGCGGCGGAGGAAGATGCGCGCTGCTGCGCGCAAAACAGAAGATTTTTACAGAATGTCGATGTACTCACCGGCCAGCGCCTTGTTCATGCTGCGCACGGCACAGAATTTGCCGCACATGCTGCAGGTGTCGCTGTGGTCGTCCTCCGGCAGGCGGGCATCGCGGATGGCCTTTGCGGTCTCCGGGTCCAGTGCGCAGGCGAACTGTGCATCCCAGTCCAGCACACGGCGGGCATCGCCCATCTTATCGTCGATGTCCCGGGCGTGGGGGATGCCCTTGGCGATATCGGCGGCATGGGCAGCAATCTTGGAGGCCACGATGCCCTGCTTCACATCGTCCACATTGGGCAGAGCCAGATGCTCGGCGGGGGTCACATAGCACAGGAAAGCTGCACCGCTGGCTGCAGCCACAGCGCCGCCGATGGCAGCGGTGATGTGGTCGTAACCGGGGGCGATATCGGTGACGAGGGGTCCCAGCACATAGAAGGGTGCGCCCATGCAGATGCTCTTCTGCACCTCCATGTTGGCAGCCACCTGATTCAGGGGCACATGGCCGGGGCCTTCCACCATCACCTGCACGTTGTGTGCCCATGCGCGCTTGGTCAACTCGCCCAGACGCACCAGCTCCTCGATCTGGCACACATCGGTGGCGTCAGCCAGACAGCCGGGACGGCAGGCATCGCCCAGCGAGATGGTCACATCGTGCTCGGCGCAGATCTCGCAGATCTCGTCAAAGTGCTCGTAGAAGGGGTTCTCATTGCCGGTCATGCTCATCCATGCAAACACCAGAGAGCCGCCGCGGCTGACAATGTTCATCTTGCGCTTGTGCTTGCGGATCTGCTCGATGGTCTTGCGGGTGATGCCGCAGTGCAGGGTGACAAAGTCCACACCATCCTCTGCATGCAGGCGCACCACATCGATGAAGTCCTGTGCGGTCAGCTCAGCCAGATCGCGCTGGTAGTGGATGACCGAATCGTACACCGGCACGGTGCCGATCATCACCGGGCACTCGTGGGTCAGCTTCTGGCGGAAGGGCTGGGTGTTGCCGTGGCTGGACAGATCCATAATGGCTTCGGCGCCCATGTTGACGGCGCTCATCACCTTCTGCATCTCCACGTTGTAGTCCTTGCAGTCGCGGGAGACACCAAGGTTCACGTTGATCTTGGTGCGCAGCATGGAGCCGACACCCTCGGGATTCAGGCACTCGTGGTGCTTGTTGGCCGGGATGGCTACCTTGCCCTCGGCCACCCACTGGCGGATCTCCTCGGTGGTGCGATACTCTTTTTTAGCCACGATCTCCATCTGCGGCGTGATGATGCCCTTGCGGGCAGCATCCATCTGAGTGGTATAAGTCTGCATACGCTCTGTTCCTCCAAATGACAGTTTATCTCTGAACAGCAGGGTGCTGGTCATACAAGGGTAGGGAAAGGCAGCCGTCATTCAGAAAAAACAGAACGTTCTGGATGCCGGCACCTGCGCAAAATACGCTTTTCATGTTGGTTTTCTCCATGAATTTTATAACGCGGCCCAAGGTGGTGTCCCCGGTTTGCCGCGGGATCGGTCAGATGATCTGCTCCGACAGGGCTTTCAACTCTTTGCACTCGGTCTCGATGTCGTCTGCTGCAAAGATGGCGCTCACAAGGGCCACGCCATCCACACCGGTGCCCTTGAGCTGCAGGATGTTCTCCTTGTGGATGCCGCCAATGGCCACCACCGGGATGTCCACGGCATCACAGATGGCCTTCAGGGTCTCGTGGGCAGAACGTCCACATCGGTCTTGGTATGGGTGGCAAAGGCCGCGCCCACGCCAAGGCAGTCTGCGCCGTGCTTGACGGCTTCCCGTGCTTCCTCCACACTGTGGACGGAAACGCCGATCATCATTCCCTCGCCCACACGGGCGCGCACCTGCGCTGCGGCCATATCCTCCTGCCCCACGTGCACACCCTCGGCGTGGCAGCGGATGGCAATGTCCACATTGTCGTTCACAAAGAACGGCACGCCGTAGCGCTGGCACAGAGCATGGATCTCCACAGCCTCTTTCAGAAAAGCTTCATCGTCCAGCTCTTTTTCACGCAGCTGCACACAGGTGACACCGCCCTTCAGGGCGCTCTCCACCTGTTCATAGAGGGTCTGCTTTCCCACCCATGCGCGGTCGGTGACGGCATACAGAAGCATGTTCTGCTTATCGCACTTCATAGTTTGCTCCTTCTTCCAGCTGATCCGGGGTCATATTGTAAATGGCATCGATGATATAATTGCGGTAGGTGGAGTTGCCGTCCAGCGGGGTCAGGCGCTTGTGGGCGGTCTCGCCCGCAAGGCCCATGGCGCACACTGCGGCTGCAGCGGCTTCCAGCGGATGTCCGGGGTTGGCGGTAACGAACGCCGCCGTCAGGGCCGAAAGCTGGCAGCCCGTACCGGTGATGCTGCTCATCATAGCATTGCCGTTGCGGATGCAGTAGGCTTTTTCGGCATCCGCCACAATGTCGATAGCACCGGTAATGGCAATAACGGCACCCGTCTGGGCTGCAAAGGCCTTGGCAAAGGCCACGGCAGAATCCAGATTTTCCTCAGTAACTTTATCGGCCACATCGGCATCCACGCCCTTGGTGGTTCCCGCGCCGGAGGCCAGCGTTTTGATCTCCGAGATGTTGCCGCGGATCACGGTGAACTTTACGTCCCTGAGCAGGCGGAAAGCCGTGTCGGTGCGCAGGCGGGATGCACCCGCACCCACCGGGTCCAGCACCACAGGATGGCCCAGCTGGTTTGCCTTTTTGCCCGCCAGCAGCATGCTGGTGATGGTGCGGCTGTTCAGGGTGCCGATGTTGATGTTCAGACCGCCGCAGATGGTGGTGATGTCCTCCACCTCGGCGGCATCGTCGGCCATGATGGGCGAAGCACCGCAGGCCAGCACCATGTTGGCGCAGTCGTTCACGGTGACGTAGTTGGTAATGTTATGGATGAGCGGGCAGGTGCGGCGCAGGTTCTCGAATTCTGTTTTGAACATTCGGGTGCCCCTCCGTCAGGAAAGACTGTTCTGCATGCTGTGCAGAGCGCCGGAGCGCTGCAGGCTGTACACCAGCACGCCCGCAATGATGGAACCCACTGCAGTGGAGATGAGGAACGGCACGATGTAGGCATAGAACGCGATGTCGCCGGCGCTCTTGCCCATGAGGAAGATGGCCACCGGGTAAGCGCACAGGCCGCCCAGAATGCTGGTGCCGAACACCTCGCCCACCATGGTGGCAAGGATGTTTTTGGTCTTATGGTACACAAGGCCGCACAGCAGTGCGCCGAACATGCTGCCGGGGAAGGCCATCAGGCTGCCCAGACCCAGCAGATTGCGCAGCAGCGAGGCCACAAAGGCCACGCCCACGCCCCACCACGGGCCAAGCAGCACCGCGCAGGTCACATTGACCATGTGCTGGATGGGTGCACATTTGCTGCCGAACATGGGGAAGCTGAATACGCTGCCCACCACGCACAGAGCGCACAGCATGCCGGCCAACGCCAGCTTTTTCACAGAGATTTTTTTCATAAGGCAAGGCTCCTTTCCAAACCTGCGGAAGCAGCAAAAACCATACAGCGCCTCCGCAAACAGCCCGCACCCGGTGCCAGACCCGGCGCAGGAACTATAAGAAGCGGTCGAGACTTTCTGGTCTCCTCTCACGCCGGAACACGGCTTCCCATCGCTGACGGTCACAAAGCTCAGGGCGCTCCCCCTCAGCCCGCTGCGGCACTTCCGCAGAAAAGTACAAGGCATCCTCCTTAATGGTAATAGGTACACAACAAAAAAAACAGGAGACACCTTCCGCGGTGCCTCCTGCAAAAATCATCCATTCTGACTTCCTACGGCGGCATTATCCGCATCAGGTAAAAGGGTCGAAGTTTAGGTACTTCCTCTCAGCCTGCTTCACAAGCTCCCCTGTATTTGATTGTGACTGTATTTTACACCCTTTGCGCACAAATTGCAAGAGGGGGCAAAGGCGCGCACAGCGGTGCAAAACGTTTTTCACGCAGTTTTTGGGGCGTTTCACGCAGGTTTTATTGAAAAAGAAGGTGAAATATGGTATTTTCAAGATGGACACATACCCCCCCCCGTCAAGCAAAAAGGAGGAATTCCATATGAAGCAGACGACCCTGACCCAAAGGCTGGCTCTCAGCCTCGTGGCGCTGTGCATGGTGCTGAGCGTGTGCGCACCCGCCTTTGCGGATGTGACCGACCCTGATATGGCCAAGGCCGCACAGTGGTGCACCGAGCAGGGCACCATGGCTGCCAAGGGCGACCGCTTTGAGCCCGAAGGCTGGACCCCGAAGTTCAAGGTGATCGAAGTGTGGAACAAGGCGTTCCCCGCAGCCTGATGCCGGCAGTGTGGATGCCGTGCTCAGTTCGGACCTTTTCCGTGAAAATGGGGCTGTTGCAAAATAGCTCTCTGAAAAAATCATGAACAAAACCCGGAACCTTTTCTCGGCCAAAACGGCTCAAAAAGGGTTCCGGGTTTTTGATGTTATGCTGTTTCCGCCTTATCCGTTCCACCCTCTGGCAGAGGGGTCCAGCATTTCGGTGGCAGAGTAAATGAGGGCGTTGCAGATGGCTGCAGCCACATTGCTGCCGCCCTTGCGGCCCATGGCGGCGATGGCAGGCACGCCGTATCGCTCGCAGGCGGCAAACAGCACTTTCTTGCTTTCCACCACATTCACAAACCCCACCGGCACGCCAATGACCAGTGCAGGCCGCAGACCGGCTTCCATTTCCTCTGCAATGGTCAAAAGGGCCGTGGGCGCATTGCCAATGGCCAGAATGGCCCCCGGGTGCTCCCGGGCAGCGCGGTGCATGGCGGCAACGGCACGGGTGGTGCCCGCCTGCTTTGCGGCTTCGGCCACAGCGGGGTCTGCCATGTAGCAGATGGCTTCACCGTTCAGTTTTTTCAGGCCCGGCTTTGTGATGCCCGCCAGCGCCATATTGGTGTCGGTAACGATGAAAGCACCCGCGTGCAGGGCCTTGACTGCGGCTTCCACCGCGCCGGGTGTAAAGCGCAGATTTTTGGCATAGTCGAAATCCGCGGTGGTGTGGATGACCCGCTTGACCACCGCAGCCGTCTCCGGCGGCGGGGTCAGGCCCAGCTCGTCCAGTTCCCTTGTGATAATGGAGATGCTCGTCCGTTCAATGTCGGCGGGCAGATGATGCTGCGGTGTCATGTGTTGTCTCCTTTTTGCATTCCCATAGCGGCATAGATGGCGGGCATATCCAGTGCCGCGCGCACACCATCGGCAAGCAGATCAAACTGCTGCTGACGGTACTGCTCCATGGGGATAAGCTCGGCCCCGGCCGGATCGATGCCCTTCCGTTTGCACAAAAATGCGGTCAGTTTTTCGGTCAGTTCGCCGGTGTCGAACAGGCCGTGCAGGTAGGTACCGAATACACCGTCCTGCACACAGCCCTCCGGCGTGCCGTCTGCAAGGGTGCAGAACGCACTGCCCCGCACCTCGGTGCGGCCTGCGTGGATCTCGTAGCCCGTCAGCTTTGCGCCTGCAAAGGGTTCTGTGGTCACACAGGCTGCGGTCTGGGTCAGGTGCTTTTCGGTGCCGAACACCGTCGTGGTGGGCAGCAGGCCAAGGCCCCGCAGGGTGCAGGGGGTGCCGCTCTCCTCCCCTGCCGGGTCGCAGAGCTGTTCGCCCAGCATCTGATAGCCGCCGCACACGCCCAGCACCGGCGTACCGGCTGCCGAAAGCCTGAGCACCGCCGCTTCCAGTCCGCTTTCCCGCAGCCAGTGCAGGTCGTCCATGGTGTTTTTGGTGCCGGGCAGGATGACGAGATCCGGTGCACCCAGCTGGCGGGTGCGCTGCACATACCGCACGCCCAGCAGCGGGTGCTGTTCCAGCGGGATAAAGTCGGTGAAGTTGGACACATGCGGCAGGCGCAGGATGGCGATATCCAGCGGCTTGACCGCAGCTTTTGTATCCAGCCGGTCGGAGAGGGAGTCCTCGTCCTCGATCTCCACCCGCAGATACGGCACTACGCCCAGCACGGGCAACTGCGTTTTTTCTTCCAGCATGGCAAGGCCGGGCCGCAGGATCTCCACATCGCCCCGGAACTTGTTGATGATCAGGCCCCTGATGCGGGCACGCTCGTCGGCTTCCAGCAGCTCCACAGTGCCGTACAGCTGGGCGAATACGCCGCCGCGGTCGATATCGCCCGCCAGCAGCACCGGCGCATCCACCAGCTTTGCAAGGCCCATGTTCACGATATCGTCGGCTTTCAGGTTGATCTCCGCCGGGCTGCCCGCGCTTCGATCACGATAATGTCGTTCTCGGCGGCAAGGCTGTTGTAGGCTTCCAGAATGTCCGGGATAAGGCTGCGCTTCATTTTAAAGTAGGCGGCGGCAGGCATCTGGCCCCGGGCCTTACCGTTCACGATCACCTGACTGCCCACATCGCTGCTGGCTTGAGCAGGATGGGGTTCATGCGCACATCCGGCTCCACGCCTGCAGCCTGTGCCTGCACCACCTGCGCACGGCCCATCTCTGCACCGTTGCGGGTGACAAAGCTGTTCAGGGCCATGTTCTGGCTTTTGAAAGGGGCCACGCGGTAGCCATCCTGCGCAAAGATGCGGCACAGCGCCGCGCACAGCAGGCTTTTGCCCGCACCGCTCATGGTGCCCTGCACCATAATGCATTTTGCCTTGCTCATTGTGCCACCTCCGGCAGGGTTTCGGCCAGCAGTGCAAGCAGCTGCCGGTTCTCGTTTTCTGTGCGCACGGCGGTGCGGTACCAGCTGGCATCAAGGCCCGGATAATTGCCGCAGCTGCGCAGTACCGCACCCTTGCGGCGCAGCGCTTCGCCCAGCGCTTCCGGCGCTCGGAACAGCAGATAGTTAGCCCGGCCCTCGATCACCCGCAGGCCCAGCGCCCGCAGGCCGTCTGCCAGCACAGGCCGCTGTGCTTCGATCAATGCACGCACCTTCGCCACATATTCCGTCTCGTCCAGCGCAGCGATGCCCGCCGCCTGTGCCAGACTGGAAACCGCCCACGGCTGGCCCGCTGCCCGCATCCGGGCAAGCAGCTCTGTATCAGAGCACAGGCAATAGCCCAGACGCACGCCTGCCATGCCGTAAAGCTTGGTGAAGGCTTTTAAAATAATCAGTTTTTTGCTGTTTTTCAGCAGATGCTTTGCCGAAAGGCTTCGCCCTCCGGCAGAAAATCCAGAAAGCATTCGTCCACGGCCAGCACCGCACCCACGGCTTCGCATCTGCGCAGCAGCGCTTCCACAAGGGCAGGCTCTGCCAGCTGGCCGGTGGGGTTGTTGGGCTGACAGAGGAACACCATATTTGTACCCGGGTGCACCGCGTTCAGGAGATCTTTCGTCACCGCAAAATCGTTTTCTTCCCGCAAAAAATGCCGTTCCACCCTGCAGCCTGCCGTTTCAAGGGCGGTGGCATACTCGGCAAAAGTGGGGGCCGTTACCAGTGCAGTGCGGGGCTTTGCAGCCAGCGCCAGCCGGAAGATGAGGTCTGCCGCGCCGTTGCCGCACAGCAGCCATTCGGCGGGCACTCCCTCAGCCACCGCCAGTTTTTCACGCAGGCCCGGCACAGCGGGTCGGGGTAGCGGTCGGCCGTGGCAAGCGCTGCCGTAATGGCCTTTGCCACCCCTTCCGGCAGCCCCAGCGGACTGACATTGGCCGAAAAATCCAGCGGGTCGCGGCCAAACTCGGCGCGGTAGCCCGCCCAGTCGCCGCCATGGGTCAATTGTTTCATGCAAGGAACCCCCGTATTGCTGCACCCCATGCCAGCGCAAAGCCGCTTGCCACATACATCATGCGGTTGGCGCGCAGGATGTCCTGCGGCTCAATGGGGCGCAGGGCATCACCGATGGTAGGCTTGGGGTAATATTCGCCAAAATAGTAAGCCGGGCCGGCCAGCTGCACGCCCAGTGCACCGGCGCAGGCGCTTTCGGTCTGGGCGCTGTTGGGGCTGGCGTGGTTGCGCCGGTCCCGCCGCCAGATGCGCCATGCGCCCTTGGCATCGTTGCCGGTAAAGGCCGCTGCGGCCACCCACAAAAGGGCGGCAATGCGGCTGGGGATGTAGTTGCCACATCGTCCAGCTTCGCGGCTGCACGGCCAAAATAAAGGTACTTCTCGTTCTTGTAGCCCAGCATGCTGTCCATGGTATTGATAGCCTTGTAGGTCAGCGCCAGCGGTGCCCCGCCGATGAGCATATACAGCAGCGGCGCAATGACACCGTCGCTGGCATTTTCGGCCACCGTTTCCACCGCGGCCTTGGTCACGCCCTCGGCGGTCAGGTCCTGGGTGTCGCGGCCCACGATGCGGCTCACGGCTTTGCGAGCGGCGGGCAAGTCGTTTTTAATAAGCTGAGCGTACACATTTGTGCTCTCCTGCGCAAGGCCCCTTGCCGCCAGCGCCTGCCCGCACCAGAACATCTGCACCGCAAGGCCCAGCCACGGCTGAGCTTTGCCGCCGCCAGACACACAAGCTCGTGACCAGAAAGGTGCCCACCGGCAGGCAGAACGCCGTCACGGCACCGCCCAGCAGCTCGCCCTGCGGGGTGCCGGGCAGGCGGGCGCGCAGGAACTTTTCCAGCCGGGAGATACATCTTCCCATAAGCACCACCGGGTGCGGCAGCCACGCCGGGTCGCCGAAGAGCTCGTCCAGCACAAAACCGCCGACAACTGCCTGAAGGATCATGCCCTGCTCTCCTTTGTGTACTGGACGGTCTTCACGAGATACAGCAGATGCTTTTCCGTCCAGTCCTTTGCATCCAGCACAAAGCCGCCCGCGTTGGGCCCGCACCATGCGTAATAGTCCCTGTGGGGGACGGCAAACCGCTCCATGCGGCCATCTGGGTGCCGCCGTGGGCCAGAATGACCAGCCGTTCTTCGCCTGCGGCAAGGGCTTTATCGATCAGCTCTGCACGGTGCGGCAGATGCGGTCTGAAAAATCCGTCTTGCGCTCTCCATCCGGGCAGGGGCTTTCGCAGTTGGCCTTCACCCATGCCTGATACTCGGGGTCCTTTTCCATCTCGATGAAATTGCGGCCCTCAAAGCTGCCAAAGCACATCTCTTTCAGGCCGTCCACCGGCACAAGCTTTGCCTCCGGGAACAGGATGCGCGCCGTCTGGCTGGTGCGCTGCAAGGTGGAAACATAGACCACATCGGGGTCAAAATCTGCCCGGCGCAGCTGGGCAGCGCCTTCGGGTGAGAGCGGGATATCGCGCTGGCCCTGATAACGCTTCTGGGCGTTGTATTCCGTCTGGCCATGACGCAGAAGATAGATCAGCATTGAGATAATTCTCCTTTCAAAACCGTGGGGATGCCGCAGAACATCTGCACCACGCACTCTGCCCGTGCGGCCAGCAGGCAGGCAAGCCTGCCTGCCGCCTCGCGGTCTGCGCGCTGTTTGACATCCATCGGCACAACACCGCCGCCTACCTCGGTGGCGATGAGGATATCGTATTCATGGGCAAGCTTGTCTGCAAGGCAGGCAGGTCGGCGGCATCGGCAGCCAATACCTGCACGTCCGAAAGACGCTTGCCGGGAAGTGTTTGCGCAAAGGTGCGCTTGCCGCTGTAGAGCGGCCCGGTAATAAAGATCATAGCAGCCCTCCCCACTGGCAGGCACACAGCGCCGCCAGCATCCAGAGCTCGGCCTTTTGCAAAAACCACCCGGCAAGGTCGCCGGTGATGCCGCCGAACTGTTTCCGGCTCACGGCATGGTAACACCAGAGCACCGCCAGCGCTGCCAGCACCAGCGCCCAGCCGCCCAGCGCCGCCATACCCACGCACAGCACTGCGGCCAGCACCGCCAGCACCCGGCGCACCACAGTTTTGTCTGCTGCAGTGGCAAAGGTGTGTGCAAGACCGGTGTTTTTTGCCATGGGGAACGATGCCACCGCAAGGCCCGAAAGCGCCCGTTCCAGCACCAGTGCCAGAACCCACAGCACACCCACGCTGGGTGTAAAACTCACACAGGTGCACAGGCAAAATAGGCCAGAAAATAGCTGCACAGTCGGATGACCGCAAAGGCACCGCAATGGGGGTCTTTTAATATTTCCAGCTTCTTTTCTCGGTCGCCGTAGCTGGAAAGGGCATCGCAGGTGTCGGCGTAGCCGTCCAGATGGATGCCGCCGGTGATCCATACCGGGATCAGCGCAAAGCCTGCCGCCTTGGCAAGGCCCGGCAGGGGCAGCACCCCGCACACGCACCATGCCGCCCCAATCACGACACCAATGAGCGGGAAGGCGCACATGCATAACGCATATTCTTTTCGTTCCATTCGAACTGCGGCACCGGGATGGCCGAAAACATGGCAAAGGCCACCGCAATGGTCTGCAAAACGATCATTTTTCCACTCCTTTATAGTACACGGGGATGCCGCATACCACCCGCACCACCGCATCTGCCCGGGCGGCAAAGGCATTGTTCACCTGCGCCAGTGCCAGCAGATAGCGGCCTGTGTCACCGGCATAGTCGGCCCCGCCGCTGAACACCTCGTTGGAAACAACGATGAGGTTTTCGCACTGGGCTGCAAGGCTTTCCAGCCCGTGCAGGATGCTTTGGCCGCGTTTTCCCCTGCTCCCGCCGGGTCGTACAGCTCGTTGGCCGCAAGGTTGCCCAGGTCTTCCAGCAAGGCGGTGCCCCGCGCAGGCAGACGCACATTGTCCAGATGCAAGGGACACTCCACCGTTTCAAACTGCTTTGCGGCCCGCATTTTGCGGTGCTTTTCTACCCGGGCGGCACACTCGGCATCCCACACCTGCATGGTGGCAAGATAGTAGCGGGGGCCGGTGGTTTTCAGCACAAGGCTCTCGGCGTATTCACTTTTGCCGCTGGCCGCGCCGCCCAGGACCAGCGTCAACATTGGGGCGTATACGGCGCAATGCCGCCCTCCGCAAAGGAGTAGCACCCGCCGTATACGGCCAGCGCATATCCCACAGCGGGATGCTGGCCACCGCGCCGGTGCCCTCGCCCAGATGCAGCCCCGCCGTAATGATGGGTGCCTTGCCCAGTGCTTCCAGCACGATGCGCGCGGCAGGCTCTGCCGAGCAGTGGCTTGCAAACACAGCCTTTGCCGCCGCCGGGCACAGCCGCACGGCGCACAGCGCGGCCACTCCGCTGATAAAGCCATCTGCCAGCACTGGCACGCCGGCCAGTGCACCGCCCAGAAACACACCGCACAGGCCCGCGATATCAAAGCCGCCAAGCTTGGAAAGCACATCCAATGTGTCTTCCGGGTCCGGCTCATTGCAAAGGATGCCGCGGCAGATGGCATCCACCTTACGGGCAAGCCCTTCGTCCGAGAGGCCCGCACCGCGCCCAGTCATAAGCTCCACGGGCTGGCCCAGCAGCACTGCCGCCACCGCGCTGGAGGTGGTGGTATTGCCAATGCCCATTTCACCGGTGGCGATGAGCTGTAGCCATCCTCTGCCAGTTCCCGGGCAAGGGCAATGCCCTCCCCAACGGCCTGCACGGCCTCGGCCCGGCTCATGGCAGGGCCTTGGGTAAAATCCGCCGTGCCTGCGGCAATGCGGCAGCTGCGCACGCCGGGCACCGGTTCGCCTGCCATGCCCATATCCACGGGCAGAACATCGCAGTGGGCCGTGCGGGCCATCTGGCACACACTGGTGCGCCGCATGGCAAGGTTTTCGGCCACGGCACGGGTCACTTCCTGCCCGGTCTGGCTCACGCCCTGCGCCACCACGCCGTTATCCGCGCAGAGCACCACCACCACCCGGCGGGAAAGATCAAGCTCCGCACTGCCGGTAAGGGCGGCGGCATCCTCCAGCATGGTCTCCAGCCGGCCCAACCCGCCCAGAGGCTTTGCAAGGCTGGCCCAGTGGGCGTGTGCCGCCGCACGGGCGGCTTCGTTGGCCGGGGTGATACCCGCCAAAAGTGCATTCAGTTCCGTTTCGGTCATTTTGGTCATCCTTTTGTTTTGCTGTATCGTTCTGCCGCGCGCACAAAGCGGCCCGGCAGGGGCGTGCCCGCCCAGTATAAATGCGGGAACCCCGCATAGAAATTCTCGTTTGCAAAGCCGCATTCCCACTGCATTTTTTCGTTTTTGCAGGCAGTAAATGCAGTGCCGTTTGCGGTGGAATCCCAGTGGTGGAATTCGTGGATGGGCAGCGTTTCTCCGGCGCAGAAGAGCATACTGTCCGCCTTGGCGGTCATTTCGGCATAGCCAAAGCGCACCAGCCTTCCCACCCGGATGCCATCGCCCGGCAGAACGTCTGCCATGGGCCACGCCTTACCGTCGGCATCCTCAAGGCTCCGGCCCAGATACAAAAAGCCGCCGCATTCGGCCGCTGTGGGCAGGCCCGCCTGCACGGCCTGCCGGATGGAGCCGCATGGTTTGTTTCGCTCAGGCCTGCGCATACAGCTCCGGGTAGCCGCCGGGCAGATACAGCCCGCCTATATTTTCCGGCAAAACCGCATCCTGCACCGGGCTGAAAAGCA
>ENA-OQAA01000331-OQAA01000331.1-human-gut-metagenome-genome-assembly--contig:-NODE-331-length-33679-cov-3.761624_pt1 | contig 33679 bp, 35 predicted proteins | sample MGYA00242489_ERZ504515 | MGnify/ENA primary metagenome ERZ504515 (study PRJEB26092, sample SAMD00036237) | human gut metagenome | host: Homo sapiens | study: EMG produced TPA metagenomics assembly of... | reverse complement strand
ATGTATTAGCTGATCGAGGATACGATAGTAATAAATTACTTGATTATGTCTACGACCATGGTGGAGAACCAACGATTCCTTCCAGAAAGGGAGCGAAATTTGACCGTCATTGTGATTGGTGGCTTTACAAAGAGAGACATCTAGTAGAAAACTATTTTCTCAAATTAAAAGCGTTTCGCCGAATAGCCACACGTTATGATAAACTGGCTTCCACTTTTCTGGGTTTCGTATGCATCGTCTCAATATTAATTTGGTTAAAATAAACAACTCGAAATGTTTTTCAAACACGCTCTAGAGCATTCCCTTATCTTTATTTTTGCCAGAGCTTTGCGTCAGCTTCAATCCGGTAAGCTCGGCAGGCAATTCCAGACTTCCTGTATCCTTTAACATTCTGCAAAGAAATGCAATCTGGTGCCTGTAAGGTCTTGAGGTACTGTAGCGCTCTGGGTTAAAGGTGTCAAAAGTATAGGACGCTTTTGGCGCAGCAGCCAGAAGCGTAGCAACCGTTTTTATACTATCTGTGGAAGTGATTACGACTTCGTCGAATCGTGTCCCTCCCATGCACTTCTTATATTCTTCTTTCCCCAAGTCCAAAATATGGGACAATGGATAGAATGAGAAAAGTCCCATCCGGCTGGTGAGCACACTTGCCAGCTTCCAGCGATTACCTTTCTCGGGATCCGGCTTCAATGGCAGGCTGGAACAGTCAGGTGATAACTGTGCCAGATATTTGGCAGAGTCTGTATTGCGGAAATCATTGTATGCAAGCCAGAATTCTTTTTCCGGTGCCTGTGCTGCCAGGGCATTAAAATCCCGAACCAGATTCTGGGAAAGCTTCCGCCCTGTAAAGAACAGGATGCGTGTGCGCGGTGCCGGTACATCATCGGAAGAAGCTGGAGCATAATAGGGCAGCGGTCGTCCGTTTAAGAGAGAATCTGCAATATCTGTGAGAAGATATTGTGGGGACTCCTCGAAAATAGTGGCTTCTTCCGGGGAATCCTTTGCTGCCTGTAAATCATGATTATTTTCCATTTGCAGAGAGCTTTTTTTCGAAGAATTCCAATTGTGCTCCTGGGAATCGAACACACGGTCTGTATCAGAAGTAAACTGGTCAAAAGGTGCTGAATGTAAAGCTTCATTTGTGGCCATCTTCTCAGACATCAGCTCTAACTGTCTGATATATCGTACTAACTCCGGTACATTATCAAATGCAGGATATTCCGGGTGAAATATATCACAAAGTGTGGAGTGCAGATTGCAGGAATTATTTTTCAAACAGGCTCCAGAGCTCTCGGGCAGACAGGAAGTGGTTTCCTGCAGGACAGGAGCAGCTGGTACAGTCTGATGGTCACTGGTTGCATTTTCGTGTCGAAGAAATGTACCGCACAGAAATCGCAGAATCTGTGTGCCTGTGGTGAATCTGGCAGAAAGTGCATTGTGATAATCCGATATAAAAATATCACACGCCGCAGCGAAATCCGGTACATCGAAATCTTTTGGCATTTCTTTTATATGTCTAAATTCAGAAAAATCAATTTCCCTCTCATGGTCCAGATGCAGATACAAAACCTGATGATCGGAAAGTTCACAGTCAAATATGTAGAGGGCTGCCATGAAATTCCAGAATGTCTGCTCGGTGTCCGCAATATAGGATCCTGGAAGCAGCGGCGCATACAAAATAGTCTGCATGGAATCCATCTGCAGGCTGCGGCGGAGCTTTTCCCTGTGTGATTCATTGGGAATCACCGGAATGTGGGTGGAAGAACCGATAATGTAAGGCGTTTTGCAGATATTAGCTGTCATACATTCCTGCAGGTAAATATCCCGGTTCTGTACATTGTTAAAATACAGGCAGTCTGCCATAAACATAGTATGCTGCCAAAGCCCTGTATCAGCGGTGGAATCCGGTGTGTTCAGAACGGTTTCCGGATACAGATTGTGTCCGCAGTAAAGCAGCACAAACTGCCCCTCTTCCTTCCGGAAATAGTAGGGCAAAGGTCCGTCTGTGATCACGTAGCCGGAGAGTGCAAGTGCCTTGCCGTATTCTTCGCTATCCGGGCACACCAGAGTAATATTCTCAGACAGAGCTGTGCTGTCGGAAAGATAGCGGTTCAGAAGAGCCTGGAACAAGGCATGCTTCTCCTGAGTCAGGGAGACAATGATCTGGTGTTCTCCGAAATTTCTCAGAAGGTGCACAAGTAATTTCAATATCCAGGTAGGAATTTCTTTTCCACGGCTAGCTTCCAGAAGAATCTGCTCCGGATCAGGAGCAAGACTTCCGGTATAGGCAAAGCCATAAAACTGGGAGGAAGTTTTTTCCCGGTGGATCATCTCAGCAGGCTGATAGCTGGGAGATGTTTTGTGAGAAAGCTTGTAATCCTTTATCCAGGCTTTCTGCTGCTGTACGGTCATTCCGTTGCAGGCCTCTATGAAAGAAATCATTTCCTGCCTGGAACCATAAAGACAAAGCAGCCGCCCAATATGTGGCGGAAGGGAATATCGGACATAATGATTATTCTCCCAGTCCGGAATATTGGACTCCATATAATCGAAAAGCTCATTGACCAATTGCAGCTTCAGTTCTTTCTGGTTAGTCTCATAGTTGGTAAGCAGCTTCCAGAAACGGTAGAAAAAATGGCGCACGGCAATGAAATCCAGTTCTGTCTGATATTGCTCAAACAGCCCCAGCTTCTCCATTTCTTCCTTCATAAAAATAATGCATTCCGGATGTGAAGGGTGGAAGGCGTGAGACGGCTGAGAAATCCTACATTTTTTCTGTAATTATAGAAGCACTGATCCACGTATCCGATGGAACGGGCTTTCACAGCCAGAAGATAGGCCACCGGAAGATCTTCGAACCGGATTCCTTCCGGGAAACAAAGTCCGTTAAACAGATCTCTGTGAATGAACTTGATCCATGGGTATGGAGAAATCGCAGGTAATTCATAAGGCTTGTCTGCAACCCGGAAATTCTGATTATGGCAGGATGCAATGTATTCCTTACGAATTCCGGTCTCAGAGTCTACATTATAGTAGCGGAAAAGAACCAGGTCGTTTCCGTCGGCGGTAGCTTTTCATAAAGAAGTCTGCAGGCGTCAGGCTCTACGAAGTCATCGCTGTCTACAAACCAGACATATTCTCCATGGGAATGGGCAAAACCGTAATTTCGTGCCCTGCTGACGCCGTGGTTCTCTGTGGAAAATATAAAAAGCTTCTCCGGATTTAACGACTGATAAGCCTGCAGAATCTGCAGGCTTCCATCTGTACTGCCATCATTGACAGCTACGATCTCTATTTCCTCAAGTGTCTGTGCCAATAAGCTGTCCAGGCACGCGCTCAGGTATTTTTCCACGTTATACACCGGTAAAATGATGCTGACTTTAAAAGACTTCATCAAAAACTCTCTACCCCATTCCTAATTCCGATATTTCAAGTCAAAATTGCAGTTATTTCGTCAATCTTTTACCTATAATAGTACCAGTTCGACAGGGGGATTTCAAGGGGAAAAGGAAGGAAGAAACTTGTTTATTTTCTGTTTATCTCTTTCTCACCAAATGAACACATTTATATAGTACCATGGAAAACGAGAAGGAGGGTTTTTACTTATGACTGACAAGGAGTATTATGAGCTTATTCAGCCGTATGAGGATGCGATGAAGCTATTGCTGACACGTCTGGAAGTGCTGAACCACTCTATTTATAAAACAAAGACGGGGAAACCCGTTCATAACATACAGTACCGGATCAAAAAGAAGGACAGCATTGAGGAAAAACTGGTGCGTCATGGTTTCGAGCCAACCTTGGAAAATGCCAAGGATCAGTTGCAGGATATTGCGGGGGTGCGTATTATCTGCTATTTTGTTGGTGATGTAAATAATCTGATAAACATGTTAAAGAAGCAGCCCGACCTTATTTTCATCCGTGAGAGAAACTATATTGAGAGCCCCAAGCCCAACGGTTATCGCAGCCATCATGTCATTCTCGGCGTAAATGTCTGCTGTCTGGATGCAAACGAATACTATCCGGTAGAAATCCAGCTGCGCACCATCTCCATGGACTTCTGGGCCGCCATGGAACACCGCGTCTCCTACAAGAAACAATACGACAACAAAGAACAACGTGTAGCCGAACTTCTCCAATACTCCAATATACTGGAAAAGATGGAAAAGGAGTTTGAGAAATATAATGATCATCCGGTTGAAATGTGAGTAGCAATCTGATAAAATAAAGAAAACGTTTGTTCGAAGGAGGCTATAAACATGGTGTTTGTAAATGAAGCATGGAACGGAACTGGTGAAATTGTAGTTTACAGTAACTATCATAAATATTGGCTGGACAGAGAACGAAAGATAAAGAATCCATTGTTTGATGTGTTTAGCGGGAAAATATTGGATTTGAAGGATAGGAAACCATCGGCGATTAAATATTTTTACAATTTACTGGATTGTGAGATATGCCCCGGAGTAACTATTTGTGTGGTACCTTCCAGTAATGCGGAAAAAAGAGAATCCGGAATTGGAAAACTAGGAGAAATGCTTGCTGCCAATGGAAGGATAATAAAGTATATTTTTTAAGGAGAAGCCATTCAATCAACAAGCTTGCAACAGGAGGAAGCAGGAATCTGTCAGTTCATATGCAGTCTATTGATACGGTAGAGGATATAGACATAAGCGGAGACATTGTATTATTGATGGATGATGTAACTACAACTGGAAACTCTCTGTATGTCTGCAAAGAAATTTTATTAAATCGTGGAGCCGCTAATGTAGAAATGTTTGCATTGGGTAAGGCAATATAAAATGGAAAAGCTTATGGAAGAAAGAAAACAAACACTATGGCAGGAAATAAAAATCTGTCGAGTTGATGAAACAAATTATCCACATGATTTGAAAAAAATAAAAGACCGGCCAGAGGTTTTGTACTATAGAGGAAATATTGATATTTTGAATAAGCATAAAAGTATTGCGGTTGTAGGATCACGTAAGATATCGGCTGTAGGTGCTAAGTTGGCTTATAATGCGGGCAGTATTATAGGCAAAAATGGTTTTAATCTTGTAAATGGTCTTGCACTTGGCTGTGATGCAGAAGCTCTAAAGGGGGCTCTGGCAGCAGGGGGGAAATGCGCAGTGGTTCTTCCTTGCGGAATAAATGAAATATATCCGAAATCTAATCAATGGATTGCAGAAGAAGTTTTAAAGCAGGGCGGATGTCTTATTAGCGAATATCCCGAAGGAACAAGACCTGAGAAATATCGTTTCGTGCAGCGCGACCGACTTCAAAGTGGCATGTCTCAGGGGGTTCTGGTAGTAGAAGCTATGGAAAAAAGTGGTACTATGCATACTGCAGAGTATGCAAAAAAACAGAATCGCCGCCTGGCTTGTTATTATCACGGTTTGTTGAAATATTCTACAGGAAATAATGTTTTGGAGAATTTATATCAGGCAGCAGTGATTAAAACCAATGAGGATTTAGAGAACTATTTATGTGAAATTGCAGATATAGAAGAATATACGCAATTAAGTTTTGATTTTGTATAACTATTTCCCCACGAGAAACAGAAAAGCAGCATTGTCTCTCGTGGGGATTTTTATGTTCTGTTTTAGTACAAATTTTATTGAAAAATATCCTATATCATTTCTACTTTTTTATCTTATTTTTCGCACGGAATAAATGGTAAAAATGCCGTAGTTCGCATACTCTTTTCATATTCTAACAGTTGCGAAAGACTAACCCATGATTTATAATGAGCTATGTCGAAGTCTGTCCATTTCTGATTATTGAACGCAAGGAGCATTCCGCAGAGCGGTTAGTGTTTCCAGGCAAACAGTAATTAACAGGAAGCTTCGAAGATATTATAAAAATATTGAGGTGAAACCATGAACCCATTTTATAATAAAAAGAAAAAAGGATATACATTAGCAGAGGTTCTAGCCACGGTGGCAATACTCCTTATCCTCATGGCCATTGCTGTGCCTGCGATTTTTTCCATAAGGAAGAACCTGCGCCAGAAAGCTCTGGATAATAAGGCAGAGCTGATTTATACGGCGGTGCAGAATAATCTGGTGAAGCTGCAGAGCAATGGTAACAGTAGCCTTTATGACGGGGAAAAAACAGCAAAAGCTATGGGAAAGACGCCCTCAGATGCCACCAAGGAGCAGAAGCTTTATTACGCACTTCCTCTGAAAAAGCAGACACAAAAAGGGCGGCCAGTGTACTGGTGACAACTGATACCGTAGATGGCGAACTTTACAATAACTACTGGGTAGTAGAATATAACCGGAAAGTGCCAGCGTATATGCTGTTTTTATAGCGAGTCAGATAGTATCAAACCATATGATCCAAATGTATATGACAGCTTCCGCTATAAAGACAATCGTCTCAGCGATGGCGCAAGAATCGGATATTACGGCGGAGATGCACTGGATGGCAGCAATACAGCAGTGCTTGCCCCGAAGATAACGGTTACAAATGAGGAAAAACTGGTTGCAACTATTACTTGTATGCGGCAGGGACAGGATAATAAACCGTTGTCATTTGATGTGGTGCTGACGGATGATAAGGGAAATCAATTAAATCTGAAGTATAAAGCATCTGGGGATAAGCTGGTTCATGCGAAGGATGATCTGCATGTTGGAGACATGTCAGAGAAGGATACTAATGAGGAGAGTTCGATTGTAGGGCGCAGTTATACTTTAAAAATCACTTTGGATGATCTGACAAGTGATGCCACCAGATTTGTATCACTTTATGGAGAAAAGAATAGTTATTTAAAGAGTACGAATACCAAGGCACTAAGAGCCGGAACTGCTCTCAATATAAAAGTTACGGTACGAAGTGAAAACCACAAGATCGATGGTCTGTTTACACAGTATGACACCAACAGTCTTTTTGCTGACAAGAGTACTTCTGAAAATGCGGCTATTTATTATGGTCGCCATCTGCAGAATCTGGATCAGGAATCTGGAGTGGCAGAAGATATAAAAACAGCTAAGCTTGGCAATTCTATCCATTTTGAAAAGCAGGAAGAGAAAGAAAAAGATGACACCACTTCCTGGTACAGCTGTTACGGAAACAAGGCGTTCACTCCGATCACCAACAAGAACCTGGAGCGCTTTATCGGCGACAAAAGCATGGCAATCTATCACCTGAATGTAAAAAATGGTGTGGATATAACAACTGCAGATGGCTCTGCCACAGGCAGAAAAGGTGCCGGTCTGTTTGCCGTGCTGAAGGATTCTATGACGGTGGAGAATCTGCGTCTGGCAGGAACCACCATAGCAATTACCGGTGAAGGAAAAGAGAAGGTAAGTGTCGGTGCAATCGCAGGTGAGACCACAGGCTCTGCGAAAATAACCAATTGTGAGGTATATCTGGACACAGAAGACATAGAAGGAAAGAATGAGAACGATGTCTGGATCAGCGGTGCCGGAATTCAGGGTGGATTGATCGGACATACTAACAGTGTGGCAGAATCAGGCTCTTCTGTGACAATAGTCAACAGTTTTGCAGCAACAGTTATGGATGGCAGAGAGAACGGTACAACAGGTGATCTTATCGGTACGGTAGGAGGTCTGATCGGACAGGCGGATTGTGCAGTGAATATAAAAAACTGTTATGCAGATTCTTACTTGACCGGAGATGTAACAGGTGGTTTGATAGGAAGTGTAAACAGTGGCAGCGTAAATGTTGAGTACTGCTATACGGCAGGGTATCAGAATCCAGCCAATCACGGCGGTGGCCTTGTGGCAAGCTCTGTTGACAGTAATGCTCTCAAGATAAAAAACAGCTATACAGTTGCTACTTACCTGGAAAACAGCGAAAGTAACAACAATCCTGTAATATATGCTGTCAGCCCAGGCACTCTGAAAAATGTCTACTATTTAAATAAGGGAAAAAATGTGGAAAATGACAATGGCGAGGCTGTGGATTATTTAACCTTTAGTAATAAAGCTAAAATGGCAGAGAAGCTGAACAACAATGGCAACAATTCCTTTACCACTTCAACCACAACCTATGCCTACAATCTGAGAAACCAAGGTCTCACAAGCTATTCCTATCCATCTTTGAAAGATATTTCTCATTATGGAGACTGGCAGGCAAGCTATGAGGCAGGAAGCCTTGTATATTATGAGAAATATGCAATAAATGAGTCGAATTCCAGAGAATACGGCTTCTTTGGTGGAAATGTCCAGTCCTCTTTATCAGATAGTCTGACTGTCGTTGGAGATGGATACGGTATTGTATATGCGAAGAGTGCGCTTGAGACATTGTCTGGCTTTATTGTCAGTTATCAGAACAGTGAGGATGCAGACAAGCTGAAAGAATGGAAGGTTGACTGCAACAGTACGGAAACTGAGAAGTTCAAAGTTTCTGTAAATGATGGCGATACTGCGCAATCAGAGGAACTTACGTTATTTTCCCATTGCCAAAAGAAATTATGAATGCTCAGGCAATCAAGGGTGTTTACTACCAGAAGCTGACAGTAAAAGGTGCATCAGATGCGGAACTTAACGATGAGGGGACTGCAGCACAGGCTGACGGTGATGAGACCACAGAGGTGATGACTGGAAAGACATTCTATTTCAATCCCCATTTTGCCAAATCAGTAGAAGCTGCAGATCAGCTCCGAATAATATTTTAGCTATTTATCTCCGCACACCTAGACAGCTTTATCACATGAGCTTATACTATCAGGATTATGCATCCTTATTAAAGGGAATTTCCTTTATCCAAGAACGGGATATTGATTATGCGCCATATGACTGGAAAAATTATGAAGGTGTTCAGGAAGCGGTAACTGTCCAGAGTCCTGTGGGGGTAGCGGAAGATGGAACAATCACACCTTTTACATCTACCTACAAAGGCGGAGGATATGAAATCCGTGGAATCAGCTTTGCCACAAAAGGTACAGCGGTTGGATTTATTGGAGAAAATCAGGGATCCATACAGAATGTTTTCCTTGTGTCTGACTGGGAGAATAACGATTTTACAGGAACCACAGCGGTAAGTAATCCATACCTTAGCTATACTGGAACAATCGGAAGTAACCGCAACGTTTATATGGGGGCTTTGGCTGGAATCAACAAGGGAACCATTCAGAATTGTGCAGTCTGCGGTTACAGTATGGGTCGTGATGGAATCGTGTATGTCCAGCGAAACGGAACTCTTTACATGGGTGGACTGACTGGCAGTAACCAGGGAAATATCTATAACAGTGAAGTGGATGCTCCGTCAGTGAATGCAAGTGTGCTCTACGGAAATGCTTATCTGGGCGGTTTTGCAGGCGAAAATATTGGTTCCGGTCTGATTCGAAACAGCTATGCAGTTGGAAATGTATCAATTGAATATTCAAAAGGTGCAAACTGTACGATCGGTGGATTTACTGCAAAAATACAGGTGTATTAAGAGGCGATTATTGTGCAGTTGCGTTGGGCGCAGCCGGAACTTCCAAAACCTATGGTTTTTCACCAAAAGGCGGCGGTGTTGTTTCTTCTGACTGTTATTACCTCAGCGGAGGTACTTTCCAGTATCTGAATAATATGCTTCCGTTTAGCAATGACCAGGGCGCTGGCATCCATGTTACATATCAGGAAATGGTGGAAAAGGCAACGAAAGGAACTAAGGCAGACGAGTCCCGGTGCAACGGAGCAACTGATGAAGAAAATTATCCTTTTAATGCAGTAGTAACCAAGGAGGGTAAAAAGGTTCATTACGGCAACTGGCAGATTCCGGTTAACCTGGGAAGCATTGGTGTTATTTACTGGGAACATGAGGAAGGGGGAGCCAACGACGGCTACCATTTCTCCTATATCGGTTATAAAGCCAGCAGTCAGGATCCTACTTCAGTTTTGGAAAAGGTAGGAGACAGTACCTTGTGTACTCGTCATGATGATGGCGGAAGAATCACGGAATACGGGTATGGATATTATTATGCTACCGGCAGTACCAAACCTGATTCGCAAATGTACTATTTCCAGGCTGGAGATAGTGAGAATGTCCAGGCTTCTGAGAACCTGAAGAATCAGCTGGACGGAGTGACTGTTGTGGCATACACTACCGCCCGGGCGATTGGAATAAGCAGCAGCTCAGATACGAGTAGTTATATAAAATGACAGTTAACGATCGAACGGCGAACGGTATCTGGCAGTTTAGTTATAACAGCCAGCTGTACACTTTTACTATCAACCCGTTTTTTGCAAATGCAATGCAGTACGGTAGCAACTCTCCAAATTATGATGGAATTCAGTCTCCTACTGTAACTGTTCTGGAAGACGGCTTCGAAGTCCAGGCAAATGCCAATGAAATAATGCCCGGCGAAAACGGCAAAGAATACGAAATCCGCTCTGCGGATCAGTTGGAGTATATGAACTGGAACTATAAGACAGGGATTGCGACGAAGACATTGGATACGGCAGATGATGTGGAGCTTGTTGATAAATATCCGTATCTGGGTTATATGACGGGAAATGATGCCCCGGTGAGTGCAGATTACAACTGGATTCAAAGTCATGATGTAGACGCGAATATGACATCTGCACCAGATGGCGGAAATGTTTTCTTTACACAGATTGGTTCTATGTATGATGAGAATGGTGTGAAGGATACTTCAGATGCACAGGCTCATATGTCTTACTTTAATGGGAATTATGACGGGAATACATATTATATCAAAAATATTGAAATTAACAGTAAAAATACCGTTGTTGGTTTGTTTGGAAATTATTATAGGCGCAAAGGTAAATAATGTTATTTTGTATTCGGATAAAGGAAATTATATTCAGCGAAGGAGTGATAGTGAGAAAAGTTGGCACGCAATGGGAGGTATGTGTGGACTTGCAGCAGTAGGAAAGGGGAAATCATCCGATGATGTAAAAATATCAAATTGTACAGTATCTGGTTACACAATTCGGGACAACACCACAAAAGGTGCATGGGGTGATACAAGCATTGGTGGAATGTTCGGAATGAGTACAATGGATTTAAGTAAATGTACTGCAGTTAATGATATTGTAGTAAACACAATATTTTCCGGACGAATGGAATCAGTTAGAGTTGGTGGCCTGGTTGGAAGTATGCGAGGCTATATTACAAATTGTTATACAGGTGGAAAAATAGTCTGTACCAAAAAATGCATCGATAATGTTTCGAAAAATCGGCAGGGAAGCAGGCTGATGCTGGCTGGAATATCAGGTGTATTTATATTAAAAACAAAGGAAATTTGTTAACTTTGTTAGGCGAATCAATTCTTGGAATTAAAGACTACAAGGATGATACAAATGGAAATAATAAAAAATGTGAAAGCCCAGCTACTGTTATCAGGAATTGTTATACTTATGTAGAGATGCCAAATGATCCGGCTTATATTGATAAAATTACATCTATTGAACCAATTGGCAGTAATGGTGAAACTCATGATGAAAAGAGAGATAATTACCATGTTAAAATAGAAATTTCCAATTGCTATTATTATGAAGATAATATCCCAAAATCTATACAAAAAAATTATAAAATTAAAGAGATATGGGGTGCTAATTCAAATGCAGATTGGAACAACATTGATGCTACAGCCATTCCTCTCAGCTGGGCAGAAATGGCAGGGGAGGTAGAGGTAGATTCTACAATTGGCGGTGAAGCAAATGGCCAGAAGGTACAAGGTGATTTTGTTACTCTCCTGAATACTCCAAGCAATGCTAACGAGGTTTCAGCTACTTTCGCTACAGTTACCAAAAAGGAAAACGACCAGAACGTAGACGGTAAATACTCCTTCCCAGGCAACCGCACCGACCTGGAGGGTGAGAACTATCCGTTCCCAACGATTCTGACACAGAAAACCAAGCGTGGAACCAGCGTAAATGTTCACTACGGTGCATGGCCGTTGGAGGGTATTTTTTGGCGAGAAAGTCGCGCAACCATGGATATTTTCGAAGACATGGATTTGGAGCAGACAGATGACAGCAATCAGCCAAGGGCATTGAAAACATTCTATCTGGACAGTAACCTGGTTGGTGACGACAGTCTTGGTGAAAAGCTGACTCTGAATAATGGATTCACAGTGGAATACAGTAATGGAGATGATAAAGATGACACTGCGACAGCGGCAGTTTCACAGCAGTCCGACTGGTCAGATGGCTTCTCTGAAGGCGTTGAGATTTCAGATGGCACAGAAACATTTGTATCCGCCAGTGAAGCAGGCGACAATGTACAGACTGAAACCCAGACCTCTGATCAGAAAGATTATATTGCGCAAATTGTAAAGTTGGAGTACTCTGAAACAGAGAAATGCTACGTTGCTACAGTTGAGGCCTTGAAAACAGGAACCACGGTTATTACTGTGAGAGCAACAGTACGCAAGACTGTAGATAATCAGGAAATAGAACTGGAATACCAGGCCTCTTTCACGTTGACAGTAACAGCGGATCTTACGGTATACTCTGACTCCGCAGAAATAAAAGGGGAACTTCACCAGACATCAGATAAAATCACGCTTTATGCAGTGCCTACATCACAGGCACTTAGTGTAAAGGAAGCTGGTTCCTCCGGAAGTACAGCAGAAGTGGGTGCGGATGTTTTTTCATCAGATGGCAGTGGAGTGGCAATTGAAGAGGATGCGGCACAAAGTGAAGAAAGCGGTATTTCAATGGAATCTCTGGAAGCGACGTGGACACAGAAAATCTGGATGATGTAGGTGGATTTGAAGCTGGCGAAGAATACGCAGATATGGTTACGGAATCAGAAGAAGCAAGCTCCTATGGCAGCAGCGATTTTGAATCTGCGCCAGAATCCAATTCGGAAAACAGTGCGGCTGAATATTTTGAGTCAGATCCCGAAACTGCTTCTGGCTTCGAAGAGGAAATCAGTGAAGGTCAGAATGTCCAGACCTCAGGTGACCAGAAAATTGCAGTCTATGCAGATACAGCACCATCAAAGAACTTTGCGTCAATGATGACCTGGACTATAACAGAAGATCCGGTTGGTGCGGTTACTGTATCAGAAATATCAGACAATCAATTTACTGTAACCATTGAGTCTCTTGTTCCGGCAACACTTACTGTGAAAGGAACCTACACGTATAAAGGCGTAGAATATACCAGCTACACTTGGATAAATGTGATAGGATTAGAAAGTGGGCAGACGGTATCCACAGATCCTTCTGACTCAGAAACAGGAGCTGACTGGGCTGGCAGCAGTGCAGACAGTGCAAACTATAGTTCGGACGCTGCATCGGGCTGGGAAGACCAGAATAACGATACAATAGACATTATACCAAATGAATCCCCGGATGATTTTTCCGAAGATGATGGCAGCTGGGAAAGCGGAGACAGTGGATTTTAAGAGAAAGGAGGTACCTGAAATGCTGAGAGAAAAAATAAGAAAGAAATTAAAATCAGAACAGGGTACCTCTATCTTCTTTGGGCTGTTACTTTTCCTGGTGGCATCTATTCTGAGTGTGGTAATGCTGGAAGGCGCAGTGACTACTGTGAAAACAGTGGCATCGGACCGGGAGTCGGAGCAGAATCAATTGAGCTGTACCAGTGCGGCACAGGTGTTAAGAGATTCTATTACCAATATAAAGCTGTCCGCAACTGTTACAGTAAAAAAAGATAAAAAGGGTGCAAATACAGAGACAGTCAAAAAATGGAATCCATCTGGATTTCTCAACTCTTCCTTGGCGACTCCATCAGACTTTGCGGATTTGATACAAGGTTACCTAAAGAAATTGGATGATCAAAATAAAAATGTTGCATCAACAGAAAAAATGGATACTCTTACCAAAAAGCTGACATTATCAACTTCAGGATCGGGATCTGAAACGGCGGTTACTCAATTCAATGACCTGGAAAACGTAAATGCAGAATTTACCATTAAGCGTATGAAAAGCACTGACGATACGAAAGCAAATGAAGTTACCTATGATATTACTGTAAGGTTAAGTACTGGTAATGGAAGTGATTCCAGCCGGGTGATACTTAGTTTAACTGGAAAAGTAAAGCAAACCGGACAGTCAGTGACGACAACAAATGATGGTAGCACTGAAGCTACCACGTATGAATACACCTGGGAAGCAAAAGACATTTTTTACGGTGACACAGAACGTACTTTGGGAGATTCACAATGAAAGAATCAGGATTAAGATTAAAAAAGAAACTGCAAAATAAAGCCGGTGAAACAATTGCAGAGACTCTTGTTACCATGATCATTTTGTCCCTTGCAGTGCTGATGCTGGCAGGAGCAGTTGTGACGACTGCGCGTGTAAACAAGCAAGCGGACAATACAGATACCTCTTTCCAGACAAGACAAACAGGAGCAAAGGTAAGCACAGGAACCAATTCTACGAAAGTGATCCTTTCAGAAGAGAATGCCACAGGAGATGCCGGCGGTGCATCAAGTGCGGAAATTCCGGTGCAGGTATATCAGTCCCAGGCAAACAGTCTGGAAAAGAGTTATATTTATTATAAAATAAATTGAATTTTAAAGCTTTCACAGAAAATTCGCGAGCTGCGGCGGGAAATTATGAGAATGTATAATTTCTGTGCATTGGGAAGCATGTTGCTGTGAACAGGACAAACAGAAACACGTTTACAGGAGAAAGGCATGAAAAATACAGCGAAAATCAAATTGAAAAACCGAATACGAAAACTGCTGTCTGACAAACGAGGCTTTTCTCTTGGGGAGCTGCTGGCGGCGACCGTTATCCTGCTGCTTGCAAGTCAGGTTATGACGCAGGGAATGGCTTTTGCCACCCGGATGTATAAGGAATCTTTAACTAGATCCCACGCAAAGCAGCTATGTTCCACCTTAACGAATGTAATTGAAAAAGAACTTCGATATACAACAAGCGTTAATGCAGACAGTGATGGAACAGTACTTAAGTATTTCAGTCCGACTTACGGAAAAACAGAAAGTGCTTTTGCAGCTATAGATGAAAATGAAAATAAAATTGATGGAACAGCGGGGGGCGAAATAGCGGTTCAATTAACCGCAGAGGATGGTTCCCCGTACTGGCAGAAACTGATTTCTTCTGCCAGTTACAGTTCCTTTGACCTAAAAGCAACAATTCAAAGCGTGAAACTGGAAGGAACTACCTTCCATGTAATTCTTGAAATCACAGACAAAGATGGCAAAAAGATTGTTACCAATAAATTTGATGTGATAGCAGTAAACGATATAAAATTAGACCAATTATAAAAAAGAAAATAAGACTAATTGCAACTATTCAGCAGGTACTGTTTTACGAAACGTGTAACTATAAAGGCACTGAACAGCTGCAACAAATTTGTTATAGATAGATTTAAACATGAATCACATACCGAATATAAATGCAAAGGAGAGACCCCCACATGGCATACAAACGTCTTGGTGACCTGCTGATCGCGGCGGGGACGATTACACCGGAAGAACTGGATATGGGACTGCAGAGGCAGAAGGAGACCAAGGAACGGCTTGGAGCGGCTTTGATCTCAGCAGGAATCATCACAGAGGCAGAGCTGATCGAGGCACTTCGTCTTCAGCTGGGTATTGAATACATAGATCTTTCGAAAACCACTATTCCTATTTCCATGGCACAGGTTGTTCCGAAAAACATTGCGAAACAGTTCCAGGTAGTGCCGGTCCGCATGGAGCGGGACGAGCTTTATCTGGCCATGAGCGACCCTATGAACTTCTATGCAATCGAGGAAGTCAAGAAAGCAGTCCGTAAAAAGATTGTTCCGATGATTGCTACCACAGAGGGCGTGGAGCATGCCATCCTGGTCCTTTACGGAAACGAAGGCGCCGCAAGGGCTATTGAGGCCATGAAGCGTGAGGCTCCAACCGAAGAGGACAATGGCGAAGAAGCGCAGTTTACAGGAAACATCCTCAACGACAACATTAACGATGCGCCGACTATCCGTTTGGTAAACTCCATTATCGAGCGTGCCATTCTGGAGCGCGCCAGTGATATACACATTGAGCCAAAGGAAAAAGAGCTTCAGGTGCGCATGCGTATTGACGGTGTGCTCCGTAAGATTCTGACGATCCCCAAGAACCTTCAGAACTCCGTTATTTCCCGCTTGAAAATCATGAGTGGAATGGATATTGCAGAACGTCGTGTTCCACAGGATGGACGATTCAATGTTAAGAATAAGAAGCGTGAGTTTGACCTCCGTGTAAACTCCCTTCCTACTGTATATGGAGAAAAAATCGTAGCCCGTCTTCTGGACAAAAGAGCCGGCTATCTTACTCCGGATTCCATCGGTCTTATGGGTGACAACCTGAAGAAATACCAGCGGGCTATCCACTGTACCAGCGGTGTTATTCTGATCGCCGGACCTACCGGAAGTGGTAAATCCTCCACCATGAACACTATGATTTCCCAGTTAAATACAGAGGAAGTCAATGTAGTAACTCTGGAAGATCCGGTTGAGTACAACATCGACGGAGTAAACCAGGTGCAGATCAATGAGAAAACAGGCATGGATTTTGCCAATGGTCTTCGTGCCATCCTTCGTCAGGACCCGGATATCATTGCCGTCGGAGAGATTCGAGACGGTGAGACCGCCCAGATCAGTATGCGTGCCGCAATCACCGGACACGTTGTGCTTTCCACAATCCATACCAACGATGCTGTGGGAACAATCGAACGTCTGGAGGATATCGGTGTTGAGCCGTACCTGATTGCCACCGCTCTCCGCGCCGTTATTTCCCAGAGACTGGTCCGTCGGATCTGCCCCAAGTGTAAAAAGAGCTATGAGGCGACAGAAGAGGAAGTAAGACGCCTTGGCTCAGCACAGAGCACAAGCATATTTTCTACCGGGGCGAGGGCTGCGCAGACTGCTTCAATACAGGCTACCGCGGACGAATCGGTGTATTCGAGATCCTGGAAATCACCCCGGAAATCCGCCCCCTCATTTCCCAGCAGGCTGGACGACCAGCCATCGAACAGGAACTGGCCAGCGCCCACAGCGAGTTCAGGACACTGCGTGAAAATGCCATTCAGCTGGTGGAAGAGGGAATTACCACTGCCGAGGAAGTGCAGCGAGTCATTTACGAAACCGGGGATATGAAGAAAGCAGAAGAGGAGTAATCCGTTTAGTTGACTAAATTGCTATCTAATGTGTTGAAGTTTCGGTCAGTACACATTGTCCAAATGTGTCCGCATTGAAGAACTTTTAATCCACCAAAATACAGAAAGTCAGGAGACCAAAATCATGTACAACATAGAAGATCTAACCGAACAAGCCCGCCGCAGCGGCGCATCCGACATCCATCTGGTATGCGGCCTGCCGCCGAAATACCGTCTGGATGGCCAGCTGGAGAACATGGCAGAGGAACGCCTTTCAGAAAAAGACTGCGATATGCTTTGCCAGGACCTGGCGAAAGACGCTATGTACGAAAAACTGGAATATACCGGAGAACTTGATTTTTCCCGTGAGATAAGAGGAATCCGCTGCAGATGCCATGTATTCAAACAGCAGGGAAAAGTCTCCGCAGCCATCCGTCTGCTCAGCGAATCCATTCCAAGACTGGACTCCCTGGGACTTCCTCCCTCTGCGCTGGAATTCACCAGCCTCCACAAGGGAATCGTCCTGGTAACCGGTGAGACTGGTTCTGGTAAATCCACCACTCTGGCAGCCATGCTGGACGAAATCAATCACACCAGAAAAAATCACATTGTAACTCTGGAAGATCCGATTGAGTATGTATACACCCCGGATCTCTGTGTCATCAACCAGCGTGAGGTTGGCAAAGACACTGCAAGCTTTTCCGAAGGTCTTCGTGCCAGTCTGCGAGAGGACCCTGACGTAATTCTTATCGGTGAAATGCGAGACAAGGATACCATTGAAACTGCGATCACAGCAGCTGAGACCGGACACCTTGTATTCGGAACCCTGCACACAGGCAGTGCTTCCGACGCTATTGACCGTATGGTGCAGGTTTTTCCGGAAGGAATGCAGAACCAGATCCGTCTGCAGCTTTCCATGACCCTGATGGCTGTTATTTCTCAGCAGCTTGTGAAGAAAAAAACAGGCGGCCGTGTGCTGGCAAGTGAGGTTATGGTTGTAACCGACGGTATCCGAAACATGATCCGCGGAGGAAACACCCCTCAGATCGCCAACGCCATTGCCACCAGTGCGGCAATCGGTGGACAGACCATGGACCAGTCACTGGTAAGCCTGGTACGTTCCAGACAGATCGACAAGGCTGTGGCTGTGGAGTATAGTCACGACCAGGCTTATGTGAAGAAGAATGCATAAAGGACTTTAGATGCATATATATTTTTCATTGTTTCGGAAAGTGAAAATTTGAATTTGAAAAAGCACTTTACTGCATATTGATCAGCTAAAGTGAAAATTTGAATTTGAAAAAAGCACTTCACTGCATATTGATCAGCTGTGAAGTGACTTAAAGACTGCGTGGCATAAAACTGCGCAAGAAAGGTGGACAACAATTGGCAACCTACAAATACACAGCCATCTCCAAAGACGGAGTAAAGGTCTCTGGCGTGGTAGAGGGCTTCAATGAGTTTGACGCGGTTGACCGCATCAAGCAGGACTGCGATATTGTTCTGAAGCTTACAGAGGTGGAAGAGAAGAAGCCCGGGCTTCTCAGCATGGAAATCGGCGGCAACCGCCTGAACGCCAAAGCTTTTTCCCTGATGTGCGCCCAGTTTTCCATTATCCTCCAGTCCGGAATCCCCATCGGCCGTACCGTCCGGCTGATCGGAGACAAAATGACAGACAAAAAGCTGAAAGGCATTCTGAAAAAAGTGGCAGAGGATGTTGAGGCAGGTCGAAGCGTGGCAACCAGCTTCCAGGAGCGGGGCGGCAAGCTGCTTCCGGCGGTTTTCATCGAGACCATCCGCGCCGGAGAGGAATCCGGTAACCTGTCCAAGGCTTTTGAGACCATGTACCAGCATTATGACAAGCAGGTGAAAATGCGTGCAAAAGTGCGAAATGCCTTGATTTATCCGGTTTTCGTCCTTGCACTTGCAGTAGTGGTAGTAATCGTTCTGATGGTGAAGGTTGTACCTACCTTTATGGACATTTTTGCATCCTATGATGCAGAACTGCCGCTGATCACACAGTCCCTGATCCTGATATCCAACTTTTTCCGGAAATATATTTTTCTGATCATAGTTGTGTTCGCTGCCATTGCCCTTATCTTCAAGCTTTACGCCAATACGGAAAAGGGCAGGATGAATGTGGCGAAGCTTGCATTGAAAATCCCGGTGCTTGGAAATGTGTCCCTTCTCAGTGCGGCCAGTGAGTTTGCCGCAAATCTGACCACATTGATCGGAGCTGGTCTGCAGCTTACAAGAGCGGTCAGCATTACTGCGAGGGTTATCAACAACTATTACATCAGCCAGTGTGTGGGGAAAATGACCTCCCGTCTGGAAGAGGGCCACACCCTTGGCGAGTGTATGCGGGAGCTGACTGTCTGCCGGATATTCTGGTGGATATGACCGCTGTTGGAGAGGAAACTGGTGAGCTGGAGAGTACTCTGCACACAGTTTCCGGCTATTACGAATCTGAACTGGATATGGCAGTACAGGACGTTCTGAAAAAACTGGAGCCCACTTTGCTGATCGGTATGGCAGTTATTGCCGGATATATTGTTCTGGCAGTTTATATTGCAATGTTCCAGATGTACAGCGTTATGTAATTCCGGTAAAAGAAGGCTGCCCTTCCTGCTGTTTGTGGAAAAAAGTGCCGAAAAAAAGATGCTTACGAAATAAAAATACAAAAAATTTGGAAAAATAGGTAAAATTTTAAAATGTCGATATATGAAGATACCTTTTTTATGATATACTGTTGTGTATTAGCAGGTGTTTTTGGTGCGGTGCTTGGATCTTTTCTGAACTGCGCCGCATGGCGGATCGCCCATGGAGAATCCTTTGTGAAAGGAAGAAGCCACTGTACAAGCTGCGGACATGTTCTGGGCTTTCTGGATCTGATCCCGGTTTTTTCCTGGATATTTCTGGGTGGAAAGTGCCGTTACTGTAAAACAAAAATCAGCCCAAGATACATGCTCACGGAGCTGTTTTTTGCACTGGTGAGCGTGCTCACTCTTCTACGGTTTGATCTTTCCCCGGAGTTTGTGCGAAATATGGTGCTGGCTTGCTGTCTGTTCTGTCTTTCCCTGGTGGATCTGGAGATTTTCGAGATTCCAAACGGATGCCTTCTGATCCCTGTAATTGCCTGGTTCGTGGCAATTCCTTTTACGGAAATGAGCGGAATGGACGTTTTATACCATGTGGCTTCAGGAGTGGGCTACGGAGCGGTTATGCTGGCTCTTGTCCTGCTTTTTGATAAAATTCTTGGAAAAGAGACCATGGGAGGCGGCGATCTGAAGCTTTTTGTGGTGATGGGATTGTACCTGGGAGTGGCAGCATCCCTGTTTGCCCTGTTTTTTTCCTGTATTCTCGGCCTTATTATGGGAGCTATCCAGAAACGGGGAAAAGAGAACAAAGGACCGCAGATTCCCTTCGGACCTGCCATTGCACTGGCGTTTTATGCCATGCTGTTGTATGGGGACGGGCTGGTGAACTGGTATATGGCGCTGCTGTGAAGGGTAGCTGTAGAAGTACTTTTTCAAATACACAGCAGAACGAACCGGGACATATTCCGGGAAACTATGTAAGCGGCGCAGACACGTTCTGGGAGCTGTGCGGTTCGGATTGAAACAAGAAAAGACATAGAAAGAGGATATATATGGCAAAATCATGTCTTGGAATTGATATAGGCAAGGATCAGATGAAGCTGGTTCTGATGAAAGGTGAGAATATTGTGAAGACCGCTTCGGTGCAGATGCCGGAAGGGCTTCTCAAGGATGGCAGAATTGTTTCTGTGGAGACCACAGGAGAATTGATCCGAAAAACCATGAAAGAGAACAAGATCCGCTGTAAAGAAGCGGCTGTTGTGGTGTCTTCAGGAATCTGTTTCCTTCGTAATGTGACGATGCTGGAAATGACTGCGGAGCAGCTGGTTTACAACCTGCCTTATGAATTCCGTGATTATATTACAGATGAATTAAAGAAGTATGTTTTTGATTATTCCTGGGGCTCCGGAGAGGAAATGCCCAAAGGCAAGAAGCTGAAGAAGGCTTCCAAAAAGAAAAAGAAAGAGGAAAAGCCAGAGGAAGAGGAGAACCAGAAGCGCAATGAGATGGAGCTTCTTGCAGCAGCAGCACCTCTGGAGGTAATGGAGGATCTTCGCCTGATGACGCGAAAGGCAGGTCTGAAGCTGACATTTGCAGCTCCTGAGGTGTCTGCCTGTGAGAACCTTCTTCACTATAAGCTTAGAAATGAGCAGGATAAAGATAAGGAATATGGAATCCTGGATCTGGGAAGTACATCCAGCCGCCTTTTTATTTTCAAAGGGGACAGACATCAGGTTACCCGTGTGATCGAGCGAGGGATGGAGCAGGTGGAAGAGTTGCTTGCAGATACTTTTCATATTGATATTCATCTGGCTCGTACCTGGCTGCTGGCGAACCATGAGGACTGTATCCACAGTGAGGTGTGCAGGATGCTTTTCCCAGATCAGTGTAGAGCTGATGAGGGCTCTGAACTTCTATCAGTTCAGTAATCCGGAAAGCCGCCTGGAGGATATTTATATCTGCGGCGGTGGTGCTTCCATAGCCACCATGCGCCAGAGCCTTGAGGAAAATCTGGATGTGAAGATCCATGAGGCCGGGGAGCTTCTGGAGAGAATGAATGGAAGCGGGGATGAGGCGTCATCTCTTTGGATGCTTGCAGCCGGTACGGCTCTTGGACGTACTGCCCATGCGCCCAAGAAACAGATCAATCTGGCCCTTGCAGGACAGAAGAAAAAGCATTATTTCGTTGCCATTCCGGCTATTGGAGCAATTGTTGTAGCTGCCGGAGTTATTGGAAAAGTTGCAGTTGCAGACAGATTGGTGAAAATGAGCGAAGCGCAGAGTGCCGCGTCTGAGCTGCAGAAGCAGGTGGATGACATTACTGCTTATATTGACAGCTTGGGGGATCTGCAGGAAACATATGCCCACTATACTTACCAGGGGCTGAATGCAGATGAGTTAAGTTATCTGAACCGCCCGGAGGTTTTGCAGCTGATGAAGAATGTAATCTTCCCGAAGGTGACGGTAAGCAGCTGGAGTGTAAGCGGGAATCAGCTGACCCTTCCGGTGACCGGAGAGAACCTGTCAGACATTAACAGCCTGGTGCAGGAGCTGGAGCAGGTTCCAATCGTGGATTACTGTAATGTGATGACTGCCGTTACAGATTCCAGTTCCACAGATGAAAATGGAAATCCTGTTTCATCGGATACAGTTACAGGACAGATTATTGTTTATCTGCTGGATCCGCTGTATGTGGAGAGCGGAGATGGAAGTGAGGAATATGGTGTCTCTGCGGACGGTGATGGAAACATGACCGGAGCGGTAGATGGGGCTGCAGCTGATGATGGAAATGAGACCGGAGCGGTGGACGGAACTGTAGTTGATGGTGGAAATGAGACTGGAGTGGTGGACGGAACTGTGGTTGATGGTGGAAATGAAGCCGAAGCCGTGGATGGTGCTGCGACCGGTAATGGAAACGAGACTGAAGCAAATGATGGATTTGAGGCAGGCACAGAGGGAGGAGCACAGGAATGAAGATCATGAGCCGTGATTTTACTACAAGAGAAAAAATTATGCTTCTGGTGCTTACCCTGATCCTTCTGGCAGCCGGATATTATGCAGTGATTGACCAGCCGATCAGAACCGCGATCAATGAAGCGAAAAGCCAGCAGGACGAGCTGAATACAGAGCTTATGCTTCTTCAGACCAAGGCCGCTTCTTTGTCCCGCATGCAGAGCGAGCTGGATTCCATCGAACAGAGCGGAAGCCTTGGAAAAATGGGAAGCTACAATAATTCCAAGGCAGAACTGGATGAGCTGAATCAGCTTCTTCAGGATGCCAATACATACGATATCAGCTTCAGCGACGTGACAAGGGACGGCGACCTGATCCGCAGATCATTCAGCCTGACTTTTTCAGCGTCTGATTATGACAAGGCCGCAGATCTTGTAAACCGTCTCTGCACAGGCGAGTGGAGATGTATTGTAAGTGATCTCCGCTATGTTGCCGCCGGAGACGATCTGAATACAGGAAGTGTGAATGTAGGTGTGACCGCTACCTTCTATGAGACCATGCAGGGCGGAAAAGCAGACAGCGGGCTTCCTGCCGATACTTCTGCGGCAGCCGGTGCGGCTTCTGCCAGCGGTTATTGATGAGAAGTCAGAGCGGCTTCTGCCAATGGTTATTGATGAGCTGTTAGAGCGGGAAATGATGTAGATATTTTTATTTTATTGTGGAAAATGGGGGATAACCAGTTATGCTGCGGGCAGCAATTGTGGAAAAGTCAAAAGAACACAGAGAATATATCCGTGCCAGCCTTACCGGTATAAATATGGATATTCAGGTGAGCGAATATGCAGATGAATATGACTATCTGGACGATCTTAATGAGGATGCGTCTTCTTTTGATATTCTGCTGCTGAATACTACGATTCACAGAGAAGGAGACGGACTGGAGCTGGCGGCGAAGGTACGTGCCCGGAGCCGTAAGGTAATGATCTGTTTTATCACAGATTCCCAGAGGTACTATGCGGAAGCTTTCGCCGTGTGTACTGCAGAAATATTCTGTATGTGGAGAGCGCCAACCGCAAGGTGATCCTGCATCTGGAGAATGGCGAAACCATAGAGAGCTACGCCAAGCTGGACGAGCTGGAACAGCAGCTTCCAGGCAGATTATTTTTCCGGTGCCATCAGAGTTATATTATCAGCCTTTATTTTGTGGAAAAAATGGATACCGGCAAGTTCATAGTCCAGTCTGCCGAAATTCCTGTTTCCCGGAAATATCAGCGCGCGGCGCGGGAAATGTATTATGATTATATGTTTGAAAAAATGTGAAAGCAAGTCGGATATGGCAGCTTGAGAAAGGGAATGGGAAATGTCCTTTCTCAGGCTGTTTTTGAATATATCTATAAGCTGGTAATGTCAAAAATGACAGAAATTGTGTCAAAAACTACATCCAATAGCCATTTTCGACAAAAATGTTGCTATTATTGACATTATGCACACAAATTAAAAAAATTTTGTTATAATACAAACATCCTAAGAGAAAGGAGCGGAACGGAAAGTGGCAGTGCAAAAGTTAGATGCCATCGATGGAATGAATCAGAGACAGAACAGACATTTTTTACATCCTATCCTGAGATGAATGAAGTGTTAAACAGATTTGCAGCAGAAGCAGACGCGGATGAGATCTGGATATCTGCCGAGGTTCAGGAGCTTAAGGAAAATCGATCAGGTAATCAGCTTTGCCAGATTGTAGGCATGGCACTTGATACAGCGAAACGAAATTGTATCGAGACCACACCCCCACGGGGACGCTACATAAGAATCCGTTGCCGGGACATGCAGGAGCAGACATTGATTAAGATTCAGTATTCCTGCGAGGACCGTATGCTTCGGGAATTCGACAAGGCTATCGTTAAGATGCGAGATCTTATCGAATCGGTTGGTGGTTATTTGAAGCTTCAGCTTGACGGTGACAAGGGAATCATAAAGATTGCCGTACCGGATAACTGAAAATCCTGAAACGCTTCGAAATCTTAAAAATGAAAAATGGGAGGCTTTAAAATGTTAAAAAAAGCGAAAGAGAACAAAAAAGGTTTTACTCTGGCTGAGCTGCTTATCGTTGTAGCTATTATCGCCGTGCTGGTTGCAATTAGTATTCCGATTTTTACTAGCCAGTTGGAGAAATCCAGAGAGGCTGTAGATTTAGCCAATATTCGTGCTGCATATGCGGAAGTTTCTGCAGAAGTTTTATCTGGAGATAACATTACATATTTTAAAACAGTATCTATAACTCAGACAGATGATGCAGATTGGAAGATTGATGCAACTAATGTTGCTGGAGAAAATCTTTCAAGTTTGAAAGTAAAAAAAGGTAGTACTGTCTATGTGTCTGTAGCCCCAAATGGCACAGTGACTATTAATACAACTGTGATTACAGAAGATGCTACGCATAAAGAAGTAAAATAAAGGTATTTGTGAACGGAGGAAATTATGTTAAAAGAATTAAAGAAAAATAAAAAAGGGTTTACTTTAGCTGAATTGCTTATTGTAGTAGCTATTATTGCAGTATTAGTAGCAATTAGCATTCCAATTTTTACAAGTCAATTAGAGAAATCAAGAGATGCAGTTACTATTGCTAACTTGAGATCTGCATATGCGGAAGCATCTGCAGCAGCGCTTACAGGAAGTTCAGATGATGCAAATGTAATTGTTGATAATGCATTTAAAGATGGTGTCGGTAAAATACGTGTGGCTGATGTTGCAATAAAAAGTACTGATGCTGATTATGGTAATGGTGCAACCGAACTTCCGTTTACTGTCACAGCTGTAGCCGGTGTTGCAAATAAAACTGCGACTGTAGAATTTGACTTTCCATCTAATGGTGGTAAACCTACAGCAACCATTACAATTAATAATTAATTGCAATTTCTGTCACAGCTTTTAAACTTACATTTTTTCGTTTATTGTATATAAAATAATAACAGACAAGAATTAGAACAATAATTCATCGCCCCCGGAAATATGCAAGATTTCCGGGGGAATTCTATTTCGTTTATATAAGTGGTTTATGTCCCTTTATCATATAAAATCTTATTTACTACATCATATAGTAAAAACATCCTGTACAAGTAATACAAAAGCATTAACTTGACAGGATGCAAACATATTTATTCTTTATGAAATTTTTTGATATCCATCGGGAACATTCACCTTTAATTCTAAGTTTCCATTCTTGCTCACACAAACCAATACTTTTTTATTAGTTTCTCCAAGTTTTGAACCAACTGGATCCGTAGCAATCTCTAATGTACCTGCAATTTTATCTGGCTTTGAATCCCAGCCATCTTTCTGCTGCTTAACAGAAACCTCTTGGTAATAACCAGCTTTACTATCATCAGTAAGAACTGCTGAAGCGCACTCAGCGTATGCTGCACGAATATTAGCAAGGTCAACGGCCTCTCTGGATTTTTCTAACTGACTACTGAAAATCGGAATACTGATTGCTACCAAAACTGCAATGATTGCCACCACAATAAGTAACTCTGCTAATGTAAAACCTTTTTTGTTTTCTTTAATCTTTTTTAACATTTTAATTCTCCAATTTTACTGTTTTCAATAAGTGAAATATAACATACTATTTAGTTTCCTGTGCAAGTGAACAAGTAACAGTTACTTGATTGTTTTCCCACGCCAATGTCACGTTGGTCGAATTAACAATTTTAGTACTTTCGCTTCCCGTTTTAGTTACTAATCCCTCTGGAAAATCAAATTTTGTCTGCCAGCCAGCATTTGTCTGCTTTGGTGTTATTGTTTTTGTAGTATCTGTTTTTCCAGTCAACGCATCAGCTGTAATTTCTGCATATGCAGCGCGAATATTAGCAGCATCTACAGCCTCTCTACTCTTCTCTAACTGACTGTTAAAAATCGGAATTGAAATCGCAACCAGCACGGCCCCTGTCGTTCGAATTTTCTCATAGTTGAACGAACTTACATGCTGTTTAAATACGCCCCAAAACATATAAGAAGACATTGTATGGATTTAAAAATGCGGTTTCTGCCAAAAACATCCTGCCCATCAAATCTCTTTGCGAGTATGACGGATGCAGGATATTTTTGCTAAACCAGTAAAATTGTTAATACCTTTAATCGTGCTTGGTTTCCCTTATTGAAATTTAGAGCCTTCTTCAAACATGCCCTAGTTTCCGGTTACATGCATTCTTTTTTCAAGTTCTTTTTCCATATCAGCACGCTCTTTTTCTCTCTGCGTATTTCGTCTTTCAGCCTGAATGTCCATTTTTTCCATATTTTCAAATAGATAGCCCATTCCACGACCTCCAATCTCGCCCATCATTTCTCTTACTTCGTCTATGGGCACATTCATCTTTATTAGTAAAGCCCACAAAATCTTTTTATAGATTTCTTTTATCGATTCCGGTGCATTGCTGTAAGCCAATATTTACAAGTTCATAGTAGCATGCCCGAATATAAAATACAATAAAGAACTGTTCGAAATAGCCTTCCGAATTTATGTTATATTGAGCTTAACCCAAAAACATATGAGGAGGCAGCCAATGAACCAGATTTTAACCTTTCAGTTAGCCAGTATTTCCCTAAATGCAGAAGTTCCGGAAAATAACGGCATTTCCGGAAATGGCTCAATTTCAGAAGCCTTTGAGGATCATGGACTTCTGCGGTTTTCACTGAGCAATTTGCCTGGGCGGGCGAGAGCAAATCTGTCCGCTATTCTGGCGGAAAAGCAATCTCTTATTAACAAAGCAATTCCTGATTTTACCATGGAAGAGGACTCCATTTTGATTGGGAATGAGAACTCTTTCATTTCTCCTGAGAAAGAAGAGGCATACCGCCAGTTCCTGGAGAAATTGTTTCAGACAGCCCGTGCCCGCAAATGGGTAGTGTCTAATCGAAAGAATACCAATTCCGGATCCAGTGAAAAATATTGTTTTCGAAACTGGCTGAACCAAATTGGCTTGAAAGGTGTAAAATATGCCAACGTCCGAAAAATTCTTACTGAAAATTTATCTGGCAGCAGTGCATATTCCAGTCAGGAAAAGATGGAAGCTTACAATAAGAAGAGAAGGGAGGCCAGACAATATGAGCGAAATACAGAAGACAAGTCTTTTGTCCCATTATGAAAATCTTTTATCCATTTCAACAGCAGAAAATCCTTTATCTATTCCGGCAGCGGCAACCCTCTCATCCATTCCCACCGCAATATACTGCCGCGTTTCCACCCTTCACCCTCATCAGCAGGATTCCCTGGAAAATCAGATTCGCCATTATCAGGAATTTATGAAGAAAACCCCAAATTACATTTTGACAGAAATATATTATGATTTTGGAATTTCCGGCTACAAAGAGACTCGCCCCGGATTTTGCAAAATGCTGGAAGATGCCCGGAAAGGTTGTTTTCGGCAGATTATTACGAAATCCATCACCCGTTTTGCCCGCAACACAGATACTGTGCTGAAAACCACCCGGCAGTTGAAGGAACTGGGGATTGATATATATTTTGAACTTCAGAAAATCCATACGCTGTCCCAGGAAGGGGAACTGCTGCTGACTCTTTTCGCGGCATTTGCTCAGGCAGAAAGTGAAAATTCCAGATGGCTGACTAAGATGGCGATTCAGCAGAAATACAGAAAGGGTCATCCCATGCGGCAGCTGCACCGCTGTCTGGGATATCAGAAAGACCAGGCGGGAAATCTGGTTCCGGATAAAAATGCAGAACTTGTACGGCAGATTTTCCAGATGGCAGCTGACGGATGGAGCATCAGCCAGATCACGAAATATCTGAACGAAAACAAAATTACCACTCAGAATGACAGGACTTTCAGCCGTTCCACAGTAAGCCGGATCCTTCACAACCACGCCTATAAGGGAGATTATATTTGCCAGAGATATTATGTAAACAATCAGCGAAAACTGGTACGAAATAAAGGGGAAAAGCAGATGTATTACATCCGGCACGATCATCCGGCAATCGTTTCTGAAGAAATGTGGGAAACCGCACAGGAAAAGCTGGCAAAGAAGAGCGAAAGAAACAGACAGGAGCTACCTTCTGATGAGATTGCCGTAACGAAAAAAGCCCAGGATCCAGATACACTGGAGAAAATAAATCAGAAAAAAACAATTTCACAGAAAGAAGAATCTGGATTTATCCCGGATAAACCGCCTTTAACTCTCGCCAATTATCCTTACAAAGATCGGATTTTCTGCAAATACTGTGGTTCCAGGCTGCGGCGGATTATTGCCAGAAACCACTCTGTCTGGTGGATTTGCAATGGTCTCAGCCGAAAAGGAAAAGCTTTTTGCAAAGGTGTCCGCATACCAGATGAAAAGCTTTCCCCACTTCGGAACGTCAGTTTTTCAGCATATATCGGAAAGGAGCTTATAGATGGAAAAGAAACTTACGGTTATTCCTCCAAGCCAGACGAATGGAAACGCTAAATCTGCCAACAGTTCCCAATGCAGAGTGGCAGCCTATTGCAGGGTGTCTACCGAACAGGAAGAGCAGCTGGGCTCTTTTGTCAATCAGATCGCATATTACACAGATTACATTAATGAAAAAGAGGAATACCAGCTTGCCGGAATCTTTTCCGATGAGGGGATTTCCGGTACTGGTACGCGTAAAAGGGCAGGCTTTCGCAGTATGATCGCGGCTTGTGAGGCGGGAAAAGTAGATCTGGTGATCACCAAATCTATCAGCCGTTTTGCCAGAAATACCCGGGATTGTCTGCATTACGCAAGATATTTGAAGAGCCTTGGGATTCCGGTGATTTTCGAAAAAGAGGGGATTAACACGATGGAGTCGTCTGGTGAGCTTTTGTTTACCATTCTTTCCAGTCTGGCCCAGGAGGAATCACGAAATATTTCCGAAAACACCAGGTGGGGAATCCGTTCCAGGTTTCAGCAGGGAATCCCTCACATTAATGCCGCTTGTTTTCTGGGATACGATAAGGATGAGGCGGGGCATCTGGTGATAAATGAAGGGCAGGCGAAAGTGGTGCGGCGGATCTTTCGTGAGTTTCTGGAGGGGTGGCAGCCATCTGAAATAGCACGAATGCTGAATACCGAAAATGTTTCGGGCGTGCATGGAGAATCTCGTTGGGCTGCGGTTTCGGTTGTTCGCATCCTTCAAAATGAAAAGTACAAGGGAGATCTGCTTATGCAGAAGTATTATATCCGGGATTTTCTTACGAAAGAGCTGGAAAAGAACGATGGAAAACTGACACAGTATTATGTGGAAAATGATCATGAAGCGATCATAGAGCGGGAAATATGGGACGCGGCACAGCTGGAAATCAACAGAATCAAAGAGTTTAAACGGAATCATCAGATCCGGGAACTGGGAAGCAGCAGTCTGGAACCTTTTTATGGAAAAATTTTTTGTGGGTGCTGTGGTGGAAGGATGGTGAAGAAGAGCAGAAAAAGTGTGTGGCGTTGCATAAATTCCGGCAAAGAAAAGGGCGGATTTTGTAAAGCCAAGCCTGTTGAGGGGTATAAGATGGAAGAATATGTAAGTGCTGCCTGGGCACAGCTGGTATCCCAGAGAGAAAATCTTCTGCCAGGCTGGGAGAAAGATATTGCCCAGGGAAATGCCCTGGAGCGCTTACGTGCAGCACAGATGAAAAAGCTGACAGAAAAGTATCCTGCTGGTTCCAGGCGGCGAAGAAGACGAGAATGGTGATTGGGGAAATTATAATTGGGGGTGATAAGAGGTGTGAGATTTTGTTTATGGATGGCGTAAGGCTGGTGACGGATTAGAGCCTTTTTTGAAAAATCATTCCCGTTACCAGGGGAATTGGCTGTGAAGAAATGGACGTTACTGTGAAGTTGCTTTCTTTGCACCCCATTCTGCTTGTTAATTCCCCCATCAAGTGCTAAAATCAAAACAAATGAAGTTCTGTAATGGTCTAATAAATCTATCAATCTATCATAGGAAGGAGCAAAAAATCCATGAAAAAGAATCACCACCTTCACCGGCTGATTCGTCTTTGCCTCATCATTTCCCTGCTTCTGCTGTGCAGTACAAGCCAGGTATTTGCCGCTGCAAAGGTAAATCTGAAAAACACCAAGATTAAACTATCAGCCACCAAACTCACTTACAATCAAAAAGTCCAGCGCCCGAAGGTAAGCGTCACCTATAAGGCAAAGCCCTGAAAGAGAAGAAAAACTATGTTCTGAAGTACTCCAAGGGCTGCAAAAAGGTAGGCACCTACACCGTCCAGATTATTGGAAAAGGTGCTTATACCGGCAAAGTGAAAAAGCAGTTTACCATTTTGCTCCAAGACCCAGGTAATGGGTGGTTATGTTGGAAAAAAGACTGCCAGTGTGGTAATAAAAAGGCAAACCGCTCAGACCAGCGGTTACCAGCTGCGCTATGCCACAAATTCCAAATTAAAAAATGCGAAAACCATAACAGTCAAAGGAAACAAAAATAACACCGTTTCCCTCAATGGACTGAAAGCCGGAACTACATATTATATGCAGCCCGTACCTACATGGCCATTAAAGGAAAGAAATATTATTCCAAATGGTCTTCCACAGAACATTGCAAAACAAGTGGAAAGTCAGAAGGAAATACTTCAAATACAACACCTACCCCTAAGCCGGTTCCGAAATTAACGCTCGAAGAGGGGAAAGCAAATATAACCCTGGAAAGCGGAAGGTATTATGAGATTGAAACTTCAAATGGAATCAAAGACATTAATATTTCTGATCCGGCTGTTGTATATTCCACAGATGAAGCTGAAGGCGGAAACAGCCACTTATTTGCGACGCTTGAGCCTGGGAAATGCGTGATTACCATCACGGATATTTATGGACAAAAAATTACTTCCACGGTTTCAGTTACCCAGAAGCTATACAATCCGCATACTGAGACTTCTTATGTAGTGACATCTGAAACCGTTGACAGCACCCTTCCTGTTCCTGCCATCAAGTCAATAGATTATGGTGACGGATGGGTGGATTTGAACTGCCCGGGAACTTTTTCCCAGTCAGATCCTTATGTTGGTTACGAAGGTTATCTTTCTTACAATGATAAGTTTGCATACAGTGTTCAGGATATGCGAACAATCGGTGAAGATGACGGGATAGGAAGTGTGAGTTTCTATTATTTAGACTCAGGCCGCAGTTATTATGCAAAAGTACGTTCTTATACCATCCGCAATAATGTAAAAGTCGTTGGACCGTGGGGCGAAATTCGTAAAGTAGATTTGCCAATATATGATACGAAAGGCACAACACCTGCTAAATATACCTATGAAATTTATGGTCTGGACAAGCAGAAAGCAGATATTTACACACAGTGTATCAAACCTCTTTTTATAAAAACAGACAATCCGGATCTGAATTCTTTTAGATTGATCTGTGATGGAGATAGTCCTTTGATAAATGTGTATTCAGGCGGATCAACGCACATATATGATGATATTCCTTATGAAAACGGCGATTCCGAGACAACTTCCCTGAAAAAAGTAAAAGGCGGTTATATCGGATATGTATATTTTGAAAAAGCAGGAACTTACAATATCGAATTCCGAGAATACTCCATGTCTGGTTACACGGTCGCAAAAACAGTGGCATTAAATGTTATGGATTATGACCAGGCTGAGAAAGCATGGATGACTGACATTATCAATAAAGTTACAACTTCCGATATGACTCCATTTGAAAAAATGGACGCTGTAAGTGATTATCTCACAGAGCCAGGTCGCTTCAAATATGTAACGGTACATGGAAATAATCTGGTATCTCTGGCAGCAGAGCCTAATACTCCATTTTTTGTATCTTATCGTTGGGATTCCTGCACATCACCGGCAGCTCTTTGTGATTTTGCAAAGTTAATCGGTGGTTTTGACGATATTCACAATTGTTATGGCGATTATCAGAGAGGTACTGAGGAATGGTCACGCTGGCATTATGTGGCTAAACTTACGATAGGAAGCGAAACACGAAATTACGCCGTATGCCCGATGAGCCCAACCGGTGAAGTCGGCGAAACACAGATGATCAACCTGACAGACCTTAGTAATATGAGAAAATTTGGGTGATTTCAATTTAAATAATTCTTTTTACCGGGCAGGCCAGAAGTCATTTCTGGTCTGCTTTTCTGATTGATTGCTTTTTGAAGTGCATTATTTCAAAAATATCCACTGGTTCCAGACCGATTTACAACAGGTTTGTGGATTTTTGCAAAGAACGAATGAATTAAATCAAAAGTTAGTCTCTGCCGGACGTATTAATGATTTATTGCAGGCAAGTAATAATAAAAAGTATCGAAAAGAACTGATGGCAGAGTTGGGAATTGCATAAGGGTAAAATTGGGTGGCAGTCTTTGATAGCTGCCACTCTATTTAATTCCAGAAGAATTTCGATTGTTTAGGTAAACATAGTCTGTGTAGATGTTGAAAATTTTGAATATAACTCAAAAGAGGAAGGACTTTTGCGAAGAGAGGAGACGCGGCGAAATCTATTTGCAGTTGCGCAACATTTACGAAAATGAGGTATTATTTTAGCCAAAATGCAGATAGACTTCGGTAGGTCTATGTGCTATCCTTAAAAAGTAAAAGTATGCTTTTTAGCAACAAATACATAAGAAAAAAGGGATGTTTATGAAAAGAAAAATAAAATCTGCCAAGGGATTTACGTTGGCAGAACTTTTAATCGTAGTGGCGATAATTGCTGTGTTGGTAGCAATCGGAATCCCCATTTTCACAAGTCAGCTTGAAAAAAGCCGTGAAGCCGTAGACCTCTCCGATGTAAGATCTGCATATGCGGAAGTGATGATGGCGGCGATTACAGGGGATACAACGGCGTATTATACGAAGGATGCGAATCAGACTATATATAAAACAAGCGCAGAGACATTTAACGGTTATACAGTTGAGGCTGGTGCTTATTCCATTACGGTAACGCCATTGAAACAGAAACAACCTGGCTGGCAGACTGCTGAGCAATTACAATTGGAGGTGTATCTTCTAAAGCCGGAGTGCATATTGGAATGGACAGCCTGGACTGGATGGATACTGTATAGTTACATATCATCCACCTGTGGGCAGTAATGTTGAGTATG
>ENA-OQAA01000330-OQAA01000330.1-human-gut-metagenome-genome-assembly--contig:-NODE-330-length-33699-cov-15.078041_pt1 | contig 33699 bp, 39 predicted proteins | sample MGYA00242489_ERZ504515 | MGnify/ENA primary metagenome ERZ504515 (study PRJEB26092, sample SAMD00036237) | human gut metagenome | host: Homo sapiens | study: EMG produced TPA metagenomics assembly of... | reverse complement strand
TCCTTGGCTTAAAGAAAACGGGGGACGCATTGTGCATCCCCCCGTTTTTGTTGTGGTTACTCTAGATCAATAAATTTGGCGCTTAGGATCTTGCCGTCTTTTACTAGCATTCTGGCCATGGTGGGGCCTCGGGTGCCTCTGGGGTAGCTGGCGCTGCCCGGGTTGAGGACTAAGCAACGGCCCACTTGGCTTCTTTGGTTACGTGGGTGTGGCCGTTGATGGCTACGTCTACGGATCCCACCGGAAGGTCTTCGCGGTAGTGGGCTACGGCGAATTTGAGGCCTTCGTAGGTAAAGAGCGCAAGACGGTCTACATCGGGACCGTAGTCGCGGTAGTAATCGTTGTTGCCCAGTACGGCCCGCACGGGGGCGATGGTGCATAGGTGCTCGTAGTCCATCTCTGACGTGAGGTCGCAGCGTGGATGATCAGGTCTGCGCCCTCAAGCTCATCCAAGAGCGCAGGCGAAAGATAGCCGTGGGTGTCCGAGATGATGTCGATGCGCTTGGCGCTTGCACTGTTCATGGGATCCCTTCCGCAAAAAAACGATTCGGCAGATACATACAAAAAGGGCCCCACAACTCCGCAGACGATGGGTCTACAGGGCTGCGAGGCCAGTGTGCTAGAGACTCAGGGCCTTCTTGAGCGGCACGACGCGGCGGCGCGAAACCGGCACGCGTTCGTCGACGCCCGTAATGCCCAGCTGGATGGCGCCCGAGGGCACCGTCTCGACGTCCGTAACGCACGCCAAGTTGACGATATAGCGGCGGTGAACACGGAAGAAGCCAAAATCGCAGAGCTTGGCCTCAAACTGCGCCAGCGAGGTCGTCGACAAAAAGCGATCATCGACGGTATAGATGCAGGAGTAATCGTCCTTGGCCATGATAAAGCGAATGTCGTCCACGGGAATGAGCACCTTGCGGCCGCCCTTTTCCACCGGGATACGCTCGATGGTCACCTTGCTGTCCGTAACTGGCTTGGCGCGTTGCATGACCTTCTCGATCGCGCGATCCAAGCGAGCTTCCTCGACCGGCTTCATCAGATAATCGACGGCATCCACGTCGAATGCCTCGACCGCATGGTCGCTATACGCAGTCACAAACACGATCGCCGGCGGATTTTTGAGCTTATGCAGCGCCTCGGCAAGTTGCAGGCCCGAGGCACCGGGCATCGAGATATCGAGAAACACGACATCCACGCGACTTTCCATAAGCATCTCGATGGCGGAGCGGACGCTCGACGCTCCGTGATCGTGCCGATCTTGCCCGTTTGCTCGAGCAGGAAGCGAAGCTCCGAGCGAGCCGGCGCCTCATCATCCACAATCATCGCACGCAGCATAGGGATAAAACCTTTCGTCAACTAACTACGCCGGGCGTCCGTCGCATGACGTTGAGCCGTAGCCTTTTATTTTACTCTTGAATGTCGAAGATGCTCTCTGACAAATCAAGATGAAGGAGCACTTTGGTGCCCTTGCCCGGCGCCGATTCAACACGCGTATAGGAGTGCGGCCCATAAAAGCGATGGATGCGCTCCGAAATATTGTGCATGGCCACACCGGCGCCACCACCCTGGGGAGAGCTGGCGTCGGGACGGGCAGAGCGCTCGTCAAACAGTCTGGCGGCGGTACCCTCATCCATGCCCACGCCATTATCGGCCACGGCAATCAAGATTGCATCCTCGCCGTCTTGGTGAACGGTCACGTCGATCCTCAGGGCGTCGTCATCGCCCATACCATGACGTACGGCGTTCTCGACAATCGGCTGGATCACGAACGCCGGCACCAGCGTATCTTCCACGTCCTCGGACACATCGAACGTCGCAAGCACGCGGTCCTCGCCAAAGCGGGCCTTCTCAAAGGTAAGGTAGCGCTTGGTCTGTGCGACCTCGCGCGAGACCGGAATAAGCGATCCCGAGTTGTCGAGCGTGGCACGATAGAACGATGAGAACTCACGAAGCAGTTCGCGGGCCCGCAGCGGGTCGGTGCGCGTAAACGATGCAATGGTGTTCAGCGTGTTGAACAGGAAGTGCGGGTTAATCTGCGCCTGCAGCGCACGCACCTCGGCGCGCGCTGTGAGTTCCTTTTGCACCTCGAGCTCGTGGATGGCGAGCTGCGTGGACAAGATCTCGGCAAAGCCCGAGGCAAGCGCGTACTGGGTACGGTCGACGGCGCGCGGGGTCTTATAGTAGAACTTGAGCGTGCCGACGGTACGATCGCCCACCTTGATGGGGCGATAATGCCGGCGGGGACTTGGTTGTGCGAGCCGTCCGAGCCCACGACATCCACCATACGGTTGAACGACTGCACGATGCCATGTTCGATAACGTAGCGCGTGGCAAGCGTGTGGATGGGAGAATCTGGCAGTAGTTTTTTCTCAAGCTCGCCCGCGCAGGCCAGCACGTTGCCCTCGTCGGTGATGGCAACCGTCATGGCACGCGTCTCGGGCAAAATGCGCTGGCACACCAAACGCGCCGACTCCTGCGTCAGACCGCCCTTAATGTCCTCGAGCATGGCCGAGGCCACCGAGAGCGTCTCCTCGGTGTACTGCGAGCGCACCGAATCGGGATTGAGCGTCAAAAAGATAAAGATGCACAGAAAGATGCACAGCAGCGCGCAGGCAATCACCGTGGCGATCGGCTCGATACCGGTCGCCAAGGCAAAAATAAAGTACACCAGCACGCAAATGGCGCAGGCAACGGCAATGATGCGAAAGATTGATATTGAACTATCGCGCTGGGCGCGGCGGTCGATCATTCGGCCCCCTCCAGGATACTGATCAGTTGTGCGTCACGCCAAAGCCCGTCCATGATCTTGGGCCAAAAGCTCTGGAAACGCAGATAGCTTGCAGCGTTTTGGCGCGCATAGGCCTTTGCCTCGTCGATACCATGGCGCCAGATGCGCAGGTAGCCCTCATGCTCGCGGGTAAACACGCTGCGGACCATAGCGGTCTTGCGCACGCGGTCGTCGAGCTCGCGCGAAATCCACGGGCCCGGGTAGGGCATGAGCGATGCCGCCGTAACGGGAATGAGCTCCTTTTGATGCGCGGCAAATGTCAACTTGGCCCGTTCGTAGTACCAACGGTACACGTCCTGCATAAAGCGCGGCGAGCGCTTCTCGGACTCGGGCGGCAGATGGCGCACGGTCCACTCGTTATCGAACCACACGTCGTAGCCAAACATGCGCATGTTAAAGAGGTAATCCAAGTCCTCGCCGCGGGTGATAAACGGGTCAAAGGCCACACGCGTAAAGGCGCGGGCGTGCAGGGCCATCAGGCCGCCGCACACGTAGTTGGAGCGCGAGATGCGGGTACGAGAGCGCCTTTTTCATCCAACGGTTGAACTCGATGCGCTTGGTCCACCAACGATGGCAGATGCCCGCCTTGTCCGTGGGAGCCAGCGGCGAGCCGTCGCGATCGTAGAAATAGCCGCTCTTGACCAAGATCGGCAAGCCCTGACGCGTCTGCTGCCCCAACGCATAGGTCGCGCGCTTCATAAAGTCGGCGTCGATGACAGTCTCATCGTCATCCAAAAAGATAACCGCGTCATGCCCCAGCACAGCGGCACAGGCTAGCCCCATGTTGCGGATGGCACCGTAGCCTCGCAGGCTCACGCACTCGCCCGAACCCTTGGGCGCGATCTGAGCAACCCGGTCTGCAATGCGCGAGGCCTGGGTGTTGGTGACAACGGTGACCTTGAGCGCGGGATGCGCGTCGACAATCTCGTGCACGCGCAGCGACACATCGGCTGTGGCAGAAACGGGACAGACCACCAAAAGGATGATGCGCGGGATGTCACGTACCTGCTCAAGCGAGGCCAGGCAGCGGTCGAGTTCGGGATTGTCGGCGTTGAGTCGCGTCGAATGGTCATAGGTGCCAGGGGCGTTTGCGCAAGCGTCATCGCCCGCCCAATACGTTGGAATCACGACCGTGGCGTTCATGCCTTACCCTCCCTGCAACACAAAAACGGGACGCCGCCAAACACAGGCGACGCCCCGCGACCTAGCTGATTCCATCATACCCACTTGGGCAAATCATTGCTCGCAAGTCGCAATGTTTATTGCGGATAACCCCAAAAGAGTACCGTGGACAGGCACAATAGCCGCTCGCTCCTATGCGGCATGCTCTGCCGCCCGAGTCATGCGGGACAGGCGGACCAGCAGCATAAAGCCAACGATCAGCAGCACACCAATGGAAAGGACGCCCAGCGACGGGTTGCCGGTCAGCGAGGTGACGACCGACACTAGGAAAGTGCCCATGACGCTTGCATAGCGACCGAAGATGTCAAAGAAGCCGTAGTACTCGTTGGACTTTTCCTTGGGGATAATGCGGCCAAAGTAGCTACGGCTAAGCGCCTGCACGCCGCCCTGGAACAGGCCGACCATAATGGCAAGCACCCAGAATTCAAAGGCGGTCTTTAGGAAGAACGCGGCGAACAGCACAATGCCCATGTAGCGGCGACCGCCACCAGGATCATGTTGAGCGTGCCCACGCGTCCGGCGAGCTTGCCGTAGATGATGGCGGACGGAAAGGCCACGAACTGCGTAACGAGCAGCGCAAGCACCAGCTGCGTCGAATCGATGCCCAAAGCCGATCCGTAACTGGTGGCCATGGAAATGACCGTGTGCACACCGTCGATATAGAAGAAGAACGCGATCATGTAGACCAGCACGGTCTTGTTGTGGGCGATCTCGCGCATGGTGTGTCCGACCTCGGAGAACACACCGCCCACGATGTGGCCGATAGTGTCCTCGGGACCGCGCTCGCGACCGTACTTTTGCTTATAGGTACGAATGAGCGGCAGGGTAAAGACGAGCCACCAGGCACCAGTGATGATAAACGACAGACGCGTTGCCAGCATGGTAGGGACGCCAAGAGCGGGGCCACCCATGATGAGCGCCAGGCAGATGACGAACGGCACGGTGGAACCGATGTAGCCCCAGGCATAGCCCGAGCTGGACACGGCGTCCATGCGCTCGTCGGTGGTAATGTCGGGCAGCATGGCGTCGTAGAACGTCATAGAAGAGTTAAGGCCGATGGTGCACAGCACGTACACGGTCAAAAATGCCATGGCGGACATTGGGATAGCCTGCGCCAGGCAAAGCACCAGGCCCGTGAGGAAGAAGCCCAAGAAGAACTTGATCTTGTTGCCGGCGTAGTCGGCAAGCGCGCCCAGAATGGGCATGAGCATGGCGATGACCAGCGAGGCGATCGTCTGCGCATTGCCCCAGGCGACCACCAGGTCGGCCGAAGAAGCGCCGGTATTGATGGCGTTAAAGTAAATGGGCACCACCGAGGTATTGAGCAGCACGAGGGCCGAATTGCCCACATCATACATAACCCAGTTACGCTCGAGCTTGGTGTATTTCATGGACAGGGACCTTCGTATTCGCCCGATATGCAGTTAGTTCATCGTACCCCAATTGTCCAGAACCGCCGGTAAGGATTCGGCAAAGGGGCACGCACGGGCCCTATTCCTCGCGGTCGAACTCCTCATCGGCTTCGAGCACGCGACCGCTGTAGTTGACGTGACTGGTCACGGCATCCATGTCACCAGTCTCGATGAAACGTGCGACCGTGCACTCGTAATCGACCAGCGCGCGATCAAAGACCTCGGGGAAACTCTCGTTCGAGACCTCGTCGGTAAAGGGATTCTTCCATGTCAGATGGCCCAGGTTACCGGTGCGCTCGGGCAGCTCCGTCGTCACGCGATGGGCAAGGCCGTCGAGCAGCGAGTAGTCGTGCACCAAGCCTCAACCAGCGAGATCGCACGCGTCTTTGCGGAGCCGGCCGGCTCAATCGCGCGGTAAAGTCGCTGCATATTGGCAACGGCAGCACCGTACTCCCCTGCCGGAATGTCAATGCCGTACACGCGTCCGGCAACATAGCTCATCAGCACGCCGGCCACGCGATTGATGCGATCGGTGGTGACGATCTCGCCCGCCGGCGGATAATCGTCGACCGTAGCGCCATCGCGTTTAAGCTGCAGCATCAGCACATCCAGGTCGCTCTCGATCACGGCATGGACCTGACTGCTCGAGTTCTCAAGCTCTGAATCGGACTCCACGATGCCAAACTGCTGCTCATAGACAAAGGGGTGGGCGTTGCGGTCGAGCACGTAATGAGACAGCAGGCCCAGCGCAAAGGCGCGACCCAAGCTGGCGTCGCGCGGCAGCAGATGCGACACGCCGTCGCGCAGGCACGCGAACTGGCGAGACATGCGCGACCGATGCATGACCTGCGCCAGCAGCGTGCAGTCGGAAACACGCGGTGTCAGAATGTGAAAGAAGAACGGGTCGGGGCCTTGGTTGCCCAAGATAAAGGCAATGCGCTCTTCATCGGACGTGATGACGCCCTGCGGAAGACGGTCGATGCTTTCCTCGCCAAACAGATGATGGGTGATAAGCGCGGGCATAATGATCCTTTCGATTTCATTCGATGCCACCCATTATGCCCACCGCGCGCCCATGCCAAACCTGCGATGGTAAACGACGGCACGCAGACCGTCTACGCAAGCCCCAAGCGTGCTTTAACCTCGGCAGCGCGACGGCGGGACACGGGCACCGTCGAGCTCACGCGGTCAAGCCTGAGCTCCATCAACCCCGTGGAGCCAATCTCAACATTGTGCACGTCTTCCAAATTGACCAGATAGCTGCGATGAACGCGAATAAAGCCCTCGGAGTCCAAGCGACGCTCGAGCGAAGAGATCGACTCATTGATCAGGTACGTTCCCTCGGCGCAGATGGCGTTGCAAAAATCGGCGCGCGCCTCAAAGTAGCAGACGTCTGCGGCGGGAATGAACACCTTTTTGCCCCCGCGGTCCACCGTCAGGCGCAAAGGCTGGCGCGGAGCATGGATAACACGACGGGCACCCAAGCTGCCTCGATCTTGTCGAGTGCCTTTGACAGGCGTGCGTCCTCGACCGGCTTGACGACATAGTCGACCGCATCGAGGTTATACGCATCGGCGGCAAACTCGGCAAACGCCGTCACAAACACAACCACCGGCGGCGTCTTTAGGTTCTGCAGCGTCTCGGCAAGCTCAATTCCCGAGCGACCGGGCATGGTAATGTCTAAAAACAACACGTCGGGCTTGTTCGACAGAATCGACTCCACGGCTTCGGTGACATTTCCCGCCTCGGCAATCTGGCCCACACGCGTATCCTTTTCCAACAGATAGCGTAGCTCAGCCTAATGGGAGGTTCGTCATCAACCACCAAGATGTTCCAGCCTTCGGACATATGTGCTTCCCCTCTTTTTCTCTCAATCCAACCGCGTGCTACGCCGTCAACGGCGCGGGCTCATGCGGCTCGCCGTTCAGCTCGACGATGACCTGCGTTCCCACGCCCTCCTGGGACTTCACGCGCATGCCGGAATCTTCTCCGTAAAAGAAATGGATGCGCTGAAGCACGTTGAAGAGCGCCAAGCCGCAACCTCGCTTGACGGAGCCGTCGGCGGTAATGCTCTCGGGCTCCTCTCGGCGATGTTGCTCAAACAGATGCGCGCAGACCTCTTCGCTCATACCGATGCCGTCGTCCTCGACGATGATCTCCAAACCGTCATCGGTCTCGAAAGCCCTAACGTGAATAGAAAGCGGCTCGGTCTCGCGCTGCGCGTGCTTGATGCAGTTTTCGAGCAACGGCTGCAAGATAAACGGCGGCACCATGCAATCGCGCACCTCAAAGTCGATATCGACCGAGACGCGCAGACGGCCGTCGCCATACCGGGCCTGCATAAGATTGATATAGCGAGTGCCCTGTTCCACCTCGTGCTCGAGCGTGGTGAGCGTATCGGAATCAGAAAGCGTCTGACGGTAGTAATTGGAAAAGTCGATCAGCAGCGACCTGGCCTTGTCCGGCTCGGTACGTACGAGCGACACGATGGTGCTGATGGTATTGAATAGAAAATGAGGATCGACCTGCGATTGCAAGGCGCGCAGCTCCACGCGGGCCGTAAGCTCGTCCTGGCGCTCGAGCTCAAAGCTTGCAAGCTGCGTGGAAATGAGGTCGGCAAAGCCCGAGGCAAGCGCCGTCTGGCGCATATCGATGCTGCTCAGACGGGGATAATACAGCTCGAGCGTGCCCACGCAATGCCCGCGCACGGTAAGCGGTGCGACAATACCGGCGCGCAGGCGCGGAAAGTAGCCACCCGTCTCGGTCGAGGCATCGCGCGAGAACACGCTTTGCTCACCGCTGTTGATCACATTGAGCGTGGTCCGCAGCACCACCGGGGTGCCCGCGGGGCATTTTGCCGAGTCCTCGCCCCAGCTTGCCAACACCTGCTTGCCGTCGGTAAAGCAGATGGCAGAGGCGATAGTTTCGGACAGGATGATCTTAGAGGCGCCCAGGGCAGCTTCGGGCGTAAGGCCGCGCGACGTGTAGGCGAATATTTTCGACGCGATGGCGAGCGTGCGGTCGGTAGCGCTCGATGTGAGGTCGTCGGGAACGACAAAGACGTACGAGAAGAAGAAGCACAGCATGACCAAGCCGGCAATGACGACAACGGCCGGAACGGGATTGGGATTATCGGTTAGATCCCAGATGAGCAGCAGGATAAGCAGCGGAACGACAATACCGAGCAAGATGGCTTGAACCACATGCTGAGCGGTACGAAAGACCTTGGTAGAGTTGTAGCTCTTGCCCAGAATCAGCCTATTGAGATCCACCGTCATCTCCTTCTTACCGACGCACCCCATAGCAATAAAGAGGGCCGCAAGCGACCCTCTCCATTGCATTATGCAATCAAATACTGTGTTTTACATCAAGCCATCGATGAACGGTAGCTTAGGCGCTGTACTTGTTTGCCTCGCCGAAGGTGCCAGCCTCGACAATCCAGCCGTCCTTCATGATGACGTCCATGTTGTCGGTGTTGAGCACGTGGATGTCGGCGGCGACGTCACCGTTGACGACCAGCAGGTCGGCGCACTTGCCGGCCTCGATGGAACCGGTCTCGTCCTCGATGTGGCACATCTTGGCACCGTTGAGGGTGGCACAGGTGATGGTCTCGACCGGGGTGAAGCCGATCTTGTCGACGAACTCGTACATCTCCTCGATGGAGCAGGTGCCGTACGGGGTGACGAAGGAGAAGGAGTCGGAGCCGATCGTCATGACGACGCCGCGCTTCTTGGCCTCGCGCAGACAGTCGTAGTTGCGCTGCAGCTCCTTCTCGACCAGGGTGCCCTCGTACTTGTCGTGCAGCTCGGGGACGTAGACGGGCGGATAGGTGGCGTACCAGGTGGGCAGGAAGGCGATCGTCGGGGTGAAGAAGGTACCCTGCTCGGCCATGAGGTCCATGGTGCGCTCATCGATATCGAAGCCGTGAATCAGCTGCTCGCAGCCAAAGCGAACGGAATCGTAGGCAGCGGCGTGGTTGTTGTAGCAGTGGCTCCACACGGGGATACCGACCATCTTTGCCTCTTCGACCACGGCCTGGATCTCCTCGGAGCAATAGTGCTGGTCACGACCGGAGTCCCAGCGCCAGATGCCGCCACCGGTAGCCCAGATCTTGATGGCATCGGGGTTCTCGCGCAGGCGACGGCGGACGGCCTTGCGCAGATCCCAAGGACCATCGACCTGGTCGCCCCAGGGGTGGGATTCCTTGTTGAGCTCCTGGGTGCAGTGGTGAGAGTCGCCGTGACCGGCAACGCGGCAGAAGCCCAGGCCGGTGGCCAGAACGCGCGGGCCCTTAAAGACGCCCTTGTCGATGCAGTCACGGATCTGGATACCAAAGCGGCCGATCTCGCAGACGGTGGTGAGGCCGTGGGTGAGGCAGTCGTAGGCCTGCTTGACGGCAACGGCCTGCTTCTCGAGGAGCGGCTGCATGACCCAATCGGTGTCATCGTCGGTCAGGTTGCCCGAGAAGTGCAGGTGGGTGTCGATCAGGCCGGGAAGGACGGTCTTGCCGGCGGCGTCGATAACCTCAACGCCCTCGGGAAGGTCCTGCATAGTGCCGGCGTACTCGATCTTGCCGTTGTCGTCGACGAGAACGAGGGAGTTCTCGACCGGCTCGGCACCGGTACCGTCGATGAGCTTGCCGCCAACGATTGCATACTTAGTGGACATGGTTCCTCCTTATGGATCCATATAGTGGGCGAGGCCGTGTTGGGTTAAGGCCTCACAAAACTACCCAAGTGGTGCCGGGTTCGGTGCGCGGAAGAGAGGATCCCGCGCACCCGATCCGCCCCGGCTAGGCGCTACTTTTTGCGGGAATTGGTAAAGGCCATAAGAGCCAGGCCAATGGCCAGCCAGCCGATCACGATGCTCCACTCCACCATGTTGAGGGAGGCGGGAGAGAACGGAATCACGAGCAGCCCGATGATGACGGCGCAGGCAGCGACAGCGAGGCAGATGCCAAACTTGCCGCCGGGCACTCGTAGGGACGAGGCAGGTCGGGCTCGGTGAAGCGCATGCGCAGGCAAGCGAGGGCGACCATGCCGCAGGAGAAGATGAAGCGAGGGCCGACACGTTGGTCAGAGGAATGAGCATGTTCTTGCCCAGGAACGGACCGATGACGGTGATGACGCCCAGGACGACGCAGGCGAGCTTGGGAGCGCCGGACTTGGGATCGACCTCGGCGAACTTCTCGGGCAGCTGGCCCTTGCGGCCCATGGCGAGCATGATGCGGCTCGTGGCGCCGTAGAAGGAGTTCATCGGGCCCATGGGTCCAAGCGTGGCGATGACGAGCATGGCCAGGTACAGAAGCATGTTGATGCCCTTGAGGCAGGCAAGCGCGGGAACCGGGCTCTTAACAAACTCATGCCAGTCGAGGATGGTGCCGAACGAGTAGATGCAGACCATGTAGAAGCCGCCTGCGGCCAGCAGGGCTAGGGAGATGATCTTGCCGAACTTGTTCCAGTTGAGGCCCTCGGCTGCTTCCTCAGCCTGCTGAGGAATGGTGTCGAAACCGGCGTAGAAGAACGGGGTCAGAACCAGGACCGACACGATGCCGGCGAACAGGCTGGTGCCCTCGGTAGCGGCTTGCCGCCACCAGCGCCGGTGACCTGGGAGAACACGGGCATGGCGTGTTCCGGCGAACCGGTGAACAGCGAGACGCCCATGGCGAGCAGCATGCCGCAGAGCAGGGCCTTGGTCAGGAAGGCCTGGAGCTTGGCGGCCGAGCTGGCACCGCGGAAGTTGAGGAAGATGACGTAGACTGCAAAGCCGAGCGCGATCAGCGTCGGGAACAGGTAAACGTCGGCGCCCAGGATGGTATAGAGCTTGACGGCACGCAGCCACTCAAGACCGGGCAGGCTGCCGAACATCTCGGACACGAGGGTCGAGATAGCGATTGCCTCCCACGGGCACAGGATGCCGTTGCCCAGGGCCAAAAGCCATCCGGTGATATAGCTCAGCGTACGGCCAAAGCTACGATCGACATACTCGACGATGCCGCCCGAGATGGGGATAGCAGCCGTGAGCTCACCGAAAACAGCTCCGACGGGCACGAGAAAGATTGCACCCAAGAGGAATGCGATCATAGCGGGAACGGGACCGCCGCCCACGACCATCCAGTCGCCGACCTGCAGAACCCAGCCAGTTCCGATGATGGCACCGAAACCGATGGTGAAGAAGTTCCAGAGCGAAAGCGTTTTCTTCATGCCGCCGTTACCTTCGACTGCAACTTCTGCGTTCTTGTCCGCCATTGTTCCCCTCCTTTCCTTATTGACGCCTCTTTGGCGTCACCCCTTGCGCGGTCTGTTTTGCCGCGCGCTTTTATTTCATGGCTTTAAGATACGGCCTTGGCACAGCAGCGCCGCTTGTGGCTCGACCGAAGGCAGAACTGCAAAACGAGCGGCGCCGTTTTTGGGACGAACGGCGGGAGACGTCATTCGTCTTGGACGCTTTCATCTTGTCTGCTTTTGAATACCTGTTGCCGTGACGCTTGGCGCGCGGCGCGGCAACGTTCATACCATTTGTCAGGCTTTTGGCGCACATACCCATGTGTCGTGCATCTTTTTATGTAGGATAGACAAGTTACACATGAGGCAAGGTGATTCGAATGGCATACGGATACAATGACGGCGACCAACGGCCACAAAGCGTGCGCCTTGCCGGCCGCACCACGCCAACGCCCAGAAGCACCTCCGACAACGACAACCCGCAGCGCCCCCAAGAGCAACTCGGGGCTTCTTCGCGGCAACAAAGCCGTACCGTGCAGCAATCAGACCGCGTGAGCACGAGCGCACGCCAACGCCAGACCGACACATCGCAGCCACGCCGCTACGATCGCCGTACGACCGACTACTACGTTAAGCGCTCCTTTTCGCGACCTCAACGCGATCGCGGCAATTCCGCCCCTCACCCCGCGTCGCACACCACAAGCCACGCGCTTCCGGCCCGACGCCTACGCCTTGCGCTTTGCTCCATCGCCGCCTGCCTCGTCTTTGTGTTTTTGGGATCCTGTATCTCCCACGGATCAGCCGGTCTTGAGCCCACTGCCGAGGACAAGCTGCTTAAAGCTCCCGTCGCGCCCGGTTACTCATTTGCTTTTTCGACCCCGCGTTCGCAGTGGAGCGCCGGCACCATGCCCCACATCTACCAAATTGACCCCGCATGGTCGGAGCTGCCCTATGCCGGTGGCACTATTCGCGAAAACGCTTGCGGTCCCACCTGCCTCACCATGGTCTATATCTTTAAGACCGGCCACACCGATAAGACGCCGGTCGATATATGCGCACTGGCCGAAGCCGGCAACTACGCCCCCACTGGTGCCACCGAGTGGTCGTTTATGACAGGCGGTGCGTGGCAGCTGGGGCTTAACGGAACACAGCTCTATAACGATCGCGAATCGATTACCCAAGCACTTCGCTCGGGTGCGCCCGTCATCGCCGCAGTGCGCCCCGGTACGTTTACCAACGTAGGCCACTACATCGTGCTCTACGGCATCGACGATGCCAACCAGATTGGCGTCTACGACCCCAACTCGGCCAGCCGCAGCGCCCGCCGCTGGGGCGTCGTAGAGGTCCTCAACGAAGTCGAAGCCATGTGGGCCTACTACTAGTCATTGGGTACTCATTGGGGACAGACTTAAATGAGTAGTCGTTGGGGACGTTCTTGTTTGACTAGTCGTTTAAGAACGTCCCCAATGACTATTAAGGACTGTCCCAAGCTGCCGGCAGGAAAGGACCGTCCCCAAGTGCCGGGTTTGTCCCCAATGACTAGGTGAATAGCAAAAGCCCCGCAGTCGGAGCGGACTGCGGGGCTCATGAAGAGAGGCTAGTTTGTGGGCGCTTTGCCTGGCGCCCACGGGAGAGGCGACGGAGCAGGGACTACTCGTGGATGCGGGTACCGGAGAGGCCGGCCATGGTCTCGGCGGCCTTGTCCAGGGCACCGATGATGCAGGTGCGGCCCTTGCGGGAACGGGCGAACTTGATGGCGGCGCGGACCTTGGGCTCCATGGAGCCCTTGCCGAACTGACCCTCGTCGGCCAGGCGCTCGGCCTCGTCGGCGGTGAGGTCCTCGAGCTCCTCCTGGTTGGGCTTGCCAAAGTTGATGGCGACATGCTCGACGGCGGTCAGCAGGAACAGAACGTCGGCGTCGCAGTCCTCGGCCAGCAGCTCGCCGCCCAGGTCCTTGTCGATGACGGCGGGAACGCCCTTGTAGCAGCCCTTGTTCTCGTAGTCGCGGACGACGGGGATGCCGCCGCCACCGCAGGCGATGACGATGAACTCGTTGTCGAGCAGGTTGAGGATGGAGTCGGCCTCGACGATCTTCTTGGGATCGGGGGAGGCGACGACGCGACGCCAGCCGCGGCCGGAATCCTCGACGAAGACCTTGGAGGGGTCCTCGGCCATGAACTCCTTGGCCTGCTCCTCGGTGTAGAAGGGGCCGATCGGCTTGGTCGGGTTCTTGAACGCGGGGTCGTCGGGGTCGCACTCGATCTGGGTGACGACGGTGGCGGCGTGCCAGCGCTTGTAGCGCTTGTGCATCTCGCGGCCAATGCCCTGCTGCAGGTGATAACCAATGTAGCCCTGGGACATGGCGCCGCACTCGGGCAGCGGCATCTCGGGGGTACCGATGGCATCGTGGGCAGCGGCGAAGGCGTTCTGGATCATGCCGACCTGCGGGCCGTTGCCGTGGGTGATGATGATCTCGTTGCCCTGCTCGATGAGGCCGAGGAGAGCGTGGGCGGTGTTGCTCACGGCCTCGATCTGCTCGACGGGGTTGTTGCCGAGGGCGTTGCCGCCGAGGGCGACGACAATACGATCGGGCTTTCCGTACGGTTTACTCATAGTGTTCGTTCACTTCCCGGCTACTAGCGAAGCGTCGCGTACATCATGGCCTTAATGGTATGCATGCGGTTCTCGGCCTCCTGGAACACGCGAGACTGCGCGCTCTCAAAGACCTCGTCGGAAACCTCCATCTCGGTCACGCCGAACTTCTCGGCAATCTCGGCGCCGATGGTGGTCTGCGTATCGTGGAAGCTCGGCAGGCAGTGCATAAAGATGGCGCCGGGGTTTGCCTTGGCCATGACCTCGGGCGTTACTCGATAGGGAGAGAGAAGATCGATTCGGCTCTTCCACAGCTCCTCAGCCTGGCCCATACCGACCCAAACGTCCGTATAGATCACGTCTGCATCCTTGACGCCCTCGTCGATATCCTCAGTGAGCTGGATCGTGCAGCCATTCTGAGCGGCGATCTCCTGGCAGCGCTCAAGAAGCTCGGGATCGAAGTGCGTGGCGCCCTCGACATCGCCCTTGGGTCCGCAGGAGCAGAAGTTAATGCCGAGCTTGGCGCAGATAACCATCAGGGAGTCGCTGACGTTGCCTGCTCCTTGCCCATATAGGTGAGCTTCATGCCGCGCGTGTCGCCAAACTCCTCACGCATGGTAAGAATGTCGCAAGGGCCTGGGTGGGATGGTACTCGTTGGTCAGACCGTTCCAGACGGGAACGCCAGCCTTGGCGGCAAGCTCCTCGACGATCGACTGGTCGGAGCCGCGATACTCAATACCGTCATACATGCGACCGAGCACGCGAGCGGTATCCTCGATGGACTCTTTCTTGCCCATCTGCGACGAGCCGGGGTCGAGGTAGGTCACGCCCATACCCAGGTCCATACCGCCGACCTCGAAGGCACAGCGCGTGCGCGTGGAGGTCTTCTCAAACAGCAGGACAATGTTCTTGCCCTCAAGAAAGCGGTGCGGATAACCGGCGCGCTTCATATCCTTGAAGTTCTTTGAGAGGTCGAGCATGTACTCGATTTCCTCGGACGTAAAGTCAAGCAGGGTAAGAACGCTTCGACCAGAAAGATTAAGAGCCATGATTTGAGTCCTTTCGATTGTTGGAACACACAAGGAGTGATGGGCGGCGCAGACGCACACGCGCCGCCCAGATACGCTAACGCTGACTAGATTTCCTCACGCCAGAACGGCATGGTCATGCAGCGCGGGCCGCCGCGACCGCGAGAAAGCTCCTCGGAGGGAGCGACGAGCAGCTCGACGCCGGCCTTGTAAAGAGCATCGTTGGTGACAACGTTGCGCTCATACACGCAGACCTTGCCCGGTGCGACCGCAAGAGTGTTGGAACCATCGTTCCACTGCTCACGGGAAGCCTCGATCGGATCGCCGCCACCGCACTCAATCATGGTGATATGGTCCATACCGTCGCAAGCTCGAGGATATGCTGCAGGGTGCCCTCGAGTTCCTCGATATGCACCTCCCCCTCTGCATCGCCCTTGGTCAGGCGGTAGGCACGAAGGGTCTGGTAGATGCCGGGATAGACCGTGAACTTATCGCGATCGACCTGCGTGCAGACGGTGTCGAGGTGCATGTAGCGTAGCCGTGCGGGATCTTGATGGCATAGATGTTCTCGATCTCGGCCTCATCGGAACCCCAGAACATATTCTTGGCGAGCTCATCGATGGCCGCAGTCTGGGTGCGCTCGGAAATACCGATGGCGAGCGTCTTGGCGTTGATGTTGAGGATATCGCCGCCCTCGATATGCCACTCGCTGTTGTGGTCGTACCAGATGGGGCTACCGGCGTAATCGGGATGGTTGCGCAGCACCGTTTCGTAGAAGATTACCTCGCGGTTGCGCTGATTCCAGTACATGCGGTTCATGGCAGCGCCCTTGCCCACGACAGCCAGAGGGTCACGGGAGAAATACGAGGCCGGCATGGGGAACAGCACCATATCGTCAGCCTTCAACTCCTCGCCGTCCATACTGGCAAGAGAACCGCCAACCTTGGGGATCTCGAGGTCGCGAACGTAGAGGCCGCCCATGGCAGCAAGGACAAACTCCTTGTTGTCCTTAATCGAATCAAGCTTCTCGACAACGGCCTGGCGAAGGGCCGCGTTGGAGATGCCGGACTCACCCATGAACTTCGTCATGAACTCTGCGCGAGTGCCCTCGACTTTGTCAAACGTCTCAGCGAGCAGCTCTTCCATATAGACGACCTCGGCGCCAGCGCCGCGAAGAAGGTCGGTAAACTGATCGTGCTCTTTCTGGGCATAGTCCAGATAGAACGCGTCGTGAATCCAAACGCGGTCGAAATCCTCCGCCTTCATGTTTACAAGATCCATACCGGGGCGATGGACGCACACCTTCTTGAGGGCGCCAATCTCGCTATGAACGTTCAGTCCTTTGTTCATCTCTATCCTTCTTTCTCACAACTTGTATGTGGGGTTTTGCATTTACGGCAGGGGGATAAGACCCGAAACCGCAGTGAATGCCATGCAGATAACGCTTACGACCAGGAAGAATTTCCAAGCGACCTTCCACCACTGGCCAAGCGGAATCTTACAGACGCCAAGACCGGCAACGAGCATCGCGCTTGTCGGCGAAATGAGAGACATGGCAGCACTGCCCATGGAAAGGCCGGTAACTGCAGCCTCGGGGTTTAAGCCCATCAGCTCAACAAGCGGGCCGAAAATGGGAATCGTAAGAGCAGCGATGCCCGAGGAGCTCGGAACGAGGATCGACAGAAGGTTATCCACGACGTAGAGAATGCTCGTAAAGATAACTGCCGGAACTCCAGAGAGAGCCGTGGCGAGCGTGTTGAGAATCGTATCGATGATGAGGCCGTCATTGGCGATTACGAGGATTCCGCGGGCGAGGCCAACAACGATGGCAGAGAACGCGAAGTCTGCAATTCCCTTAACGAACTCGCCAGCGATCTCCTTCTCATTCATCCCGGAAACAACACCCGAAAGAAGGGCCATGGCCAAGAAAATCGCAGAGATTTCGTTCATGTACCAGCCCTGGGCCACCAGACCCCAAATGATGGCGGCAAGTCCAAGCACGAAAATAACCATAACGGCTTTCTGCTACCGGTGAACTCGCTATCGAGGAGATTCTCGTCCGCACCAAACTCTTTGCGCTTCTCGATATCATCGTGGAAAGCTGGGGATGCCTCGGGGTTCTTCTTAACCTTGAGGGCATACATCACAACCCATGCGATGGCAACTGCAGTGAGCACGACAAGGGCGATAGTACGCAGCCAAAGCTGGGGGTTGCCCTGGATACCGAGGATGCCCTGGGAAATCAGGACGTTGAACGGGTTTACGGTAGATGCGATGTATCCGATACGGGCACCCACAAACACCGTCATGAACGCTGTAATTGAGTCGAAGCCCATGGCCATCATGATCGGCATAAGAATCGCAAAGAACGGAAGCGTCTCCTCTGCCATACCAAAGGTGCTGCCGCCCAAGGCAAAAAGCACCATTAGGATCGGAATGATGAGGACGTCCTTGCTCTTGAACTTCTTCACCACTCGGGCGACGCCGCTCGTGATGGCTCCGGTCGCCGTGATGACCTGGAAGGAACCTCCCACGATCATAATGAATGCAACGACCTCGACCGCTTGCTGGATGCCGATCGCAGGGGCCTCAAGTACTTCGAAGATGCCTTGGCGAAGATCGACCTCGTTGCCGTCCTCGTCCGTATAGACCTTATCGACAGGCTCATAGGTGCCCGAGACCGTTACCTCGCGACCGTTAACCTCCTGGCGCTCAAACGAACCCGAAGGCACGACCCAGGTCAGAACGGCAAATACGGCCATCAAGACGAGAATGATGGTGTACACGTGCGGGACTCGAAGAGTGCGCTTCTTTTCTGTCTCTGCCATCTCTCCTCCTTAATTCAGGGGTTTTTCGTTGCCGGCAAAGCCATTGTGTCATCGCGCAAAACACCCTTCCGTCTCTTCGCCCGCCAACGAAGCGCATCGACCCGTAAACGGATTTCAGATTGATGTAATTTGTCAATTTGCTATCTAAATTGATGTTTAACATCAATTACTAAGCCGGTTCGTGCCATTCACCTGTGACAGATATGATGTAAATTGAATCAAACTCGTAATGTGCCACTATGGAAGCAATAAATACTCACCGCCAAAGCGAGGTCACATGTCCGCATTGCATGTTCAAAATGAAATAGGAAAGCTAAAAAAGGTGCTTCTGCACTGTCCCGGCCCCGAAACGCGCAACTACCCCGACGGGCAGTTCAATCGGGTCTTTACGTTGCGTCCGTCTAGCAGCTCATTCGATCTTGATAAAGCCCTTAGGGAGCATCATGCTTACTCGGCGATGCTCGAGCACGAAGGGGTAGAGATTCTCTATCTTGAAAACCTTCTTACCGAAGCCCTTGATGCGACAGAGCAAGCGCGTCGCTCTTTTATCGATAGCTACATTTCAGAATGCGGCGCGCGGGGCATTGAGCTCGAGTCTGCCATTCGCGAGCATCTCGAGCGCATCGAAGGCTCCCGCGCCCTTGCTCAAGCAGCAGTCAACGGCATCCGCTACTCCCAGGTCTTCAACACAGATAAAGAGGTGTTCAGCCTCACGAAACTGACGGCAGACGCATACTCACCTGACGATCTTCTCGTAAGCCCCCTTAACACCATGTGGTTCACACGCGATCCGGCGAGCGTCATCGGCGAAGGCGTTACGCTCAACCACATGTACTGGCCAGAGCGCAACCGTGAGGTTATCGCCTACAAAACGATTTTTACCTATCACCCAGATTTCCGCGAGACCCCTCAGTTCTTCAAGCATGAATCGACTTACCACATTGAAGGCGGCGACCTGCACAACCTCAACAGCGAAAACATAGCCGTTGGAATCTCGCAACGAACCGAGCCGGCGGCGATAGACACTTTAGCAAATAACTTGCTGTGGGATGAGAACTCGACTATTGAGTCCGTATGGGCCATTCAGGTCCCCTACGATGACCTCTGCATTCATCTCGACACATATTTCACTCGCGTTGACTACGAGACATTCCTCGTTGCTCGGGAGCTTCTCGACCAAGCGCGAGTCTACCGCATTACGCGGGGCAGATCGGAAGGGACAACCCGTGCGTGTCATGTCGCAGGCGGACTGAAAGAAGCGTTGCGATTAGCCCTAGGTTCAAGTTCGTTGCAGTTTATCCTTTGCGGTGGCTCAAATCCCGGAGCAGCAGAGGTCGAAAGGACCAACAATGCCACAAGCACCCTTTGTTTGGAGCCAGGCAAGGTCTGCGTATACGAAGAAAACGCCGAAACCAACAAAGCGCTGGAGCAGGCCGGTATTGACCTTATTCCCATCTCTATCTTTGAGCTGACAAACGGCTTTGGCGGCCCCAACTGCCTCTGCCTCCCCCTCGTCCGCACTTCATAACATGGGAACGGGTCAAAACATAAAGGCGCTTCGCAAGCGCGACCAGCTGACACAGGAGGAATTCGCGGCACTCATCGGCGTCTCCAAAGAAACGGTATGCCGCTGGGAAAAGGACCGCTATACAATCCGCCGCTCAACGTTGCTCAAGATAGTATCGAAATTTAACCTGCAGCTCGACGACCTCACATCTGAAACCGCAGGGCTTGCCGCAAAGCTCGACCACGAGGGGCGGAAGGGGGAATCCAAAGAAGTTACTACTGATTCCCTTTGCGATGTATTTAAAATCTTGAAGAATGGAGGCAGAACGGGACTTAAACAAACCGGAATAACCGCGCTTCCCTCATCCGTATTCAAGAAACATCGCGGGTGCTTCTTTGTTCAAATGGACACGTCCGCCATGTCCAAATGCTACCCGATTGGATCCCTTCTCCTCGTGGATCCAAACCTGAAACCCTGGAACGGATGCTCCGTCCTCGCCTTGGCCGATAATTCAAGAATCGTCATACGTCGTTATAGCACCGGTACGAACACCGTGATGCTCTCATCCTACTCATATCGCACAGCGGAACCGGATATCGTGCTGGACAAACGCCGAATTAGGATTCTGGGAATCATCGTCTGGTTTCAGGCATCCCATGATCTGAGCATCTAACCAAATTTGCTCTTGTTTGCCCCCTGCACACATCTCAAACAGCAAAAGCCCCGCAGTCGGAGCGGACTGCGGGGCTCATGAAGAGAGGCTAGTTTGTGGGCGCTTTGCCTGGCGCCCACGGGAGAGGCGACGGAGCAGGGACTACTCGTGGATGCGGGTACCGGAGAGGCCGGCCATGGTCTCGGCGGCCTTGTCCAGGGCACCGATGATGCAGGTGCGGCCCTTGCGGGAACGGGCGAACTTGATGGCGGCGCGGACCTTGGGCTCCATGGAGCCCTTGCCGAACTGACCCTCGTCGGCCAGGCGCTCGGCCTCGTCGGCGGTGAGGTCCTCGAGCTCCTCCTGGTTGGGCTTGCCAAAGTTGATGGCGACATGCTCGACGGCGGTCAGCAGGAACAGAACGTCGGCGTCGCAGTCCTCGGCCAGCAGCTCGCCGCCCAGGTCCTTGTCGATGACGGCGGGAACGCCCTTGTAGCAGCCCTTGTTCTCGTAGTCGCGGACGACGGGGATGCCGCCGCCACCGCAGGCGATGACGATGAACTCGTTGTCGAGCAGGTTGAGGATGGAGTCGGCCTCGACGATCTTCTTGGGATCGGGGGAGGCGACGACGCGACGCCAGCCGCGGCCGGAATCCTCGACGAAGACCTTGGAGGGGTCCTCGGCCATGAACTCCTTGGCCTGCTCCTCGGTGTAGAAGGGGCCGATCGGCTTGGTCGGGTTCTTGAACGCGGGGTCGTCGGGGTCGCACTCGATCTGGGTGACGACGGTGGCGGCGTGCCAGCGCTTGTAGCGCTTGTGCATCTCGCGGCCAATGCCCTGCTGCAGGTGATAACCAATGTAGCCCTGGGACATGGCGCCGCACTCGGGCAGCGGCATCTCGGGGGTACCGATGGCATCGTGGGCAGCGGCGAAGGCGTTCTGGATCATGCCGACCTGCGGGCCGTTGCCGTGGGTGATGATGATCTCGTTGCCCTGCTCGATGAGGCCGAGGAGAGCGTGGGCGGTGTTGCTCACGGCCTCGATCTGCTCGACGGGGTTGTTGCCGAGGGCGTTGCCGCCGAGGGCGACGACAATACGATCGGGCTTGCCAAGAGGCTTAGACATTGCTGGAATCCTTTCTGTAAAAGGCCTACAACCCATTAATAAACCGCGTCCGTGCGATACGCGAGTTTATTAAGGTTTATATTCTCTTTATCGCTCATTTTATTCATTTTGAAAATACCTAAGCGGCGAACGGTCGATTTTACCCGCTCAGCGTAAAGAAGCCCAGTTCAGGCATATCTACGCCATTTACGTGCAACTTTATTTAAATAGAGCAGGGATTAGACCAGATTATGCAAACTATATCTTTGCTAAACACAAAACGGACAGCGCAATATCTTACTCGCACTATACGCGATTCTATACATTAATTTGACGAGTATGCACCCCTGCAAAAACATGGGGCTTTTCATCCAACATAAGGGATAGCCGATCGCGCTTCACCCCGCGGCAAGCGACTGCGAGTTCGCAGTATGGAACTTTACCGTCGGCTTCTGCATGAACGCTACCGACGCCCTTTCGCTCCTGCGCGCCCAAGCAGCCGAGAACGCTAACGGCGCCACTGTCAACCTGGCCACCCTCAACAACGGCGCCGCCAGCCTTTTCGCAAAGTACCGTGCTGGCTCGCTGGCTTTGAGGCCTAAGTGAGCTTTGCTATTTGCCAATTTTTGTATGATTTGGGTCAAATCTATTTGTCAATTTTTGTATGATTAGGGACAAATCTATTTGCCAATTTTTGTCAATGAGGTGTTTTAATGCTACGCCGCAAAGTCACTGATAGGCTTTTGAGCTGGAAGAATAACTCCCATAAGGCCCTGCTTGTTACCGGTGCGCGTCAGATTGGCAAGAGCTATGCGATTCACGCGTTTGGAAAGAGCAACTACGCTTCGTATTATGAGGTCAATCTGCTACTTGATGCCGAGGCAAGAGACGTACTTGTTGGCGCTAAGAACTCCATTGACTTCATCAACCGTGTGGCCCTTCTTGCGGATGCACCGCTTGTTGAGGGAGATACGCTTATCTTTGTCGATGAGATTCAGGAGTATCCGCAGATCGTTACACTTATGAAGGCGCTGGTCGAGGACGGACGCTTTAGCTATGTCTTCTCGGGGTCTATGCTTGGGACTGAGTTTAAGGGGATCTCTTCTTTCCCGGTGGGGTATGTCGAGCACATTGTTATGCGGCCAATGGATTTTGAAGAGTTTTGTTGGGCAAACAGCATCAGCGAGAATGTGCTTGCAGACATCCGCAGCTGCCTTGTCGAGAGGCGTCCCGTCGAAAATTTTATTCATGAGGCGATGCTCAAAAACTTTAGAGCTTATATCGTTTGCGGCGGCATGCCGGAGGTCGTTCAGAACTATATCGATTCGGGCTATTCGCTCGTGAGAACGCGTGAGCTTCAAATTCAGCTAGTCGATCAGTACAAAAGCGATATCTCTAAATATGCATCGACTCGAGCGTTTAACGTTCGCTCCATTTTCGAGCAAATTCCCGTTCAGCTTGAGGCGGAGTCCCATCGCTTTATCGTCTCGTCTCTAGGCGAGGGAGCTCGTCTTCAAAAATACGAGCAGGATTTCCTATGGCTGGTGAACGCAGGCGTTGGATTGATGGTCCCCCAGGTGACGGAGGCACGAAGTCCTCTCAAGAGGACGGAGAAAACGACGGCCTTTAAACTATACGAGTCCGATACAGGTATGCTCGCATCGCGGTATCCCGGCAGCACGGCACGCGCCGTCTACCTTGACATGAAAACCCCCAACCTCGGCGGCCTCTATGAGAACGTGGTCGCACAGGAACTCGTTGCCCTCGGAGCAGATACGTGGTACTACCAAACGCGTGAGGTCGGTGAAGTCGACTTTGTAATCGAAGGTGCCCGCGGGCATGTTGTCCCAATCGAAGTCAAATCGGGCAAGAAAGTTCGAGCACATGCAGCCCTCGACCGTTTGATGAGTGTGGGCGAGTACAAATTCCCGAGGCCGTTGTGCTGAGCCACGAAAACCTTTGCAAAGAGGGCAAGATCCTTTACGTTCCAATCTATATGACATTCTGTCTCGATGAGTTTATGGAAAAGGACGACCCCAACAACGATTTCTCGTTTGCACCCATATCTCTCTAGGTCATCTGAGTCCGCAAGCCAGCCCCCACGCCCAAAGTACTGCGCCTTTCGCGCCAAAGGCGCGAAACAGCAAGGGGATAGAAGGCAGCGACAACCAACTCCCCCACTATGCCCAAAGTGCTGCGATGTTTCGCGCAAAGCGCGAAACAGCACTGGGGCAGCAGAAGGCCACAATCAGCTAGCCCTCCATGCCCAAAGTGGCGCGTGGTTTCGCGGCCACGCCGCGAAACAGCGACCGGGACAAGGCACCCCCACAGCCACGTCCTTCATTCAGCCCCACAATCCGAGGACGTAGTCGTAGCAGGATCTGAGGGCTAACCTTCGCGGACACTCCGCAGGACGAAAGAACCCCCGCCGCACGTAATGCGCAGCGGGGTTCTTTCATGTCCGAGGACGTCCGCGAAGGTCAGCCCTCAGATCCTGCGGTGGGAGACCTAAGCCTCGTTGTACACCGTCTTGAGCTTCAGCAGGTGCTGATAGCGATCCATAGCGGCCTGCTCGTTCTCCTTGAAGAGCTCCTCGGCGCGCTCGGGGAAGGAACGCGTCAGCGAAGCGTAACGGGCCTCGTTCATCAGGAACTCCTGATAACCGCCCGCGGGCTCCTTGGAATCGAGTGAGAACTTCTTGCCGGCAGCAGCCTCGGGGTTGAAGCGGAAGAGGTTCCAGTAACCGCACTCGACAGCCTTCTTCATCTCGGCCTGGCAGTTCTGCATGCCGCCCTTCTTGATGGAGTGCATCTCGCAGGGGCTGTAGCCGATGATGAGGGACGGGCCGTCGTAGGCCTCGGCCTCGTGGATGGCCTTGAGGGTCTGAGCCGGGTTGGCGCCCATGGCGACCTGCGCCACGTAGACATAGCCGTAGCTCATGGCAATCTCGGCCAGAGACTTCTTCTTGGTCACCTTACCGGCAGCGGCGAACTGAGCAACCTGGCCCAGGTTCGAGGCCTTGGAGGCCTGACCGCCGGTGTTGGAGTAGACCTCGGTGTCGAAGACGAAGACGTTGACGTTGTGGCCGGAAGCCAGGACGTGGTCCAGGCCACCGAAGCCGATATCGTAGGCCCAACCGTCGCCGCCGAAGATCCAGAAGGACTTCTTGGTGAGGTAAGCCTTGTCGGCGAGAATCGCCTTGGAAGCGTCACAGCCACACTTCTCGAGCTCGGCAACGTAGGCGGCGGCAGCGGTCTTAGAGGCCTCGGCGTCGTTGACGGAGTCGATCCAAGCCTGACCGGCGGCCTTGAGCTCGTCGGACGGACCGTCAGCGGCGATGATCTCCTGCGTAGCAGCGATCAGCTTCTTCTGAACGGCCTCATAGCCCACGGCCATGCCCAGACCGTGCTCGGCATTGTCCTCGAACAGGGAGTTGTTCCACGCCGGGCCGTGACCGTCCTTGTCCTTGCAGTAAGGAGCGGTGGCAGCGGGGTTGCCCCAAATGGAGGAGCAGCCGGTGGCGTTGGAGATGAACATGCGGTCGCCGGCGACCTGGGTCACCAGACGTGCATAGCGGTCTCGGCGCAGCCGGCGCAGGAGCCGGAGAACTCCAGGTAGGGCTGCTTAAACTGGCTGCCCTTGACGTTGGCCGCGATGAGCTCCTTCTTCTCGGAGACGTTCTCGACCATGTAGTCCCAAACGGGCTGCTGGTCCATCTCCTGCTCGGTGGGAACCATCTCGAGGGCGCCTTGGGGCAGACCTTGACGCAGTTGGTGCAGCCCATGCAGTCGAGCGGGGACACGGCCATGGTGAACTTCATGCCCTTGGCCTTGGGGCCCATGGCGTCGAGCGTGCGGGTAGCCTCGGGCGCGGCGGCAGCCTCGTCCTCGGTCATCGCGAACGGACGGATGGTGGCATGCGGGCACACATAGGCGCACTGGTTGCACTGGATGCACTTGGTCTCGTCCCAGTGAGGAACGACCACGGCGACGCCGCGTTTCTCGTATGCGGAGGCGCCCAGCTCAAACTGGCCGTCGGCACAATCGACAAAGGCAGAAACGGGCAGGCTGTCGCCATCCATGCGATCGATGGGCTCGAGCAGGTTCTTGACCTGCTGGGCGATAGCGGACTTGGTCTCCTCGGAGAGCTCGACGGGAGCGGCATCCTCGGCAGTTGCCCAGTCGGCCGGAACCTCGAACTTACGGAAGGCGGTAGCGCCGGCATCGATGGCCTTGTGGTTGGCGTCGACGATGGCCTGGCCCTTCTTCATGTAGGACTTGGTAGCCGCGTCCTTCATGTACTGCAGGGCGTCCTCGGCGGGCAGGACCTTGGCCAGCGCGAAGAAGGCGGACTGGAGCACCGTGTTGGTGCGCTTGCCCATGCCGACCTTGGCAGCCAGGTCGATAGCGTCGATCAGGTAGACGTTGACGTTGTTGTTGGCGATGTAGCGCTTGGCCACGGCGGGCATGTGCTCGGCGAACTCCTCGTCGCTCCACTGGCAGTTGACCAGGAAGGTGCCGCCCGGCTTGACGTCGCGGACCATCTTGAAGCCCTTGACGATGTAGCTGGGGTTGTGGCAGGCGACAAAGTCGGCCTTGGTCACGTAGTACGGCGAGCGGATCGGGGAATCACCAAAGCGCAGGTGCGAGACGGTGACGCCGCCGGTCTTCTTGGAGTCGTACTGGAAGTAGGCCTGAACGTACTTGTCGGTGTGGTCGCCGATGATCTTGATCGAGTTCTTGTTGGCGCCGACGGTACCGTCGCCACCCAGACCCCAGAACTTGCACTCGATGGTGCCGGGGGCTGCAGTGTTGGGCGCATCCTCGGCCTCGGGCAGGCTCAGGTTGGTCACGTCATCGACAATGCCGATGGTGAACTCGCGCTTGGGCTCGTCCTTCTTAAGCTCCTCGAAGACAGCGAACGCGGACGCGGGAGGCGTGTCCTTGCTGCCCAGGCCGTAACGGCCGCCGACGACCTTGATGCCCGTCTTGCCGGCCTCGTAGAGAGCGGAGACGACGTCCTGGTAGAGCGGCTCGCCGATGGAACCGGCTCCTTGGTGCGGTCCATGACGGCGATCTTCTGGACGGTCTCGGGGAGAACGTCGACGAAGTGCTTGATGGAGAACGGACGGAACAGGCGAACCTTGACCAGGCCGACCTTCTCGCCGTGAGCGTTGAGGTAGTCGATGACTTCCTCGAGCACGTCGCAGAAGGAGCCCATGCACACGACGACACGATCGGCGTCGGGAGCGCCGTAGTAGTTGAACAGGCCGTAATCGGTGCCGAGCTTCTCGTTGATCTTCTTCATGTAGCCCTCGACGACGGCAGGGAGCTCGTCGTAGACCTTGTTGCAGGCCTCGCGGTTCTGGAAGAAGATGTCGCCGTTCTCGTGGCTGCCGCGGGTGTGCGGGTGCTCAGGGTTGAGCGCGTGATCGCGGAAAGCCTGGACGGCGTCCATGTCGCACATCTCAGCCAGATCCTTGTAGTCCCACATGGCGACCTTCTGGATCTCGTGGCTGGTGCGGAAGCCGTCGAAGAAGTTAAGGAACGGGGTCTTACCCTCGATGGCGGCAAGGTGAGCCACCGGCGAGAGGTCCATGACCTCCTGGACGTTGCCCTCGGCGAGCATGGCGAAGCCGGTCTGGCGACAGGCCATGACGTCGGAGTGATCGCCAAAAATGTTCAGGGCGTGGGAAGCGACGCAACGCGCGGAGACGTGGAAGACGCCCGGGAGCTGCTCGCCCGCGATCTTGTACATGTTCGGGATCATCAGAAGTAGACCCTGAGAAGCCGTGTAGGTGGTGGTCAGAGCACCGGCGCCCAGCGAACCGTGAACGGTACCGGCTGCACCTGCCTCGGACTCCATCTCGACGACCTTGACCGGGGTGCCGAAGATATTCTTGCGACCCTGGGCCGCCCACTGGTCGACATGGTCGGCCATCGGGCTGGACGGCGTAATGGGATAGATTCCCGCTACCTCGGTGTACGCATACGAAACATATGCGGCCGCCTCGTTGCCGTCCATAGACTTAAACTTACGCGCCATATACCCCTCTCCTCTCATATAGGTATACAGGCCCCGGCGATCGCCGGGATATTGGCGTGATGGGATTTTCGCTGTTGCTTCCAATCATCTGGCAGGCAGGCTCAGCAGCAGGTACATGGCGTGGAGAGAAGGCATGCCGAGGCGAGGAGGGCTGCACGCACTCCACAGGCCCAGCTGCCCGTCTTGCACATGACCGAGCGCCGCAAAGGCCGCATGCCGGATGCTCCCGGGCACGCCCCGGCGATGGGAGGCACCCGCAACGGAAATCCGCATGCGGGTTTATTGTACCCCGCCGCCAAGTGTAATTTCGACAAATATAGGTGGGCGGTAAAGGTTTACCTCGGGTGACCGCCAAGGGCCAAAATGAACGCTTCGTCCCCGGGCGATTGGCCCTGGCGCGCCATGGAGTGTCCCGGAGTGCCGGCATAAAAGGAACGTCCCCATCTGCCGACTAGAGGCGCCGACGCCGAGGAGGATAGCGTAGGTGGTGGATTCGCCAAGTCTGAGCTCGTCGCCGGGATTGAGCTGGGCGGAACGGCCGGGCTCGACCTGAATGCAGACGCGCGTGGCCCCGTTTACCACCACGGTTCCGTTGGTGGACGACAAGTCCTCGACGTGCCAGATATTTTGAGCATCGCACCAGATATGGCATGGCGGGCCGAGACATCGTCGCCGACGTCGGTAATATCGCCCTCACCAGCGGCCAGCGCGCCAATCTCAACACCCTGCTCACTCGGCTGAATCCAGCGCGGGGCGCTCACGACAAAACTGTTTTGCACGCGCAGCAAGCCCAAGGGGTGCGCCGGGGCGGGTTCGCGTTCGCCCGCAGTCAGCGACATGCCAAGCGAACGCGGCGTGGATGTGCCTCCGCCACAGGTCGCGTGTGCGTAGTCGATGGCATAGTTCACCGAGGACCGCACATCCGCCGAACAACCGACGGCGACAAACAGCACCAGCACGGCCTCGGCGCGCTCGGCGGGCATGAGTTCCGCCGCCTGGGACAGGCGATCGAGCGCGTTGCGATAGAGATTCGTGTCCTGGTGGCACTCTTCGAGCGCGCGTACCATCGGTTCACCTGCAGGACCGCACACCATATTGATCACAGCCGTGGAGTCCATGGGATTGCGCTGGCGCAGGGCCAGTTGCGACATAATACGCGCAGCCGAGGTACCGTATTCGGCAAAGTAGCGCTGCTGAAGCGTGCCGACCGGCGCGCGAACGATAAAGCGGGAAACCCAAGAGCGATCGGCGGCTCGGCTCTGCGGGCTGCGGCCGTCGGCGAGCGGACGGGACGAAAGCACCAAGCCGCACAGCTCGATATGGCTCAGATGCGCCGCGCGCTTAAAGATGTCAAACATGGCCCCGCATGGGGTGAGCTCAACTTGAGATGCCATGACCTAGGCCTCCTTGGTCGTAGAAATAGAATCGGACGATACTTCGACAGGTCCGCCAAAAGTACGGGCAGCTGCGGCTCCACCGGCAAGCGGAGTCGCCATCTGGCTTTTGTGCGTCGCGGTGCCGAAACGGGAAGTTCAAAGGCAAAGCCCATCGCAAGCAAAAACCACGTAAGCGTATAGGTTGCAACCAGAGCGGCAACAAGGCCGCCCATCACGGCGCGTTGGGAAAATACGCTACATGCAGCCACAACCAACACCGGAACCTCGCAGGCAGAAAGCGCAAGCACACCCTGCAGGAAGCCCGAGCGCCGATCACGTGCAAGTGCCCCCGCGGCAACGCCGGCTATGCCTGGCAGCGCCAACGCCAGTGCGGCAATAATACCCGGTAGCGACCCAGACCACACGAGCGATCCCAAAGTCGCCGTCACGCGGCGCCCGACGCCAGCAGCGTGGCCGAAACCACGACCACAGCCCAAACCACGCCACAGACGACCGTCGCGCCGACCATCAGCGCGCGACGAACCGCACGGCCAGACGCATCCATGGGGCACGGCGTGAGCGGCTCGCCGCGGAGCGAACGACCGACATTTTGCGTATAGTGGTCACAAAACGCCGAGAGCGCCGCCTCGACCGCCGCCGGCTCGGGACGATCTTTTTGATGGCTGGACAGACAGGCCATCACCACGTCGAACAGCTGGGCATCGACAAACGCCAGTGCATCGCGTAGCTCTTCGGAATCCGGCTCAAGCCCCAGCTGCTGGGCCTGCTCGGCCGCGGCGAGCGCCACATCGGGCTCACGACGAAGCAGCTGAGTCAAATCACAACCGGGCGCATGGACACCAATGGGATAGTCGGGGCGCGTGTCCATCTTGAGACGATAGGGCTGGCGATGTCGCGCGTCTTTTTGCGCGAACACGAGGTGCCCGAAGTGCCCGGCGCGGCTTCGTATGGCGCGACGCCGGCAATGAGCTCGTAAACCGTGCTTGCCGCGGCATAGACGTCGATCGCCGGCGACATACGCAAAGCGCGCAGGTCGGGAATATCGTCGGTGAGCATCTCGGGCGGGGCATAGGCAACCGTCGCGCGACGCAGCGTGGCATAACGCTCCGTAAACGACGCCTTGCCGCCGGTACCGGCCACGGCCGACGCAGGCTCGAGCGCCAGCGACGAGCCAAAGTCGATCAGGCACAGGTCAAAGGTGCCCTCGGCAAGCTGCCGGTCAAGCGGCAGGCGCGCCGTACGCACCATAATATTAGCGGGCGAGATATCGCGATGGACAAAGCCCTCGCCCACCAGGCTCATACGGCAGAGCAGATCGAACAGGTCGCGACCCAGACGCGCCGCCACAAGCGGCGACAGGCGTCCGGCATCGTCCACGGCGAGTCGCGAACGCAAGCGGGCAAGCGTCTCGCCCTCGACCCATTCCATGACAATTGCAGGCACACCGTCGACCTCGCCCCAGCCATAGAGGCAGGGAAAGCCTTAAGGCCCGAAAGGGCGCGATGGCATTCGTATTCCTCGCGAAACGCCGCCTTGAACTTGGCGACCAGCGCCTCGTGAGCGGCATCGTCGTCAAACTCATCGCGCGCCGGCAAGATGAGCTGCTTGAGCGCCACGGCCTCGCCTTGGGCGTTGACGGCACGCGTCACGCGGCCGATACCGCCACGGCGCATGGTGGCATCGTCGGCAAACAACATCGTAAAACGACGCAGATAGGCAGGCAGTTCGTCCTGACCGAGCGCAATGGCCGGCTCAAACCCGTCGACACGCGCCAGGCGCAGGCCGACCATCGGATCGCGACCGAGCGATTGTGGTGTGGTGGATGCAAGATCGGTCATCATAGGGCAAGCGCCGCCACGTTATTGTTGAAGTTACCGAGCGCGACGTCATCATCGCCGTAATGGCCGACCCATTGACATAGGTTGGTGTAACAGCCCCACAGATTGGCATACTGCTGATACCACTTTGACCGGGGCGAGAATGTCTGACGACCGAACTCGGCTCGAATGACAAACATCTCCCCGACCAGGCTGTCGCACGGCCTAGGATCTCCCGTAGAGTTATAGGTCGAGACCACGTCATTGGCACGAGAAACATAGCCGTCGAGCATGTTGTACTCGGTCACAAGCCAACTGTGAATGCTCTCTTCCTCAGCAGCGGAAAGGCCGCCGGAGTTTGCATCGTTGTCAGTGTTGCCGCCCGTCGAGCCGCCGTTTCCAGGCCCTCCGGTAGAGGAACCCGACCCAGAGCCGCCGCCCGAACTCGATGAATCCGAGCCGGAGCCAGAAGTATCCGAGCTACCGGGCTTTCCGGACTGCTGGGCGTCCTGCTCCTTTTGCTGCTCGACCTTATTCACCGTTGCCGCCACGCTATTGTTGGACAATCGATCGATGATCTTGGTGTTGGTGAGCACGATGGTTTTGCCATTGGCAAGCGTGACTTCGTTGTCCGGGGCCTCGCGCCGTCCGCATCGTCGGTGCCAAACACAATATGCCCGACCACACTTGCCCAAGCATATCCAGTCGTGGTGCCCAGATCGCTTTTGACCTCATGCCCCACGCGCGGTTCGCGTGCGGCATGCGCCTGCATCATGGACGGCACGGTCATGCCATAGGCAGAAACGCCAGCTATGACCAGCACCAGCGAGCACGATAGCAGTGCGTACGCCCGCGGCGCCAAGCCCAGTCGGCGTCGTATGCGCACCGCGGCGCCGCGCTTTGTCTGAGTGCCACCGGGCCGCATGCGTTCTCCTCCAACAAAAACACGCCGCTCGGGAGCGGCGCATTCATTCGAATCCATATTTGAGTGTATCAGCGAACCAAAAAGGTTGCGCAACGAATGGACAAATTAAGGATGCGAGCGGAAGCTCCATGCGATAAGCGGATACGAAGCATCTTTGTTGCACAACAAACTCACAGTCGCACGGGGAAATTATGACTACCCCGTGCGTCGCGAGGAAAACATACGGCAGGAGCAGCCTCGCCACCTAAATCGCGCGGCGGGCCTCGATGGCGCGGCCAAGCGTAAGCTCGTCGGCATACTCCAAGTCGCCGCCCACGGGAAGGCCGCTTGCCAGACGCGACACCTCGACGCCCAACGGCTTGATGGTACGGGCCAGATAGCTCGCCGTGGTCTCGCCCTCAATATTGGGGTTGGTGGCGATGATGACCTCGTGGATGTCCTCGTGGCCCAAGCGTGCCAGCAGCTCTCGAATGTGCAGCTGCTCGGGGCCAATCTTGTCCATGGGGCTGATCACGCCGCCCAATACGTGGTAGAGGCCGTGGTAGCTGCCCGTGCGCTCGATCGCCTGGACATCGCGCGGCTCGCCCACCACGCAAATGCGAGTGGTATCGCGCATCGGGTCCTGGCAGATGGAGCACTCGTCGGCCGTGGCGTAGTTAAAGCAGCGGCTGCAAAAGTGGACCTCCTGCTTGACCTCCAGGATGCCTCGGCCAGGCGGCGCGCCTCCTCGGCGTCGGCCTCCAACAGGTAATAGGCGATGCGCTGGGCCGACTTGGGACCAATGCCCGGCAGACGGCCCAGCTCATCGAGCAGTTTTTGCAGACTGTGGTTGGCACTCATATATATGCGTGTCTTAGAACGGCATGCCCGGGATGTTGAGGCCGCCGGTGATGGCGCCCATCTGCTTGTTGGCGAGCTCGTTGACGCCGCGGACGGCCTCGTTGACGGCAGCCATGATCATATCCTGCAGCATATCGACGTCCTCGGGATCGAGCGCATCGGGATCGATGGTGAGGTTGACGAGCTCCATCTCGCCGTTAACGGTCACCTTGACCATGCCGCCGCCGGCAGAGGCGTCGACGGTCTGGGACTTGAGGTTCTCCTGCGCGGCGGCAAGCTGCTCCTGCATCTTGCGAGCTGCTTCATCATCTGCTGCATGTTCATACCGGCCATGATGGCTCCTTTACGTGCGGCCGCACGCCGAGCTGCAAGGGCAGCCGGAGCACGGCGGGACTTTCAAACTCAAAAATCGTACCACGGCGCGAGGCCAGCGAGCGGGGCGGACGTGTTACCTCAGTCGATATACATGTCCTGGAGCGCAAGCCGCACCCATAGATTATGCAAAGTTGAATAATTCGCATCTGCATAATATTTAAAGCTAAATCTTGTAGAGCCGGAATCCGACATTTAATGCGTACCACTAAATGGCTAAATGCCGAGCCACTACTCGAGGCGGCGCTCATGACGGCGAGGTATAATTTGATTGCCATAGATAGTAATTTGGAGGTGCCCCATGAATGCCCCCAACGCGCTCCAAAACATCCGCTCAAAACACCCCGTTGCATATGTGGTTCTCTATCTCTTTGTCGGCTGGGCATTGCTGGTTGTCATCACCCATGCCATAGCTTTTGGAGCAGAACTGCTGATAGCCAGCTCGGACCAGCCCGTCGTCAAATGGGAGACGACCGATGAGTGCACCGACGGAACCCGAACCGTCTACTACAACAGCCCGTCCCTCTATCAAGAGTTCAAGGTCAAGATAAAGGACTTCAAGATTGTCGATGCCGAGCTAGGCGTTTATTTGGCAATCGGAGCAACCATTAACGCCGAGCAAGTCGAGTACACGGACAGCCATGCGACGTATCGTATCGACCTCAGCATCCTAGGCCGACCGTCACGCACCTGTCTGCTCAAATGCGACATACGCGGCACCACGTTGCACATGTCCGAAATACAGATGCGCCCGGGCAAAGAGATCTCTTCTTGAGCAGCATACCCGCCCGCACGGTTACTCCACCGGCTTGAAGATGGTGGACTGACCGAAGACGCTGCGGATGAGGCCTTGGCCTCGTCCTCGGTCTGCGGGATGCTCGGGCTGCGCCTGATGGCCGAAGGGCTGCCAGCACCGGGATGGATTCCCAGGGAGCGGCGGGGACGTCGTCGTTTGCAGAGGCTGCGGGTGCCACAGCAGCGGCTT
>ENA-OQAA01000329-OQAA01000329.1-human-gut-metagenome-genome-assembly--contig:-NODE-329-length-33755-cov-4.380873_pt1 | contig 33755 bp, 39 predicted proteins | sample MGYA00242489_ERZ504515 | MGnify/ENA primary metagenome ERZ504515 (study PRJEB26092, sample SAMD00036237) | human gut metagenome | host: Homo sapiens | study: EMG produced TPA metagenomics assembly of... | reverse complement strand
ATTGTCCGAATCATCTTCTCACCTCTGCCTATGGAATCTTTACGGAAACATCGGAATCAGTTCCAGACCTTCCTGTTCCTTGTATCCAAACAGAAGGTTCATATTCTGTACCGCCTGCCTGCTGCTCCTTTTACCAGGTTGTCGATGGCTCCCATCAGAATTATGCGGTTGGTACGCGGATCGATCTGAAAGCCAATGTCTGCATAGTTACTTCCTTCCACCCATTTTGTCTCCGGGCAGACTCCGTCATCCAGAATCCGGATAAACGGCTCTTTTCCATAATAAGTTTCATAAATCTCCCGGATTTCCGCCTTGGTGACTTCCTTTTTCAACGATGCATATTCCGTCACCAGAATTCCCCGGTTCATCGGAACCAGATGCGGTGTGAAGCTCAATTTCACGGTCTCATTCGCCGCATACCCGAGCTGTTCTTCAATCTCCGGGGTATGTCTGTGACTTCCAACTGCATATGCTTTGATATTTTCATTCACTTCGCAGTACAGATTTGCCACTTTTGCACCCCGCCCGGCTCCTGACGTTCCGGATTTTGCATCAATAATCAGTGTGTTCATATCGATCAGACCTTCTTTTGCCAGGGGGTAGGCTGTGAGAATGGAGCAGGTTGTGTAACATCCCGGATTGGCTACCAATCTTGCATTTTTGATCTTTTCCCGGTTGATCTCACAAAGTCCGTACACCGCCTCTTCGATAAACTGAGGACTTTTATGCTCTATTTTGTACCACTCTTCATAGACAGACACGTCTTTGATCCGAAAATCTGCACTCAGATCGATCACTTTTGTCTTTGACAGAATCTCTTCATTGATCAGAGATGCACACAGCCCCTGCGGGGTTGCCGTAAAAATCACATCCACCTGATCTGCCAGCGCGTCCATGTTATCATCCATACACTTCGCATCCACGATTTGAAAAAGATTGCGGTATACATCTGCATAATTTTGATCGATATAGCTTCTGGAACCGTACCATTTGATCTCTGCCTCTTTATGTCCTGTCAGAATACGGACCAGTTCTCCTCCTGCATATCCTGTCGAACCAATAATTCCTGCTTTTATCATTCTGAAAGCTCCTTTCTCACTTTATTCATATTTTTTTCATTTAGTATGCATTTTTTTGTATTTTATTCATATTTCTGTATAAATAAAAACCACGTTTGCATAAGTATACATCCTTTTTGTATATTATGCAAGCATGGTTTTTTATTTTTTATTTTCGGATCTGTCCGTTTCCGAAAATAATATATTTTGTTGTCGTCAGCGCTTCCAGTCCCATCGGTCCTCTTGCATGCAACTTCTGCGTACTGATCCCGATTTCCGCGCCAAACCCAAATTCAAATCCATCTGTAAATCTGGTGGACGCATTGACATACACTGCTGCTGCATCGATCTCATCCTGAAAACGCAGCGCACTGTCATAATCTTTTGTAATGATCGCCTCGGAATGTCCGGTATTATACCGGTTGATATGGCGGATTGCCTCATCCAGAGAGGCCACTGTCTTCACGGAAATAATGGCATCCAGATATTCCATTCCCCAATCTTCTTCTGATGCAGGCAGAATTTCTGTGCAGACTGCTCTCGCCTTCTCATCTCCGCGAATCTCCACCTGATGATTGTTCAGGCGCTTTACAATACCCGGCAATGCCTGCTCTAAAACATTTTCGTGGATCACAAGAGATTCGCATGCATTACACACACCAAGACGCTGTGTCTTCGCATTTTCAATGATTTCCGCAGCCATCGTTACATCCACACTCTCATCCACATAAATATGACAGTTTCCGGTTCCTGTCTCAATTACCGGCACTGTACTGTTCTGCACCACAGTAGAGATCAACCCGGCACCGCCTCTTGGAATCAGAACATCAATATACTCATGCAGGCGCATCATCTCCGTGGCAACTGCTCTGCTCGTATCCTCTACAAGTAGGATCAGATCCTGGGATAATCTGGCTTTGCGAAGTCCGGCCTTGATCACCTGTACGATTGCTTTGTTGGAATTGATCGCATCACTGCCTCCCCGCAGGATCACTGCGTTTCCGGTCTTAAAACACAGCCCGAACGCATCTGCTGTGACATTTGGTCTGGATTCGTAAATAATACCAACAACACCGAGCGGCACTCTCTTTTTCCCGATACGCAGTCCATTCGGCCGGTTTTTCATGGAAAGGACTTCCCCGATCGGATCTGAAAGCCCTGCAATCTGTCTCAAACCTTCCGCCATTGCCTCAATCCGTGCTTGGGTCAGTCTCAATCTGTCCTGAAGTGCTTCGGACATCCCCTGTTCTCTTGCAGCCTCCATGTCCTTCTCGTTTTCTGACAGCAACTCTTCTTTTCGCAGACATAATTCTTCTGCCACAAATTCAAGCCCTCTGTTCTTTTCAACGGTCGTCAGCTTTGCCGCTGCCCTTGATGCTTCTTTTGCTCTGCATCCCAATGTCTCCATATACGTTTCCATACAGTCTCCTTTCCTGATACCATCTAAACCTTCTTTTCCCGTTTTGCCTGTCTGCGGAACTCTGCCCGTTCAGGCGCCACCTCTTCTGCCATCTCTTTCTGATGCTGCTCTGACAAAAACAACGTTCCTACTTTTTACCATTCATCACATCATTGATCGAATAAATATTATCCCGTTTGCAATGATCATATCTGCCCTGCTGCAGTGGCAATTTTTGCAGCCTTGATCTTAGTTGCCATACCCCCTGTCCCGCAATCACTGGATGCTCCTTTTGCCATGTTTTCCAGACCCCGCCCGATCTTGCCGACCGTATGGATAAATCTTGCATTCGGATTTTTTCGCGGGTCATCTGTGTACAGCCCATCGATATCTGACATCAGGATCAGAAGATCCGCATCCACAAGCCGGGACACATATGCCGCCAGTGTATCGTTGTCTCCGAAGTTCCCATAAGAAAGCTCGTCCACCGAAATGGCGTCATTCTCATTGACGATCGGGACAACCTGCATCTTAAACAACTCATCAAATGTCTGTTTTGCATTTTTGCGGCATTTGGCATTTGTCACAGATTCTTTTGTGAGCAGAACCTGTGCCGTGAGCTGTCCGTATTCGTTAAACAGCTTTTCATAGATCATCATCAGCTTCCCCTGACCGACTGCCGCACATGCCTGTTTTTCAGACTCCGTCTGAGGACGCCTGTCCATTCCCAGGGCATTTTTCCCAACTCCGACTGCACCGGATGAGACAACGATCACTTCTTTTCCTTTATTCCTGAGATTGATCAAAATACGAACAAACTTCTCCAGCTTCTCCAGATTGATATTTCCTGTTTCTTCATAAGTGATCGTGGAAGTTCCCACTTTGATCACAATCCTCTGCTTATTCAGCAGTATGTCTTTTCTGTCCATCTTTTTGTACCCTCTTTTTTCATTCCTGTATCTTCTATAAAATGTCGATCTGACACATCTTCATTGCCTCCAGCGCCTGCATGTGACTCTCCACCGTCACTCCTGCACAGCAGGACGCATCCACCTGTACGGGAACCTCTGGCAGAAACGCCTTACAGAGCATGGCATTGGAGATCACGCAGATATCTGTACAAAGCCCGATCAGCGTAATGCTCTCGATCGAAGTCTCTTCCTGGATCTGCTCCAGCTTTTTCACAAGCTCCCTGCTTCCGAACGTCACTTTATCAACAGGCGCCTCTGTCAGAAGATCTGAGATCTCCTGTCTGATCTGCCAGCTTCTGTTCCACGGATACAATGTCTGACCGGAAGTTTTTTTCCTTCTGCCGTCTCCAGATAGTTCTCTTCGTGGGTATCTCTTGTCGCAAACACAGTTCCATCAAATGTCTGTATCTTTTTCACTACTTCAGGAACAATCCTTTGCGCCTCTTCTGTGCCCAGAGAACCATCAATAAAATCATTCTGCATATCTACTACAACTAATATATTCATACACATTCTCTCCTAATCCACAGTTTACAATACCCTTATTATAACTGATATTGGATCGCTTTCCAACAACATATTTGCATCCGCTCTGTATTCCCCTTTTTATTTTATGCATACTTTTTGAATTTTATTGTATATTTTTCACTTTTTTCCATTTTTCTATTGCATATTTATGAATTTAGGTGTATATTACTGATTAGCTTCTAAAGCGTAACGGTTTTGTCATACACGATTGGCAACAACATATCAGACAATAGAGATTTTTTAAGGAGGATATCATTATGAGTAAAGAAAAAGTTGTATTGGCGTATTCCGGAGGACTTGACACGACTGCCATCATACCATGGCTGAAAGATAATTTTGATTACGAAGTCATCTGCTGCTGTATCGACTGTGGTCAGGGCGAAGAACTGGACGGATTAGAGGAACGCGCAAAATTATCCGGCGCTTCCAAACTCTACATTGAAAACATCATCGACGAATTCTGCGACGACTACATTGTTCCATGTGTGAAGGCAGGAGCAGTCTATGAGAACAAATATCTGCTTGGAACTTCCATGCTCGTCCGCCGATCGCGAAAAAACTGGTAGAGATTGCCCGCAAAGAAGGCGCTACTGCAATCTGCCACGGTGCAACAGGAAAAGGAAATGACCAGATCCGTTTTGAACTCGGAATCAAAGCGCTTGCACCGGACTTAAAGATCATTGCTCCATGGCGTATGACAGATGTATGGACCATGCAGTCCCGTGAAGATGAGATCGAATACTGCAAAGCTCACGGTATTGATCTTCCATTTGATGCAAAACACAGCTACAGCCGTGACCGTAATCTGTGGCATATCAGCATGAAGGGCTGGAGCTGGAAGATCCTGCATGTGAGCCAAACTACGATGACCTTCTTGTCCTTGGTGTTTCTCCTGAAAAAGCACCAGACGAAGGAGAATATGTCACCATGACATTTGAAGCAGGTGTTCCGAAAAGCTTGAACGGAAAAGAAATGAAAGTATCTGAGATCATCACAGAACTCAACAAACTTGGCGGAAAACACGGAATCGGAATCGTTGACATTGTAGAAAACCGTGTTGTTGGAATGAAATCCCGCGGTGTTTATGAAACTCCTGGCGGAACGATCCTGATGGAAGCACATGACCAGCTGGAAGAACTTGTACTCGACCGTGCAACCTATGAAGTAAAAAAAGACATGGGAAATAAAATGGCACAGATCGTATACGAAGGAAAATGGTTTACACCGCTTCGCGAAGCAGTCCAGGCATTTGTGGATGTCACACAGCAGTATGTGACCGGAGAAGTAAAATTCAAGCTTTACAAAGGAAACATCATCAAAGCGGGAACAACTTCCCCATACTCATTATACAGTGAATCCCTTGCAAGTTTCACAACCGGAGAGCTCTATGATCACCACGATGCAGAAGGATTTATCAACCTGTTCGGACTTCCTCTGAAAGTGCGTGCAATGAAAATGCAGGAATTAGAAAAATAGGATAAAATAAAAAGATGGCGAAAGCTCATACACGAACTTTCGCCATCTTTTATTTGAAAACAGCTGTTTATTCTGTCTCTCTGTCATTTGTCAGTTTTAATTGATCCAGTACAAAGAACAGAAGTCCCATCAGCATTCCTGTCACACAGGCAAGTACCATTCCGGAAAGCTGAATCCCGCCAAATTCTACGGAAATTCCGGACAATCCTGTCACAAAGATCACGGATGTCATTGCCATATTTCTGGAACGGCCGTAATCCACCTGCTCTTCTACCAGAATACGGATACCGGAAGTTCCGATCATTCCGTAAAGCAGGAACGAAATTCCACCGATAACCGGTCCAGGAATGGAATTAATCAGCATTGTCAGTTTTCCAATAAAGGAACAAATAATAGAAAGAACAGCTGCTCCTCCGATCACATATACACTGTATACCTTTGTCATTGCCATCACTCCGATATTTTCCCCGTAAGTCGTTGTCGGTACAGAACCGATAAATCCGGAGATCATAGTGGAAAAGTTATCTGCAAAAAGAGAACGGTGAAGTCCAGGTTCCTTCAGCAAGTCTCTGCCGATGATCTTACTCGTCACGATCTGATGTCCGATATGCTCGGAAGCGATCACAAGAAGAACCGGCAGCACAATGACGATTGCCTCCCACTTGAATTTCGGTGCAGAAAAATTCGGAATTGCCAGCCAGGACGCCGTACTCACACTTGAGAAATCGACAATTCCACAGATAACAGCGGCCACATATCCGGCAATGATCGCGATCAGAATCGGAATTACCGCAAAAAACTTACGGAATACCACTGATCCAAGCACTGCAACTCCTAAAGTCACAAGAAATACGATCACATTCTTCGGATCGATCACCTCGTCTTTTAATCCTGCATTGGATGCCGCAGTTCCTGCCAGTTCCAGACCGATCAGTGCAACAACCGGTCCCATGGCTGCCGGCGGCAGTACTACATGGATCCAGTCAGACCCGAACTTATAGATGATCAGCGCCAGAATGCAGCCCAGAAATCCGACTGCAACGAATCCACCCAGCGCATACTCGTATCCCCATTTGCTGATCACAACTCCTGCCGGAGCAAGAAATGCAAAACTGGAACCTAAATATGCCGGAGCTTTTCCCTTTGTGATCAAGATAAATAGCAGTGTTCCGATTCCGTTCATAAACAGTACAACTGCCGGGTTGATCCCGAACACAAACGGAACAAGCACGGATGCCCCGAACATGGCAAACATGTGCTGAATACTCAGTGGAAGCAGCATCTTAAAGGGCACTTTTTCTTCCACCTGAATGATTTTCTGATTTTCCATTGAAAAATCCTCCCTATCCTTTTCCTTTGTAGTTTCAATCTTTCCTATTGTACCAGATTCTCCTGCCGATAACCAGACTTTGTTTTGAGAAATATTTAAAGCACTTCCTCAAGCACTCTTTTGACATTCTGATACGAAAGCTTATCCAGCTGACGTTCCGTCATTCCTGCCTTTTTCAAAGCATCCCATACACACTCGATCTCTTCAATCCCGCGAAGCCAGTTCTGCCCTGCCTCAAATCCATCGAAATCTGTTCCCAGTGCCACAGAATCCTCTCCGGCTTTTTGCAGGATATGCATCCCATGCTTTGCAATATCCAAAACCTCCGCTGACCGATCGCTTTGTAAAAACTGCGGATAAAAATTAAGTCCCACAACACCTCCGCATTCCCCGAGTGCACAAAGCATCTCATCCGAAAGATTTCGCGGGTGCGCACAAAGTGCGCGGGCATTAGAATGAGACGCTATAATCGGTTTTTTGCTCAGCCGGATACAATCCCAAAAGCCACCGTCTGACAAGTGAGAAACATCCACCAGCATTCCTCTTTCGTTCATTTCTTCTACCATCTGTTTTCCAAAAGATTTCAATCCCTTTTGCATCTCCTGTGCATTTCTGCTGTTCGGATATCCGATGCAATTTTCATAATTCCATGTCAGTGTGATTAGGCGGACACCTCTCTGATACAGTTCTTCAAGGCGGTTTCTGTTTCCATTTAAAACGCCGCCTTCTTCCACGGTCAGCAGTGCCAGATTGAGTTCCTCCCGTTCTGCATATTCTAACTCTTTTGCTGTTTTTATAAGCTTTAATTTCTTATTTTCTTTTGTCTCACGCTCCATACGGGCAATCATCTCGATCACCTTCTGGTATGCTTCTTCCCACTTTCCATCTGGTACACATACAAAACATGCAAAAAATTCCGCCAGCATTTTGGTCTGTTCCATTCTCTTTCGATCCACACAAAGACTGTTCTCCTCCAGCGTTTCTGCCGACAGCAGCTCACTCAATGTATCACAGTGCATATCGATCCATTTTCTCATTTTCTTCTCCTTTTTTGTTTCGGATTTACGTATAAGCGCTTCTTTTTTTACATATGCTAAAACCATCACTATTATATGACAGGAGACGCAAAAATGAAATCTGAATCTGCAAAACCTTTGATCGGCATTGTTGTCTGCGGATTGTCGGACAACCGCCAGTTTGTATCCAATCCTTATATTCAGTCTGTCCGGTATTCCGGCGGTATCCCCATCCTGCTTCCGCTGATCCGCTCAGATACCATGCTTGAACAATATCTACGGCTGTGCGATGGTTTTCTCTTCTGCGGCGGAAATGACATCACGCCTTTGTTATTTGGTCAGGAACCCAGAGAAGGCATCGGAAACACCAATATCACACTGGATCTGTTTCAGATCCGCCTGATGAAGCTGATTCTGTCTTCTGCAAAACCTGTATTTTCCATCTGTCGCGGAATGCAGATTTTCAATACTGCCTGTCAGGGAACCATGTTTCAGGATATCCGCTACCAGCCTGGAGAATCTCTTGATCATATGCAGCGATCTGACTCCCGCAGTGATGTCAGCCATCCTGTCCGGATTGAAAGGTCTTCCAGACTCTTTTCCTGTCTTGGCCGATCTGTTTACGTCAACAGCTTCCACCATCAGGCGATCGACAGGCCGGGAGTTGATCTGAAAGTCAGCGCTCTTGCCCCGGATCAGACGATAGAAGCCATCGAGCATTCTTCTCATCCTTTTGCCATTGGAGTTCAGTGGCATCCGGAATGTATGTTTCGAAGCAGCGAAAAGATGCGGCGACTTTTCCGTGGCTTTATTACAGCCGCCCAAAACTAAAAACGGAACCCACATCGGTTCCGTTTTTATACTTTTATTGAAATGTTGCCTGATTTGCATAATTGAGTGCAATATAACTTTTTCCGCGGTTCACTTTGATTTCATTTCCTGTTTCATCGTAAAAGGCAAGTTTTGATCTCTCATTGTTCGGTTCTTTTGCCCACTGTACCTTTTGTATCATCCCATTTGAAATGTAATATCCTACACTGTCAGAACCGCCATCCCAATCCAGATTTTTATGTCCTACTTCATCACGCACAGAAATTTCCGTTTCCAGAACAAACAGATTGATAAATGTAAGCGGCTGATTTGTATTTCCATCTATGTGCGGTGTTCCGTTCATGCTTTTTTGATATGTTCCTGTTGCTTCATCATACTCAAATGATGAGACACAAGCTCCAAAATTGATTTCCACTTTTTTACAGCTTTCCCCTTTTGGACTTACCGGCTCCTTGAAGCTGCCGAACTGAAATGCCGTGCGTCTCATATCCTCCGCAAGATCCATCCTGCGCCCTTCAGCCTGCGCCACCTCACCAAATCTTGTTCCGTCAAAGTATCCTGTATGTTCCAGAGAATAGCCGGCTGCCAGTCTGTTTTCATCGCGGCCAAAAAGACCTCCTGCATTATAAATCCCATCATACTGGTCCAGCTGAAGCGCCTCCAGATAATCCGCGATACCATCATCAATGCCCCAGTTTACATAAAAAGCATCATACCCCTGAGACAATGCCGGAAAATAATAGCGGCAGCTTCGAATCGGACAGATTTGTGGAACTTTCGTATAGTCTGCATAGAGAGCCATCAATCTTGTAATATCGCCTTCCACCGGAATCTCATATAGAATGTCCGCCTGTGCAATTCCATATTGCGGACGTGCCGCTTCATGATTGTTCACCATAACTGCAACCGGACGTTTTCCAATTGCTGTCTCGGACAGGTCTGCAAGACCGGTCAGCAGATTTTGATTCGCCGGAATCGTTTCCTCTTTGCTCTCTGCCTCTTTTTCATCCTTTTGCCTGGTTTTCTGTTCCGTTTGAGGCTCTTTTAGTTTCTCTTCCTGCTTTTTACAGCCAGTCATATTCAAAAGCATCGTGCATGCCATCAAAACCACAGCCGCTTTTTTCCACTGTTTCCACATTTTATCCCTTCTTTCTTCCTGTTAAAAAGCTCCCGGTTCCACTGTTTTTCCCATATTCTCATGTACCCCGTCACGGTATGCCCGCAAGATTACTTTGATATTGGAATACTTTCTGCGGACCAGCGCCCGTAGGATCAGTTCTGCTGCCATGTAAATCGGACACAGGTGTTTTGCTCTCCAGCTTTCTCCGTATAAATGAATAAAATGAATGGAATTTCTGTAGCTGTAGTAATCTTTCCAGGTCATGCACTGCTTCTTATCCTCACCGGGATGATTGCTTTGTGAAGCATTGCAGACGGGATATAGCGTATTTTGGTATAGTTCAAAGCTCTTCTTGCATAATCGGAATCATCATATAAAATGATATAATTTTTGTCTGGAACTCCTGTTTTTTCCACAATCTCCCTTGTAAACAAAGGTCCTTCAAATGGCATATCTACCACTTCTACATAGTCCTGTGTCAAATTTCCGCCCCGGATCACATTTTTTCTCTTTTCTGCATATCGGAATGCACTTTTTAAATTGATTCCAACTACCACTTCATCCTCATATCGGCCGTCACTTCTTGATGGGATACAGACCCCTGCATCTTTTCCAATGTATTTCAGCAAATTGGTCAGACAGTCCGGTTCCGGATATACATCGTCGTCCATCACCCACAGATAATCCCAGGAAAGCGACATCGAAAGTTCAAACAATTTTGCAAATCCACCTGCCCTCCTGCATTTTCCGTATTTCGGAAATAATATGTTTTCATGGATTTCCATGTGTTTTCATGAAGAACTCCTATGTCATCTTTTTCTGTAAATCCAATTTCCATCAATGTCTGATTGGTTCCATCTGTACTTTTATTATCCAGCAACAGAATTCCTGATATCTTTTTCTCTGACTGCTGCAATGCTTCCAGCAAATTCAAAAGATATTCTTTTCTGTTATATGTAACAATTGCAACATAAACTTTCTGTTCTTTCATTTTGATTCTCCATCTGCCTTTTTTACGATCTTTCGTTTCAAATGCAACAACTTCCGGTAATTTTCTACCCCGATTGTCTTTTTCAATACATTCTGTACTTTTCTTTTCAGGGATGGCTGCAGCCAGGATCCTGCATAATGATGTACTGCTATTGTCTTATCTGTAATTACCTTTTCATGCACATCCAGATCCACAGCGCAAAAATATTCGGTAGGATAAACGGCAATGCCGTCAATTTCCTGGTATTCACCATTTGTCAGAAATCCTCGTCTGCCCATCACTTCGCTTGTATATGCATTGACAGTCTTATAACACGGTCTGCCGTCTACAAGAAACGAGGATTTCTGATATTCTTCCAAAATCTCCGAAATCAGATTCAGTCCTTTGATCGATCCCATCACCAGACCCGGACTGATCAATTTTGTACTTTCAAATCCGGTAAACGCACGTTTCGCCAAGATTTCTTCCGGAATTGGCTTGAGCAATTCCACATCGGTATCAAAATAAATTCCACCAAACTGATACAATACATCAAATCTCACATAATCTGATACAAATGCCCACTTTTGATTTTCATAGGCTTCCTTTACAAAGTTTACTTGTGTCACATCATAATTGTCTTCGTTCCATTCCCGTATTTCATAGCCTGGAAGATATTTCTTCCAGGATTCTATACAGTTTAATACCAATTCTGATTTGGGATTTCTCCCAAACCAGCAATAATGAATAATATGCGGTATTTTTTCCATGTTTTGATGGTATAACGCTGTTTCGTTATACACTCCTCCCGTGTTTTATTGTGCACTGTTTAATTCTTCTGCCATCTTCAGGGCAAGTTCTACGACCAGATCGGAATTGTAATGCTGATGTTCTCCCCATCTTCCAAGACCATACACGCGGCGTGTTTTTGCCCACTCCAGCAACTCCTTCATGATCTCTGGCTTCCCGATGGTATTGAGCGGATACGCGTACTGGTTCATATATTGAAAGGTACTTTCTGTTGTTTCGTCCACTCTTGTACTGTTACATTCCGTCCAATATCCTTTGCTTCCATTACAGAAATTATGACGCACCAGAATTCTATGATAAGACAGTTCCGGATCCGATAGTAGACCCACTGTGCTTCTGTGTCCAGATTGTCCGGGAAATACGCCGTCTGAACAGAGCTGTATTTCAGATGTCCGATTTTTTCCTTCAACTCCTGCGGCATTCCTGTGATCTTTGCAAATTCCATCCAGGAATCGTAGAAATGATCACATCTGCAGAATACGTTTCCCCCTCTTTTGTTGTCACTGTATTGGTATCAAAATCAATCGCGTGAACCGATGCATCGTACTTAATCTGTCCTTTGATTTCTTCTGCCATTCTCAGCCATAATTCCCCATATCCATATTTTTTTGGATAAAAGAACTGAGCATGTCCCGGCTGCTCTCCATATGCTTTTTTCGTCAGACAACTCAAAAGAGTCTCTTCAAAGCTGACATTTGGCAATTTTTCCAGCCAGTATGTCCCCAGCTGGTTCAGATCCTCTCCGAACATTTTCTGGTTATACGGAATCATATAGTTCTCTGCGATCTTATCTCCCAGTTTCCAGTAGATCCAGGACACAAACTCCTGTGGCATTTCCTCTTTCAGGTTACAACCTGCCACTGCAATGGATTTTAAATACTCTACTTGATTTTCCAGTTTCATCTGCCAGATATTTGCTTCGATCGGATGGCTGATCACATCTCCGTTGACTGCAATCCTGCTGTCTCTGTCAAATTTTTCCCACTCCTCCTCCGGCATAAATTGAAACAGGAATTCGTTCACTTTTGGACGTCTCACATCCAGAAAATGTCCGCCTCCAATATCAAACGGAGAACCATCTACCTGGGTGGAACGACAAAGTCCTCCGGCCTCTTTTTCTTTTTCCAATACGAAAAATGAAGTTTCTCCCATCTGTTTCAGTCTGTTTGCGAGCGTCAAACCGGAAGGTCCTGCTCCAAGAATCAAATATTTCATCTTCATTAGTTCACACCTCTCCATAATTCCTGATATCGCTTTGCAAGTTGTTTACAATTCAGCCTTATATCAAAATTCCTGTCTCTCAACTGCTGCTTAATCTTCTCCTGATTTTTTATTCTGTCATTTTCCGCGGCTTCTTTCAAAACCGCATCTGCCCAGACTTGATCCGATGCTTCCAGTTTTAAAAATTGAACTTCATCAATAATCTTTGTCATGGAAGCGATTCTGTCGCTCAAAATACACGGAAGTCCGGCTGCCTGTGCCTCAACCAGGCCCAAAGGCAATCCTTCAAACAAAGACGGAAAGACAAACACATCCATTGCCTGAAGCCATTGTTCTACCACATCACTTAATCCCACAAATAATACATCCAGCTTGTCCTCTCGGGCCTTCTCCTCGGTTTCCTGCTTCAGCGGTCCGTCCCCTACAAACACCAGTTTTATCTTCTGATGCCTTTTTTGAAGCTCTTTTGCAATTTCCAGAATCTTTTTATGATTCTTTTCCTCACAAAACCTTCCAACATGACCAATAACCAGTTTGTCCTCTAAGTCATATTCGTTTCTTAGCCTTTCTCTGACAACCGGATCATACTGAAATTTTTCCAGATCGATCCCATTTGAAATCAGAGAAAACGGCATCCCTTTGTACAGCCATTTTCCTGCCGCATCACTGCACGCATATCTGCAATTACACCACTTCAAAAAGAAGGGGCGCAGTATTTTGTCACTTGTTGTATGTGTACATGCTGTACTATGTGCATGTGCAGCTCTTACTTTGATCCCTGCTAATTTTGCCGCCAGCATTTCTACTGCCATCGTTCCACTGCATCCATGTACATGGATAATCTGATACCCTCCTTCTTTCAGGATTTTTCGCAGCTTCATCACATATTTCAGCGGATTTCGATTCCGGTAGGGCAATTGATAGTTTCTCCGGCCTTTTTGTTCCAAAAATGTTTTCAATTCCGGAACAGCTTCATTGATCGTCACCAGGTCCATCTGGATTTCGGGATCTTCCTGATATAAAAAATAATTTTTGATCACATTTGTGATTCCATCATATCCACACTTTGTCGTTTCGACCACCAGTACTTTTATCATATCTGCCAAATTCCTTTCCCAGGCACGACTTTTTAAAGACGACCTGCTTTTTTCTCCTGTCTGCGGAACTTTCTGTAATAAGAGAAAATCCGCAGATCTTCCACATATCGTTTTACAAGACGCTTTGGATTTGTCATACAGCGATGCAGCCATTCCAACCCATGATCACACATCCATTTCGGCGCACGTTTTACACTTCCTCCGATAAAATCCAATGCCGCTCCCATAGAATAGGACACAGGAATCTGATATTTTTGCATATTTTCATAAATGAAAATATCCTGCTTCGGGGAACCCATTCCCACAAAAAGCTGATCTGCCTGAGATTCTTTTAACATTGAGATGATTTTTTCCATCTCCTTTGGATCTTTTTCAAACCCCATCGGTGGGGAATAGGTACCTGCACACTGAAATCCCGGATATCTTTGTTCCAGATTTTTGGCTGCATTTGCGGCTACTCCCGGACCTGCTCCCAGCAAAAATATCCGGTATCCTTTTTTCGCAGCCCGTTCACACAATAATTCCATTAAATCCGGACCTGAAATTTTTTCAACGATTGGACGTTTTAACCATTTTGCCATCCAAATGATCGGTTTTCCATCTGTAAATACGATTTCCGCATCCTCAAATATTTTTTTAGAAACGGGATTTTCGATCACCCGCAGCGCCTGATCCACATTCACTCCGACGATCTGGCAGATTTTTCTCTGTGCAATACACTGATCTACATGATCCAAAATCTCCTCCGCCGTCAGGTTGTTCAGCTGTATTCCTAAAAAATCAACTACTTTTTTCTGATCCATGTTTTCTCCTTTGATTGTCTATCTTTCATTTTTTTCTGCCTTTAACACACTTTGCTCGGATGTTTTTCGGCTTTCTTCTTTTGACAGCCGCATCACTTCTCCGGATTCAAGAGACAGTGCCGGTGCACTCAATGACTGAATCTGCCATCCATCCTCCTGTCTGCAAAGGGTATAGCCTGTCAGATAATTTTTCCCGTTGTATGAATATAATCCGGCATATTGTTTGACTGTCTCTGTATTTTCCTCAGTTTCTATTGGAATCACTTTGATCAAATCCAGATATACCATATATTCCGGGTTCAACTTTCCGCGCAGCTTATTCAGCTGTTCTTCGCTTTTCCCGTACAATCTTGCATCTTCCGTACCTAAAAATCCATACAGCATTGTTTTTAACTCTTTTGCATATTCTCCCTGTTTTTTCAACAGTTCCGGGGATGTATCCTGACTGGATTCTGTTGTTGCAAACGCCAGCGCTCTTGTCAGATCCCCCTTTTCAATTGCATAAATAAACTGCTCCACTGCCCGCTGCGGTGTTTTTTCTGAAATTGGCATCGCCTGAAAATAATTGGCACCTGTCAGCTGATTTGGAAGCACATACGTTTTTTTTGCCTCGCGCATCTCTTCCATCTGCACACAGGCAGGTATATCCGTTTCATAGAGAAGCCCTTCTTTTAGTGAATGGATTTTCCAGTTTTTCTCATATTGTACTGCCGTAAACCCCAGTCTGTAACTCTGTTCCCCACATTTCACATAAATTTCCAGTTCACTGACTTCCTGAGCCGCCAGACACTCTGCCAGCTGTTCTTCTCGTTCTTTCTCCTTTTTCTCTGCAATCTCCAGCACTTCCAACGTCTCTATCTCCGGAATTTCTGTCGACAATTCTTCAAACTGCTCAATATATGCTTTGGTCATTTCTGCCGATGTAAGCGGAAAATAATACGAATAATCTGATGTTGGAGCCGGCAGATCTATAAGCTGCATCCCCGGGAGTTCCTCTGCTGTCTTTACAAAATTGATCTGCAGAGCTGTCTCATCAATTGCACATCCTCTAAGTGCCATATCAAGGTCGTTCTTTTTCAAGGCACTCAACATATATAACACTGCCTCTTCTTCCTCTGAAAAAGAAGTGATCTCACTTTCTTTCTGAAGACTTTCTGTAACATTTAATACTTCTGACTCTTCCTTTTTCGCCTGCCAGCGCATTCCCAGAATCAGCAGGATCAAACAGAATATGACGATGCCATTGAAAACAAAAGGCCATTTTTTTTCCATTTTTTTCATATATTCTTCTCTGCTCCACTTATTTTTTTCTGTTTTCTTTTCTTTCCTGTTTCTGCAAACAAAATCCAAAGAAATGGATTATATGAAATATCCAGCAAATGCTGTTCCATAATACTCTGAAATGCAATGATCGCAAGAATCCACAAAAGCACCCAGTCTTTTTTCTTTTCTTGCTCTCAATCCGATGATCCCCCACAAAATGAGAATCATCACGAACATGATCAGACCATACTGCAGCAAAATGGAAATATAGGAACTGTCCAGGAAAAAAGTAATTCAATGGTGTCTCTGTACTTCCTCCATTGCCCTGCATGGGAATATACTGTCCGAATATGGAAAATCCATAGACCTCCATCCCTTTTTTGGAAAAAGAAAGCCGCTGACTCAAGATTGAGTCCAGTTTCAAAAATATACTGCTTCCTTTTGTATAAAGCATCGATAAAATCAGGATTCCCGCAGCACAGATGGTTCCTGCCGATGCAAGCAGACCAGAAAACCATGATGCCATCTCATACTCTTTTTTCCTTTTTTTTGCATCGTCTCTTCTGATTTTGGTATAGAAAAGGACACCTGCCAACAGCCAGATACACAACGCATTTGTTCTTGCTCCGCAAAAAATGTAGATCAGTCCGCCGATCAGAACCGTAATTGCCAATTCCACATATTGTATTTTTTTTCTTCTCAAATAAAAATAGCAGAGTAATAAAAAGAGTACGTGTGCCCCGAAATCTGTCGGATAACCGATTCCAAATGCCATTCTGGTCATTCTTCCCGGCTGTGCATAGGACAGATTTTCAATGATTCCCAGCAAAGAGGCTCCGATGGTTACAAACAATGCGGTTGCGATCGTCACGGTATACACACGAATCAACTTTTCTGACGCGATTTCTTTGGCTCCCAAAATCAAAAGCAATGTATCCAGCAGAATTTCTTGTCCATTTCTGTTTTTTACTGCCAAAAATACTGCGATCAAACCAATTTCAAAGACAAGCTCTTTCCAATTGGATTTTTTTCGCTCACACTTGCCTTTACTACGATCAAGGCAATCATGACCGTTCGAAGATCACTGACAAAAAAATCTGGCCATGACACCCAAAAAGTTGTTGTCCACATAAAGAAATACAGGCAAAACACCGCAAACACTGTCAGATATAAATTTTCCAGTACTTTCTTTTTATTTTCCAGTAACTTCTCTTTCATATTTTCCCTCACTCTATCTGTATCTCTCTCTTTTCATCGTCTATTTTTTTCGGACAATCGCATGAATCCCCGAGTTTAGAATTTCAGATACAAAAGGTTCTTTCAGGAGCAGAAGAACCACTGCATATCCTCCGAAAAATACGATTGCCGATACAAGAAGTGTTACAAACACTCCGGAATCGATCCATATCTTAACAGGAATCGTCATTACGGATGCCACTGCCAGTGCAATTACGATTTTCCAGCATTGTACTTGCCGGATATAACTCCACAACACATCTCTCAAGAACCAACATTGAAGCAGAAGAACCATCCCTTCTGCCAAAAGTGTTGACAAAGCGGCTCCATTTGCTGAAAATTTAGGAATCACGATCAGATTCAGCACAAAATCCAGAATCGCACCACCCCAGATGGAATACATGACTTCCCGTTCTCGTCCATTTGGAGTCAGAATCTGAATTCCAGTGACGTTGGAAAGTCCGATCAAAAGCACCGTGGGCATTAAAATCATCATCGGACCGACTGCAGGCAGAAACGCCTCACCTGAGAGCAGCAAAATGGATTCTCTGGCAAAAATACTAAAATATACGGTCACTGCACTTGCAGCAACAAATACAAACCGAAATGCCTTTCCCACCATCAGCTGAAACGCTTTTTTGTCCGCTGTCTCAATATAATAGGATAATCTTGGCAGCAGCACGGTTCCAAGCGATGTCACACATGTCACCAGGACTGTCTTTACCTTAATTCCTGCATTATAATATCCTACCGCTTCATTGCTCTGCAAAAAACGCAACATCACAACATCCAGATTCAGGTAAATACTTGCACCGGCTGACATGGCAAAAAATACCATGATGTGCTTCAAATGTTGTTTGAACTGATAGGTACCAGTCTTCTGAAATGTCACAAACTTTCTAAGACAGATAAAGTTCAGCACATAAGATCCAAAGGATGCGATGACATATACGCCTCCGTAAATCTGATAGTCTGAGCTCTCTTTCACCAGTAAAAACATCAGGATCATCCCGATCACTTTAAATAAGATTGAACAGGTTGTAATGTAAGAATACTGTTCCAGTGCATTATACAGCCACTGCACTCCTATGGTGTTCAGTCCGATCCCAAGTCCAACGATCAGAAGCAGTGTTCGCTCCTGTGCAAACTCCGGTATAACAAACAGGGAAATTCCAAACACAATGTACGTCAGAAGTGTTGTTCCTCCACTGATGATCAACAGTTCCTGAACGGTCTTGGAGAGTTTTTCTTTGTTGTCTCTTACAATCGCACATGCCCGAACCCCATATGTCGGGATTCCCAAGGAGGCAAACATTGTAAAATATGTGACCACAGATGTCGCAAATGCTACTTTTCCACTTCCTTCTACCAGAAGCACTCTGGAAATATAAGGAAATGTGATCAGCGGAAAGATGATTCCCGCCACTGTCAGAATCGCATTCATGATAAAATTGTATTTGACAGAATGTATCTTCATTTATTCCTCCATATTGTTTCTCTTTCTTGCCAGTTTCCGGATGAGCCGATACCCCCTGAATCCGGTTCTTCTCAAAAGGCGAAGTGTCCCACTTTCTCTTCCGGACAGCTCATAGATCGTTTTGCTCGTTTTCCTCAATTGTCTGTCAAACTCCAGAAACTGTTTCTGTGTCTCCGTATTTTCCTCCGGAAAGCTCAAAAAAATGGTAACCTGATCTCCGATCATCTGTGCGATCCGTCTGGCAATATACGCCGTTTTTTCTGAATTTCCTGCATTTTCCCGGTATTCCTCAAAAAATTGGCTCAGATGAAAAATCACACGGATATGATCTTGTATATGTCTTTGATATCCCCGGATGCTCACGCTTTGTGTTTCCTGTGCCAGACGATACATATAAACAGGCTCCGGATAATATACAACGGTTTCCACATATGGTACCGGAAACAGCACATACTCCACATCCACATAAAAACAATGTTCATCCAAACGGATCTGATGTGTTTTTAAAAGATCCGTTCTGATGATCAGCGCATGCATAGGTATCTGCACCTTCTCTGCCGCATTTTCAAATCGGATTTCTCTGCAGACATCCAATGCAGGAAACTGTTTTCTCACCTGCTCTTTTGTCTTATCATTCACTTCACAATAATCTGTCACCACATAGTCGGCCCCGCATGTTTTCAGTCTGCGCACCACTTCGATCAATGCCTCTGTATTGACCCAGTCATCTCCATCCACGACTTTGAAAAATGTTCCTCTGCTCTGTTCGATCCCGCAATTGATTGTTGAACCGTGTCCTCCGTTTGTTTTGGAAATCACCCGATAGGTCTGCGGATAACGTTTCTCATATTCTTTTCCAATCTTTGCTGTGCCGTCTGTTGAACCATCATCTACGATCAACACTTCCACATCTTCCAGAATCTCTTCATTTCTCAAGGATTCCAACGTCTGACGCAAATACTTTTCCACATTGAACGATGGAATCACAACTGTTAACACTTTTTCCATTCTTATCTCCTGTTACTTGTTTTTCAGCCTGTCCATCCCTTTTCGCAGTACAGACAACATGCACATTCCTGCATAGCATCTGTGCCTGAGCAGCAATAAAAGGATTTTGTCTTTTCCTGATAACTGTCGGATATAGGGATTCTCTTTCCAATCCGGATACTGAAGATCCAAATACGATCTCCACTCTTTCAGGCACGGATTGTTTCTGTCTTTTAACACCACTTCTTTGGATGGTACAAAATATAAATGCTCAAATGCCAGATATTCCAGCTCTTTTTTGTACTGTTGTTCCATCCCTTTTTCTTCCAGCAGATTGCTTACATCCGAAATTGCTTTTCTTCGCTCTTCCCAGCCCTTTTCAAAAGCTCCGCTCCGCATAATCGATCCTACTCTGAGCACGTAAAAATACAAAGGATCTCCTTCCAAATATACGACCCGTCCCGCCTGCAGCAAAATCCGCGGAATGACTGACAGATCTTCAAAGTTTCTTCCCTCCGGATAGACAATCTGTGTCATTTCCCAAAAACTGCGTTTATACAGCTTGTTACATGCAGATGGAGTGATCAGCAGAAGCTGTGGAACACTCTCTGCATGGATGACCTGCCCGGCAGGCAATGCAGATGTTCTTGTTTGTTTTCCTCCGCTGCACAATTCGATTTCCTGATAGTCAAAGACAACCACATCTGCCTGATTCTGTTCTGCACATGACACCGTCTTTTCCACCAGGCTTGCAGACACATAATCATCACTGTCCACAAACAGCAGATACTCCCCCTTCGCTGCCGAAATTCCGGCATTTCTTGCGGAACTCAGCCCACCGTTCTGTTTATGTATGACCCGGATTCTTTCATCTGCTTCGGCGTATTGATCACAAAGCTCACCGCTTCGGTCTGTCGAACCATCGTCCACAAGAATCACTTCTATGTTCCCCATGGTCTGCCGAATCAGACTTTGTATGCACGTTTCAATGTATGGTTCCACATTATATACCGGAACGATAATACTTACCAAAGACATATCCATCTCCTCATCTGTTTTCTCTGCTCTTCCAATGTATAGCACTTCATCTGTTCTGTCATCTGCACCTGCGTTCTGTCATACCTGGATATTTTTAAAATCTCTTCTGCCCAGATTTCCGGTGATTTATGCAGGCTTAAAAACACACAGTGATCCTGTATCTGAACTTCTTTTGTAATCGCATCACTAAATACACACGGTAGCTGCATACACTGTGCCTCTATCCCTACAAGAGGAAGTCCTTCAAATCTGGAGGGCAGTACAAAAACATCCATTCCCTGATAATAAGATCCGATGTCTTCTTTTTGTCCCGGAAACCGTATCTGTTCCTCTATATGAAACTTTTGTGCTAATTTTCGGATTTTTTGCTCATTTTCCCCTTTTCCAAGGCACCATAACCGGGCATTGGGACATCTTTTTAAAACCTCAGCCATCACCCGAACCAGAAACTCCTGGTTTTTCTGATAACAGAAATTTCCAACATGTCCGAGAACCAACGTATCTGTCCGGGGAACCTGCATTTCCATGCGCACTTGTTTTCTCATCTCTTCATCATACCGGTAATACTCCATATCAACTGCATTATACAATATTTGGAATGCTTCGGATTCTACGATTCGTTTGGGATACATCCAGTATCCCGCTGATTTCGAACAGGCATAATGCCGTGTTCCGAGACGGAATAAAAAGGTTCTGCAGATTTTGTGCAGTACGTCATACAACAGTCTTTTACAGACATTCCCACAGTCATTTCCACCCGAATGGCTGTGAAGGATCACTTCCTTCACACCGGCATCTTTTGCAGCTTTTGCGCCAATAAAATCCATTGCTGTTGAAATATTCAAATATACAACATCATACCCGTTCTCTTGGATAATCTTTTGCATCTGCCGATACTGTGTCACAGGATGCCATAAACTGGATACCTGAAACACTCTGCTTTTATATTTTTCTAATCTTTTCTTCAGCTCGTATGCACTGCGGTCACTCAAAAAATCAATCTGAATGTCTTCTTCCCATACCTGCTCTATAAATCGAAGCAGGTAGCGATCAATGCCTCCGGATGTTCCATCCATAATATATCCGACCAGTATTTTCTTCTTCATAAACTACATCCTTTATTTCACTGTCTGCTCTTGATCCTGATAAATTCCATGGATCAGATATCCGCCAAATACCCAGAATATACATGCTCCCGGCGAATTGGTATAAAACCCTTCCAGTAAAAACATCATTGCGATCAATATCATCAAAATGGAACATAACAGCATCCCGTCGTAATTTCTTATCCCGGATTTTTGAAATGCTTTCCAAATATACCGGCAAAAATAGAGAAACATCCCTACAAGCAAAATTGCCCCGATACTTCCCTGATACACCAGCACATTGATCAGCTGATTATGGAGATTGTGGTAATCTCCCTGCGAATTTTCTATAATGTATGTTCCTTTTACGTTCTCCTTTGCATAATCCACCACCGTGGAATACCCTGTTCCATATACCGGAGATGTCTTCCAGATCTCAATACCGCTTTTCCAGAGCTGAATCCGGCCATTGCTGACGTCCTTCTGCAGATCCTGTTCTCTCCCGGTTTGTATCTCCTGTGGTTTCTGCACCGGATCCACCGCCTGCGTATTTTCTGCCACAGGTACCTGCTGCTGATTGTATGCTTTTTTCATGAGATGCATTCCGGAAAATACCAGGATCACTGCCGCTGCGATCATCAGCCTCCTGCAATCCCCCGCTTTGTTCTGTCCTTCTTATCTGCTGACTGTATCTGAGTGAACAGAAAATACGCACCACATCCTGCGCACAACATCAATGCACTGGTTCTGGAATCTGAAAATCCGATGTACAGCACAGAAAGCAGCATTGGAAACAGATAGATGTATCTCCACCATTACATTCCAAAAAAAGTACAACGCCATCAATGTACAAAGGGCATGAAATCCTGCACCGTAATTTGGATCGGTATAAATGCCCCACAGCCTTCCCCAGTGGTATCCTGACAGCATGACTTCACCACTTTGTGTGATCCACTTCAGTGCGGTTCCCTGAAGCAGCTGCCAGAAAGAACATATTGCTGCGATCATACTGTACCCCAGCATCACATGGGATAAAATCCGAAATTCCTTCTCATAAGATTCCCTGCTCCGATCCAGCTTACAAGTATACAAACATCCCATCTGCAAGATCATCCAGATCATCCATTTGAAATTTTCAGACATTCCATATCTTCTGTTCATAAAGGAGGACAATAGAAAACTCAGAACGAACAACGCCATCCACGACAGTCCCGGCATACGAATGTAATGCTTCCAATCCGCTGCCCGGAGAAATAGAAGAATCCCTCCAACTCCCAGCACCATTTTCACCAGAATTGGCTGCAGCGATGAATCGTAAATGAACGGGCAAAATGTTCCTGCTGCGAGCAGGAAATATAAAATTTTAAAGATCAATTCTACGTTCTCTTCGTATCGCCTTAATCGTGTCATCATTTTTTACCTTTCTGCCTTGACTTTGGAGTAAAGTACCGGCATCTTTTCTCTGACCAGATAGATTCCTCTTCCTAAAACCAGACAGAGCCCAACCTGTTTCCATTTCAGACATCTCAATGCAATTTTTAAACTGAAGCTGTCCTTCGCTTTCGCTCCCGGTATCAATTCCCGGAACAAAGGTCTTTCAAACAAATTCCTGCACCATTTTTTTCGCATCCTATATGACATGTTTGCTTCTTTGCTGCAGTTTCTCTGCAGTGCGGAAAGAATATATCTTCCATACAATCCGCCAGTATTGCCCGTACATTCTCATTATCAAGCTTCCAGCTGCGATACTGATTGAGTATCATCGCAATTCTCCATTCGTGAAGTTCATAATAATTTTCCACAAATTTGTTTGTCAGGTTCATTTCCACTCGTTTTGCATAATGGTACGGTGTGATTGCCAATAGATTCATTCTTTGAATATTCATACAATATTCGACATTAAATTTGATATCTTCGATCAATTTCACATCGGTATACCACAGATTCTGTGATCTCAGATAATCCAGGTTATAAAATTTGTTCCAGGCATATCCATACAGCGTCTGCTGCTCCAGCCGGATGAACTCTTTCCGCAGTGTTTCCTGAGTGGTAAAATACTGTTCTGTCGGAGAGATCGGATGGGAATACTGCAGGTGTCCGTCCGGAGCATAATACTCTTCCTGCAGTCCAAACAGAACCATTTCTGCACGGTTTTTCTCCAACGATGCCGCTACAGCCTGCATCAATTCCGGTTCCACCCAATCATCCGGATCCATAAACCAGATATATTCTCCGACTGCCTCTTGGATCCCTGTGTTTCTTGCAGCACTAAGCCCCTGGTTTATTTCGTGATGTACGATGCGGATACGAGAATCTGTTTTTGCAATTTCGCAGGCAATCTCTGCACTTTGATCACAAGTACAATCATCAATCACAAGCAGCTCCCAGTTTTCAAATGTTTGTGCCTGAACACTTCGGATTGCTTTCTCAATATACTTTTCTACACCATATGTTGGCATCACCACACTAAATACCGGTCTCATTTTTATCCTGCCTTTACTTTCTCTTTGTGATCAGACTGCTGATCATTGCTTCTATTTTCCCATAGGATACCGGTCGGTCGAACTGTTCTTCTGCAATCTTCCTTGCCCGGTTTCCCATGTCGTTTCTTTCTGCCTCATTTTCGTACATCCACTCCACGGCATTTACCAGCTCCCTGACGTCTTCTGGCTCAATATTGATCCCAAATCCGTCCTGCTCCACTTTCTTTCGAAATTCCGGACTCATACACGTATTGATCATCGGTTTTCCCGCCGCCAGATAATCTCCGATTTTCGTGACAATACTTTGCGGTGCCTTTCGCACAAACGAATTGATCAAAACATCTGATTTCACCAGATATGCCGCCATCTGTTCATACGGCACATATCCTGTAAATTTTACATTTTGGATCTTGCGCTCTTTTGCCAGATTTTCCAGCATCTCTCTCGTCGGACCGTCTCCCAGTATCTGAAACCGGATCTTCGTTTTTCCCTGCTTCATCAACTCCTCTGCAGCCAGTACCATGGTACGAATGTCATAGCTCGTTCCAATTGTCCCTGCATATGTCACCCAAAATGTGCCTTCCTCTTTTTGTACTTCATCCGCATGCTGTTCTGCTTCTCTGTCAAATACGGAAATTTCATTTCCAACATATACCGTTTCCTTTAACACATCCCGCTTTTGATTTAAAAACGGTCTGTCACGATATTCGTCCGATGTTCCAATGACACCGGATGTCAGCGAATACACCTTTTCTGCATCCCTTTTGAGCGGATAAAATAAAAGATCGCTGACGATCGGAATATCAAAAACCATACGCATTGCTTCCGGCCAGAGATCGTTTACATCTGCACAAACGGGATCTTGTTTCGATGCGCATATCTGCCGCTGCAAGTGCCACGTCATTTGGAGGGATTTCTGCATAGATCAGATCATAGTCCCCTTCTTTTTCCAGTAACTTTCTTAAATTTTCTGCTGCAATTTTATGACTTCTTACTCTTCTCAAATCGATATTTTTCCGATATCCCGGCTCATATATAAATTTGATCCCAAATGGGTAGCTTTTCTGGTCAACAGATTCCAGATCCCTTTGCTTTTTTTCCCAATGTTGAAAGGTAGTCGTGATCAGATCTACTTCGTATCCTTTTTTCACGAGAAATTCACACAAATACCGAAATCTTGTGTATCCTTTTTCGCCGTCCAATTTTACTCCCATGGTAATCACTGCTACTTTGCTCATTCTCATTCCTCTTCCAAACTGCTATTTTAAAACCGCTGCTACTGTCATCAGCATCAGCTTCATATCTCTCCAGATACTAAATTCCTTCAGATATTTCAGATTGTACTTCATCTTTTCCGGAAGAATATATTCTCTGTAAATTTCATCCACACTCTTTCCGGTTTGTTTCTGATATGCGCCAATCCGTTCATCTTCATCTTTATACATAATACTTGCATAGGATGTAATACCTGCCGGGAGAAACAGCGTCGCCATCATCTCCTCCGAATACTGATCGACATATTTCTCAACTTCCGGCCGTGTTCCCACAAAGCTCATCTCACCTTTTAACACATTCAACAGCTGCGGCAGTCATCCAGACGAATTTTTCGTAACAGTTTTCCAACTTTTGTCACACGATCGTCCTGACTGCTGGTGACAAGCGGCCCCTTTTTATCTGCACCTGTAATCATGGTTCGAAATTTAAAAATTCGATAGGTCATCCCATATCTGGTGACACGTGTCTGCCTGTAAAAGATCGGTCCTTTCGTATCCAGTTTAATGGCCGCTGCAATCAGCAGCATCACCGGAGATAGGAGTACAGTCAAAACAACCGCACAAAAAAAATCAAGAACCCTTTTCCATAAAATTTGTATTTTCTTTTGCTGCAGCAGTTCATAATATGGATAAGTTTTTTCATTTTTGATTCGCTCCGGTAAGTTTTCCCATTTTATCATTACTGATTTTTCCTCAATATTTCTGTAAATTTTTCAGTCACATACGAAACCTGTTCATCACTTAAACACGTATGCAGCGGAAGTGTGATCTCGTTCTCAAACATCCGATAAGAATTGGGATAATCTTCCATCTGAAATCCCATATTCTTGTAAGCCGTCAATAGCGGAAGCGGCTTATAATGCACGTTGCTGGCAATTCCCTGCTCTGCAAGCTGCAAAATGATCTGATTGCACGCTTCTCTTGTCTTTCCCGGCAATCTTGTCAAATACAGATGTCCATTGGAAATATGGTCCGTATCGTAATGATTCAAAACCTGAATCGGGTACTGCTTAAATGCTTCATCATATCTTTCTATGATACTTCTTCTTCGATGCAAAATTTCCGGATAACGTTTCAATTGTGACAGGCCGATGGCCGCTGTAATATCTGTCATATTGCATTTGAAGTAAGGTGCGATCACATCATATTCCCAGGCTCCGGCTCTTGTTTTTTCCAATGCATCTTTAGACTGTCCATGGAGGGAGAGCAGCATAAATTCTTTATAGAGTTCCTCTCCGTCTATCCCCGCCTGTTCGATCTGCTCTGACCATACAAGGGCACCGCCCTCCGCTGTCGTCAGATTTTTCACGGCATGAAAAGAATAACAGGTAAAGTCTGCGATCTGGCCGCACATCTTATGTTCGTGTGATGCTCCAAATGCATGTGCCGCATCCGCCATAACCAGTATCCTGCCAGTTTTTTCTGCCGTTCGCAGCCTGCATGAAAAAGTGCTCTTTTCTCTTCTGCTATTTTAAAAATCTCATCGTACTTGCTGTACACAATTCCTGCAAGATCTACACAAATAACCGCTTTTGTTCGCTCCGTAACAGCTTCTCTCACCTTCTGCGGATCCATTTCATAGGAATCTGGCAAAGTATCCACAAGGATCGGCACAGCCCCTGTATGGCAAATTGCACTACAGGTTGCTGTGTAAGTATATGCAGTTGTGATCACTTCATCTCCCGCACCGATTCCCATTGCACGAAGTACCATTTCCATACATGCTGTTGCAGAGTTCAGACAGACTGCCCGTTTTGTTCCAACATATTCTGCAATTTGTTTTTCAAATTCCTTGGTCCTTGGTCCGGTTGTGATCCATCCGCTTCGCAAAGCTCTGGCGACTTCCTGTATTTCTTCCTCTTTAATGTCCGGCGGCGAAAACGGTACATTTATCTTGTTGCTCATCATTTACCGCGCTGTCCTTTCTCACAATTCTTTATTGTGCGATTTCTGAATCCGAAAATGTTTCTCCGGCTTTTACTGCAGCAATTGCTGTCTGAATCGCTGCCACTGAATTCTGATCCGGCTGTGTGACATACAGTGGTGTTCCCACCATGGAAAAGCACTCTTGTGTATCTCCCATTCCTTCTGCAGACATCGATTTGATATTCCATGCTCCGCCTTCTGAAAGCTGATTTTTAACCAATGTCTGAATCTGCTCTGTTGACATATTTGTATCTACATTTCCACTGACACTGTTAAGCAGACCATTCGCTCCGGTCAAAATTGCCGGTGAAATTGCTTTCTTGATCATCGCTGTGATCACAGCCTGCTGATTTCTTCCACGCTGGAAATCACCGCCATCCACATTTTGCCGTTCTCTTGCAAATGCCAGTGCCTGTTCTCCATTGAAATGATTTTCTCCCTGGATTACATCCATAACCAGTCCACTGTCATCACTTGTTGTAAATGCCTGTTCTGAGATCACATCGATTCCACCAAGTGCATCCACCATTCTACCAGAGACGTAAAGTTCACTCTTGCATAGAACTCAATGCTTGTATTATACAACTGCCCCAACGTAGACATGGACGCATCCACTCCATAAATTCCGGCATGTGTCAGTTTATCCCGCATATCTCCGGAAATTCCCGGAATCTGCACATAGTAATCTCTCGGAGTTGTCACCAGAAGTACCTGATGTGTATTTGGATTGACGACTGCCAGAATATTCACATCACTTCTGCTGTTCGTTTCAATCGCACCGTACACGTCAATTCCACTGATGTACACGGTAAATGTCTCATCTTTTACCTCTACCTGTGCTGCTTTATTTTCTACCTTCGATTTCACTTCATATGTATAGATGACTTTAAAGTTTTCCTGTTCCTCGCCAAGCCCTTCTTCCAACATCTGGCTGTATGCATCATTGTAGATAATTGCCTGAACTTCGCCGCTGTGAAGTGCTGCTGCCTGTTCTGCAACGGATCCATACTCCACGGCCGCAATCTGGCTTCCCAGTTTCTCATTGATATTTGCAACTGCTGCCTCCACATCCGAACGCTGCAATGCGTACTGCACACCAACTGATACGATGCTGCATCTTCCAGTTTTTCAGCCGGATCCGATTCCTTGACCGCTACCACCATTTTCGTGACTTTCGTATCTCCGCCACTGATATTTTCAATTACATTTGTTGTCTTAAAAATATAATAGGATCCGAAAATCAGCCCAATGCTTAATAAAATACTGATTACTTTTCCCGCAATTCCCTTCTTTTTAGAAAGAAGCTGCGTGGATACCACGCATACAAAGAAAAGCAGAAGTACCAGTCCGATTATTGTGACATATTTTGCCGGCAATAAATTCATAAGCCACAGCGCTACAAAAAACACTGCCGATGCGATCAGTTGTACTGCACATATGCATAATCCTATTTTTCTGCTGATATAATTCATTTTTCTTTCCTCTCATTTTGCATTTTATTCCCAGACAAATTCCGTCTCCCAAACATCTACGCCTGAATCTTCAAACACTTGTTTTAATCGTTCCCGCAGTGCTTCTTTGGTAACGCCTCTTTTCAGAATGACCTGAAGAAATCCTCCGCCGCCTGCACCGGAAATAAACCTTCCATCGATCATGTCCTCGCAGGACTCAAAGATCTGATCAATACAGGTATTGGTAGATCCCTGATCCAGCAGCTTTGATACTTCCCAGTGTTCATTCAATAACTTTGCGAATGCATCGATATTTCCCTGTTCCAATTCAAATCGCATCAGCACTGCCAGGCGTTTCATTTCTTTTAAAGCCTCGATCGATTCTCTTCTTCCGCCGATATAATTTCCAACAACTTCTCTGAGCAAGTTTCTTGCCAGACGCCTCTGTCCCGTATAGATCAGTACAAATCTCTCCTGCAGTTCTTTTTTGGTGTCCTGATCCAATTCCAGATAAGTCACATGTATTTTCTGTCGGATCCCCGGACGTGAAGTAATATATTTTACTCCCGGAGTCAGGCCGCCAACCTGATCCTGCCATCCGCCGCCGGTACTCATAATCTGTTCCATATTCAAGACCAGTTCATACACCTGGCTGTCTGACCAGCTCTGCCCCAGGAACTCTCCGATGGCTTTCACACAGGCCCCGGAAAGGATACTGCTTGTTCCAAGTCCTGACCCCTTCGGTACATTACAAACTTTGGTGGACAGATAAAAGCCTCCGCCCATTTTTTTCAAAATTTCTCTCAGCTCTGCATGTCCATCAAGCGGAATCACTCCGCAGGCGATCAAGGCTGCTTTATGTAGCGCAAATGAATCATATGGGTTATGGCAGTCTTGAATTTCTTCCACCGTTTCCGCTTTTCCATATGCATAAAAGTCCAGACTTGCAAATTCAATTCGATATTCCGGGATCTTTTTTATTTCCACCTCAATTGGCTTTTCTCCTTTGAGTAAAATCGGTGCATTTAAAACTACTCCTCCGTTTTCATTGCAGTATGGCGGAGTATCCGTCCAGCCGCCGCCCCAGTTTACCCGGACCGGAAGTTTTATCTGTACTACTTCTTTTGCGATCTTATAATCTGCCGCATGACGAATAAAACTTTTCTGAAACAACATCTTCTGTATTTCTGAAAAACATTTTTGTTCCACCAGATCATATGAAGCACCATGAAATGTGACTGACTGATATTTCATGGAGCGTGAAATTGCATAGAGCACTCTGATTTTCTCTGAAAATTCCATATGATCTGCTTTTTCCATCAAAATTTCATACTGCTTTTCATTCAATTCTTCTTCACCGAAGATTTTCAATGCCGCGATATAATTTTCTCCGCCTTTTAGTGCCTTTAAAAAGCGTTCAATCAGGATTCTGTTTTCCAGTTCTTCATTCCATTCTACAAAATGTGCAGTATCCCCCTGTGCAAAAGATTCACACAAGCTATATCGTTTTCTTGCCTTCCATGCACAAACTTCCTCTTCGTCTGCCTCTTTGCAGCTCATCTTCCACAAAAGCAGCGCTTCCTCGGCCGCCTGATCTTGTGCAGGATGTGCAGAGTAAAGCTTTGCATTCCAAAGAGAATGATCCTGTGTATCCCAAAGATCATCTGTACATAACCCGTTGTCTTCTAAAAACGTCTGCAATGTCCCTTTTAAAAATCCTGCGTTTTCTTCCAGGGTCTTCTTCGGGTTATCCGTTACTGCATATGTACGCACAAGATATGCGTTTTGCTCTTTCAGACGGATCCCATGCCACACGGTGTCTTCCGGCACAGTCATATCCTGCAGGATCATTTGGGATACGATTGCCCCCCTTTTTACGACCGTACTGCCTGCAAGCCAGCTGCTCTCAATATAACATCCGTCTTCCAGTACCACGTCTTTTTCCAGCAGCCCGTCATGGATGGCGCTTTCCACTCTCTGTGTATTGGTAAATACGTTGGGTCTCCAGTCCAGAAATTCATAATCATTGATCTCTTCTGTCAATAATTTCAGAAGTTCTGTTGTTGTTCCAAAATGAATAAACTCTGCCGGCGACAGGCACACCAATTTCATCTGGAATTTACAAAGTGTTTCCCAGATTTTTTTTCTGCATACCATCAGCTCTTCGCAGTAAGTTCCTTCCGGCTGCTCATTATAATACTGTTCCAGTGTGGAATCTGACGCAAGAGGATATAAAAAATCCCCATAAAAACTAATTCTTGACTGTTCATTGACAAACATCTGATATTTTTTTTCATTTACCTCTCCGTGTCTGAGATCAATGAAAATAATGCCGATACAAGATTTGCATCACACAAAACTGCGCCTGTATCCAAATCTACATTTCCCTGATCATTGACAGCGCCTAAGTTCAAAAGTGTATCGAGAGGTTGTTTATGTAAAAATTTTTTTGACGTGATCCGTTCCGTCGTTTTAAGAATACGCCGTGATCTTTCCCGATCTCAGCCGGTGATTTCATAGAAATAGCTGCAGCACCTGAAAACTGTGCATCAATCTGCAGCGGATTGAACAACAGCAGCACATCTCCGGAAAGCACCAGCATCCCCTCCTTAAATCTGGACGGGACTCCTGACATTCCGATCAGAAATTCATCAAATAGCGTAGATCCTCTTCCATCCGGCAATTCCCTTGGCACCGGAGAGAATAATTTTCCACATACGGAATACTGCGGAACACGTTTGCTGTCTCCGCCGGAATGTATCACAAGAATTCTCTTTCCATGAAAATCCCCCAAAAATCCTTCCCGCTCAGAAAGCGTCCGCAAAACATGCAGCGTTGCGCCACCGGAACCAATCCGTTTTCCATCCGGATCTGGAATTACCAGAAATTTTGTGGCGTCTGGCAGCACACCTTTTTCACTTCTATATTCTATCTGCTTTTGGAACGCCTTTCCCTGCTCTTCATTGGACGCTGTCAGGACAATATAATCCCACTTCGGAAAACTTTTTTTCAAAATACTTCTTTGATAATCTTCCCAGGCATCCAGATAGCTTTGCCTCAAAAACAGATTTTTCAATCTTCGATATTTGTTCATCTGATTTTGCATTTATTTTGCTCCTTTTCCTCCGAACACTCCAAACACTGTCTTTAACAAAATCTTCATATCCAACCCCAATGACCAGTTGTCTATATATTCCAGATCAAGCGCCAGGACTTCTTCAAAATCTGTAATGTCACTGCGGCCTGTGGCCTGCCACATTCCCGTGATCCCCGGACGGATACTGAGTCTTCTTTTATAAAATGTTTCATACTGCTCGAATTCATCCAGAGTTGGCGGCCTTGTTCCAATCAGGCTCATATCCCCTTTCAGCACATTCCAAAACTGTGGAAGCTCATCAATGCTTGTTTTTCGGATAAACTTCCCAACTTTTGTAATACGCGGATCATTTTCAAGCTTAAACATCAGGCCTTTCATTTCGTTCTGTGCCATCAGTTCCTTTTTTCGTTCTTCTGCATCTTTATACATAGATCGAAACTTATACATCTTAAACTTTCTTCCGTTCAGTCCTACCCGCACCTGTGAAAATATAAGCGGCCCCGGTGATTCCACCAACAAGACAGGCGCAAGAAATACAGTCACAATTCCTGTGACAATAAGTCCGACAATTGCACCTATAATATCCATCATGCGCTTAACAGCTCTCATTTTCAGACTGGAAACGCTCTCTTTGAATGTGATTACATAATAATCCCCAAAAGCTCTTAACTCTTTGGATTTGCATTTTAAATTCACATCATAAATCTGAAGATTCAAATTCACAGCAATTCCGATTGCCTCATACTGTTCGATTGCCTTGGCAACATGAATCCCTTCCGAATAGGGAATATGAATGAAGATTTCATCCACAACTCTTTGAGTGACACAGTCATACATATTGTTATAATTTCCCAGAATCGGAATGCCACAGCATTCTGTTCCAACTGCTGTGTCCGGCACATCCAGCAGGATCAAACCTTTTAAAAGATAGTTCCACATCTCGTCCATGCCAAGACGTTTTTTTATTTCCTCTACATTTTCAGCCATTGTCAAGATGACCAGACGCTTTGTATTGATACTTTTTTTGGCAACATGCAATAAAAACCCTTTGTAAATACTTCTGAATACAAAAACAAGGGTAATCGCAAAAAAGTAAAATAAGAAAAAAGCGATTCTCGAAATTTCGGATGCAATTTTAAAACAAAACATACTTGCAATCAAAAGTGCTGTATATTGTGTCACCTTAGCAGTTACTTCCACCAGCTCTTCCCATGGTCCTCGTTTGAAAAATCCTGTTTTGAATTTTTCAAAAAGGCCAGCAACAAATAAAGCAAGATCATGTACAATATTGCGGTAGACAATTCTATGTCAATGTTTTCATACCAAAATCTACGATTTCTAATATAATTTGCACTTAAAAAGCTGATCATAATTCCTGCAATATCCAAAAGCGATAACACTACAATCTGTATCTTATGTTCTTTCTGTTCCATCATATTCCATTCCCCTGAAAATTCCTCTCAAAAACAAAAAAGACACTTTCATTGACAATGCTCATGTCAATGAAAGTGTCTTTCTGGTAACGTAAATAAGACCTCTGTATTCAGAGATCTCAACAAAGTCAGAGTGGTATACCCTCCCCCCCTAAAATTTTCTCTTTTTTACTTCTATTCAGACTATATTTCTGTATTTTTTGCATTTTATACTATATCCCTTTATTTTAACCTTTTATAACTATAATACTATAAATGAGCAAGTTCGTGATTTTGCATAAAAGAAAGACACCTCGATTCCATGTGTTGTATAATGAAAGTGCCAAAACAAACATTTGCAACATTTACGAAAGAAGGTGTCTCTCGCAAATACTA
>ENA-OQAA01000328-OQAA01000328.1-human-gut-metagenome-genome-assembly--contig:-NODE-328-length-33795-cov-2.165944_pt1 | contig 33795 bp, 54 predicted proteins | sample MGYA00242489_ERZ504515 | MGnify/ENA primary metagenome ERZ504515 (study PRJEB26092, sample SAMD00036237) | human gut metagenome | host: Homo sapiens | study: EMG produced TPA metagenomics assembly of... | reverse complement strand
TAGTTCCCTCATGGCTGCTTTTTCAGAATGAAGAAGATATTCAATATTCCCTTCCGGTCCCTTGATCGGTGAAAAAGAAAGGTGACGCGGTTCAAGGGCAATGGACTGCGCATATGCGATTACTTTTTCAATCACCTCAAGGTGTACTGCCGGATCCCGGACAACACCTTTTTCCCCACCTTTTCTCTGCCCGCCTCAAACTGCGGCTTGATCAGGCACACGATCTCTCCATTCTCTGTAAGAAGATTTTCTTACAGGAAGAAGAACCTTGGTAAGGGAAATAAAGGACACGTCAATGGAAGAAAAGTCCGCCGGCTCCTGAAGGTCTTCCGGAACCACATACCTGATGTTTGTTTTTTCCATACATACCACACGGGGATCATTGCGAAGCTTCCAGTCAAGCTGTCCATATCCCACATCAATAGAATAGACCTTTACTGCGCCGTTCTGAAGCATACAGTCTGTAAATCCTCCGGTGGAAGCTCCCACATCCATGCAGACCTTTCCGTCAAGAGTCACCTCAAAATGATTCATGGCTTTTTCCAGTTTCAGCCCTCCTCGGCTACATAAGGAAGGGTATTTCCCCTTACCTCGATCTTAACCGTCTCCTGAAACATGGTTCCTGCCTTGTCTTCTTTCTGTCCGTCCACATACACATCCCCGGACATAATATATGCCTTTGCTTTTCTCTGGATGGCGCCAGGGCCCGCTCCACCATCAAAAGGTCAAGTCGTTTCTTCATTTCTGCTCCTTATACCCGTCCTCTGCTGTTTTTTCTTCCTCTAATTCATTTTCTATGGCGCTGAAGATTTCTGCCGGAGACAGACCGATCTTAGCTCTCAGGCTGTCCACCTCTCCATGCTCCACAAAGCGGTTCCAGATGGCAATGGGAAGTACCCGCGTTCCGGATGGCAGCTTCCATATAGCTGCCACATGTTCGCCAAACCGCCGCTTTTTACATTTTCCTCTACTGTTACAAAAAGGCTGTGATCCTTTGCCAGCTCATCCAGAAGCCCGGTATCCAGAGGCTTGACAAACCTTGCGTTTACAAACGTTGGATTCTCTCCCTTGGCTTTCATTTCTCTGTACACCTGCTCACATACTTCAGTCATGCTTCCCACTGATAAAATCGCTGTTTTTTCTCCCCGGTAAAGAATCTCGCTTTTGCCATACTGGACAGGACTCTGAAACTCTTCCAGCCCCTGATATGCGCCTCCCCTGGGATAACGGATTGCGCAGGGACCTGCCATATATGCGGAAAGCTCCAGCATTTTTGACAGTTCCCAGGCATTTTTCGGAGCCATCACTGTCATATTGGGTATCATGGTCAGATAAGACAGATCAAAGCATCCCTGATGGGTTTCCCCGTCAGCTCCTACAAGTCCCGCCCGGTCAATGGCAAAAATCACGTGCAGGTTCTGCATGCACACATCATGCACGATCTGATCCACTGCTCTCTGCAAAAAGGAGGAATAAATAGCCACTACCGGAATCATTCCGCCCAGAGCAAGACCTGCTGCAAATGACACTGCATGCTCCTCTGCAATTCCCACATCAAAAAACCGGTCCGGAAATTCCTTTGCAAATCTTTTAAGCCCGGTCCCTTCCCGCATAGCCGCAGTAATACAAACCAGCTTTTTCTGCTCTTTGCCAAGAGCTGTCACTGTATCCGAAAAAACATCTGTATAGGTAAGGCTTTTCTTTGCTGACAAAGACTTTCCTGTTTTTATGTCAAAAGGACCTGTACCGTGAAAACGGTCCGGATGAACACAGGCGGGCGTATAACCTCTGCCTTTTTCTGTAAGTACATGAACGATCACCGGTCCTTCTACGTTTTGCCTCATTAAACAGACGCATCATCTGGCGCATATTATGTCCGTCAACCGGCCCCAGATAAGTGATTCCCATATTTTCAAACAACATGCCCGGAATGATCAGCTGCTTGATGCTGCTTTTTGTTTTCCGCATGGTGTCCACAATAGCCGGTCCTATTTTCGGCACTTTTTTCAGTGTTTTTGTCACATTGATCTTCATTCCGGTATAGGACTCTGCTGTGCGCAGCGCACTTAAATAGGAAGACATTCCTCCTACGTTTTTTGATATGGACATATTATTGTCATTGAGCACAATAATAAAATTCGTTTTCAGCCCTGCCGCATTGTTCATGGCCTCATAAGCCATTCCGCCTGTCAGAGCGCCGTCGCCGATCACAGATACTACCCGGTAATTCTGTCCCAGAAGATCTCTGGCTCTTACGTATCCCAGACCTGCAGAAATAGAATTGGAGCTGTGACCTGCGTCAAAAGCGTCACAGTCGCTTTCTTTTCTTTTTGGAAAACCGCTCATGCCGCCTTCCTGCCTGAGTTTTGCAAAGCCGTCCTTTCTTCCGGTCAGGATCTTATGGGTATATGCCTGATGTCCCACGTCCCAGATGATCCGGTCCTGAGGAAGATCCAGCACATTATGAAGGCAAGCGTCAGCTCCACAGCTCCCAGATTTGACGCAAGATGTCCTCCTGTACGGCTGACCGATTCTATTAAAAACTGTCTGATCTCTTCTGCCAGAAGCGGAAAATCCGCCAGCGCGATCTTGTGAATATCATTGGGCTTATTGATCTTTTCCAACATCCTTCGTGTCCCTCTCTTACTTCCTGCGCCCTGCCATTTCCCTGACCAGAGCCGTCAGGAATTCATTTTTTCTGTTCAGCTTTTCCAGAGAAGAAACCGCGCTTTCAGAAAGCGCTTCTACCTGTCGGGACGCCTCCTCTGTACCGAAAAGTGTCACATATGTAATCTTATTGTTCTTTTCGTCACTGTGAACCGGCTTGCCAAGCTCTTCGCTTGTAGATGTCACATCAAGAATATCATCCCGGATCTGAAAAGCCAGTCCGATATCTGACGCAGCGCTTTCTACAAGAGCAAGCTCCTGTTCATCTGCGCCGCCCAGAACTGCTCCTGCCATCATGGAGCTTCCAGAAGAGCTGAGGTTTTGTGTTTGTAAATATAATCCAGCATTTCCTTGCTTAAAGCTTGCCGTCATTTTCCACATCCACACTCTGGCCGCCCAGCATACCGAAAATCCCAGTCTTTTCTGCCATAATCCGAAGAGCCTGTATCACACGCGCATCTCCCGGAGCATGATCAAAAGCCCGGAACATGGTTTCATAGCCATAATTTAAAAGAGCTGCCCCTCCCAGGATCCCCATGCTTCCCCATACTACTGTGAGCAGTCAGACGCCCTCTCCTGTAATCATCATTATCAATTGCCGGAAGATCATCATGGATCAGAGAATGCGTATGAATCATCTCGATTCCTGCCATAAAAGGCTCTGCCAGAGCCTCGTCTCCGTCAAAAAGCCGGCAGCACTCCAGAAGAAGTACCGGGCGCAGACGCTTGCCTCCTGCACACATACTGTAATTCATTGTCTCTGCCATGGTTCTGGCAAAACCTTTTTTCTTCTGGAAGCCAGCGGCGGATCACTTCTTCCGCATGATCCGTCCGTTTTTTCAGTTCATCCTTAAAATTCCCGTAATGTTCCATCTTCATCCATCTGGAGCATTTTTTTTTTCTACTGTGTCCAGCTTTTCGCTGCAGTATTTTAAAAGCTCCATTCCTTCTTTATAAAAGCGGAACGAATCTTCCAGAGAGGTCTCGCTGTCCTCCAGCCTTTCTGCCAGTTCTCCCAGCTTTTCAAAGGCTTCCTCCAGGGTCTTCTCTTTTTGGAGATCCGTTTCCTGGTTAATCGTCTCTGTCATGTTTCCCATGTTTCCTTTCTGATTCCTGTAACCTCAACTTCGATCACACCGTCTGTCACAGAAATTTCCATCCGGTCTCCCGGCTTTATGCCTACCGTTGTTTTGACTGCCCTGCCCCGCTGTCCGCCACAAAAGCGTAGCCCTGGCTGAGCTTGCCAAGGGGCGAAAGTCCTTTATAACGTTCCAGATAAAGCCCCAGCACATGGCGTTTTTCCTGAAGCTTCCACTTCATCCCGTCTCTGAGGCATCCTCATAATCCAGAAGAAGCTGTCTTCTTTCCCTCAGCCTGCTTTCCGGACTTAAATACTGAAATCTCATCTGAAGCTGATCCAGACGTAAACGCTCCAGATTCAGCTTTGCATTCATCCCCCGGTTCAGACGCTCACGGAAACTGGCGGTATTCTCAACCAGCTTCCCATACTGAGCCACAGCCAGCTCTGCTGCCGCTGACGGTGTAGGCGCTCTCAGATCCGCCACAAAATCCGCAATGGTAAAATCTGTTTCATGTCCTACCGCGGAGATCACAGGCGTTCTGCAGTCAAAAATAGCGCGGGCTACTTTTTCTTCATTAAAGGCCCAGAGATCCTCTATGGAACCTCCGCCTCTTCCAACGATCATTACATCCACACCGGCTTCATCCAGCATACGGATACCCTTTACAATACTGTCCGCAGCTCCTTCTCCCTGTACCAGTGCCGGATAGAGGATGATCTGGACATACGGATTTCTTCTCAGAGAAATATTGCGGATATCCTGTATGGCCGCTCCTGCAGGCGCAGTTACCACACCCAGTCTTCGGATAAATTCCGGAATGGGCTGTTTATATTCCTGGGCAAACATTCCCATTTCTTCCAGTTCTCTTTTCAAAGCAAGAAAACGTTCGTACAGAACGCCTTCTCCTTCCTGGGTGATCTCCTTGCATAAAGCTGATAACGTCCGTCCCTCTCGTAAAACGTCCACAGCTCCGCCCACTACCACCTGATCTCCGTCTTTCATGCGGAATGCCAGTCCGCGCCTGTGTCCGGCAAACATCACGCAGGAAAGAACTCCTGTCTCATCTTTCAGAGAAAAATAAATATGTCCGCTTGGGTGATATTTACAGTTGGAAACCTCACCCTTTACATATACCTTTTTCAGGACAAAATCCTGAAGGAACATATTTTTTACATAGCGGTTGACCTGACCTACGGAATAAACTCTTTTCATTTTCAGTTCTTGCTTTCTTCAGATGACGGCTGTTCCTTTTTTTTCTGATTTTTGCTGGATCTGATAATGATCTTTGCCTGGTGGGAAGGACGATGTGTTCTGCGCACAGGACCGCCCTCTTTCTTTCCGCTTGCGATCTTTCCAAGGATTCCGTTTACAAAGGAACCGGAATCTTCTCCGCCGAAAAGCTTGGCAAGCTCTACTGCCTCGTTGATGGCAACTCCTACCGGAATCTCCTCATCAAATTTCATCTCATAAAAAGCAAGACGGAGAGCAGTCAGGTCAACCCTGTTCATTCTGCTTGTTTTCCATCCCTGGCTGTATTCATTTAATTCCTGATCGATTTCTTCAATATGCGCAAGAATATCATCGTATTTCTTCTTCATGACAGCCTGCTCTTCTTCTGTCAGCTCCTCCAGACTGTCAAAGTAAAGAGAAAGCTGCTCCGGCATTTCTCCCTCTTCATTAAACTGTGTCATAAACAGCAGTTTAAAAATATGTTCTCTCTGTTCGTGTCTTCGCATAATTCCTCCTCATATAGAAAAAAGGAAAGGGTTACTTTCCTTTTTCGTTCTCCATATCTACACCAGCAATGCGGATATTTACATCTGCAACCTCAAGGCCTGTCATATTCTCAATAGATGTCTTTACCTTGTCCTGAACCTTCCGGCTGACGTCCAGAATATTTTTTCCGAAATCAATATTCAGTGTCAGATCCACTGTGACAACGCCCTCCAGAACAGTAACCTTTACGCCCTTGGACAGGTTCTTCATTCCAAGCTTGCTTACCAGTTCATTTGTGATGTTTCCGCCCATGGATGCAACGCCCTCAACTTCTGTAGCCGCAAGTGCCGCAATGATCGTCACCACTTCATCTGCGATCTTTACTTCACCGATACCTCCTACATCCTGTATTTTATAGGTTGTTCTTTTTTCTGCCATAATAACTCCTCCTAAGGATTCAGAATCAGATACTCCGGTTAAGGAACAGACTTTTTCATGTTTCCTCTGTCCCTGTTAATAAGCTTAGTATATCAAATTTTTACAGAAAATAAAAGCATTTATTATTTATTTCATTTTGTATCGGTTCTTCTGATAAAGTTTTTATTTACTGAACTCTGTCAGTACAAGATCCGGATTCCGGTCCTGAGTCATGCCCACGCTCCATGCATTTACAAACAGAAGCAGAGGATTTCCTTTCAGGTCTGTTACCTTTTTCATATCTGAGGTTCCTGTGATCTTTGCCACATCCACTTCATCCTTATTGGCGATCCACCGGATATGCTCATAAGGAAGATTTTTCCAGACGGATCTCTACATTATATTCATTTTCCAGGCGGTATTTCAGAACATCAAACTGCAGGACACCCACAACGCCCACAATGATCTCTTCCATTCCTGTATTAAACTCCTGGAAGATCTGAATGGCACCCTCCTGGGCAATCTGATTGATTCCTTTTACAAACTGCTTTCTTTTCATGGTATCAATCTGACGGACACGGGCAAAATGTTCCGGCGCAAAGGTAGGGATTCCCTCAAAGGCAAACTTTCTTCCCGGTGAACAGATGGTATCTCCAATGGAAAAAATGCCCGGGTCAAATACGCCGATAATATCTCCTGCATATGCCTCGTCAACCACATGACGGGATTCTGCCATCATCTGCTGTGGCTGCAGAAGGCGCATTTTTTTGTCTCCCTGTACATGATATACCTCCTGGGAAGCGTCAAACTTGCCGGAACAGATACGCATAAAGGCAATTCTGTCACGATGAGCCTTGTTCATATTTGCCTGGATCTTAAACACAAAAGCAGAAAAATCGTCAGACATAGGATCAATCTCTTCCTCATCTGCAATACGCGGAAGTGGAGAGGTTGTCATGGACAGGAAGTGCTCCAGAAAAGTCTCCACACCAAAGTTTGTCAGCGCAGATCCGAAAAATACCGGAGTCAGCTCACCTTTACTTACCAGCTCCTGATCAAAATCTGCGCTTGCTCCGTCAAGAAGCTCGATTTCTTCCATTAGCTGTTCCTTCTGATCAGGATCTACGATTTCATCAAGACGGGAGTCATCGATGTCGATCTCCTCAATGATTCCCTCTTTTGTTCCTTTTTGTGTATCGGAAAAGGTCAGCACCTTATGGGTGTTTCTGTCATAAACGCCGCGGAATTTTTTCCGGAACCAATAGGCCAGTTAATAGGGCAGGTCGCAATTCCCAGTTCCTTTTCGATCTCATCCAGAAGATCAAAGGTATCGTTTGCGTCTCTGTCCATTTTGTTGATAAATGTAAAAATCGGAATGTGGCGCATTACACAGACCTTGAACAGCTTTCTTGTCTGCGCCTCCACGCCCTTGCTTCCGTCAATGACCATGACAGCGGAATCTGCTGCCATCAGGGTACGGTAGGTATCCTCCGAGAAATCCTGATGTCCCGGTGTATCCAGAATATTGATACAGTAGCCGTCATAATGGAACTGAAGCACAGAGGAGGTTACGGAAATACCTCTCTCCTTCTCGATCTCCATCCAGTCAGATACCGCATGGCGGGCAGTTGCCTTTCCCTTTACGCTTCCTGCCAGATTGATGGCGCCTCCATAAAGAAGGAATTTTTCTGTCAGTGTTGTCTTACCGGCATCCGGGTGGGAAATAATGGCAAAGGTTCTTCTCTTTTCTATCTCTTTCGCATACTTGGACACGTTTAAGCCTCCTGTTTTCTATTCATACAAACTCATAACATACTCACACATTCTAGTATACAAAAGCCTGCACTGTCAAGAGCAATCGGACAGGAAAAATCCCCTCTCCCTGCCGGAAGAGGGGCGCCTTTTTCTATTCATCCGGATACCGGTCAGTCATAAATCCCTTCTGTCTGTATTACATACTCGTCTGAAGCCTCTGCCGAGGTTTCCTGCTCCTCATAATCCTCTCCGGATCCCGATGCTTCTCCTGAATCTTCTGTTTCACCGATCTCCTCAGCCTCTCCGTTTGTTTCCTCCAGCTCCTCTTCACCTTCCGGGACAGCTTCTGCTTCATCGCTGCTCTGACTCAGAGGTGTGATCACAATATTTTCTGCTGCGATGCCGGTCTTTCTTTTTACAATATCCTCGATCTGCGCCCTCTGCGCATCCTCCAGAGCGCTGTCCGGCACTACAATATCCGCTGTCTCCCCGGTCAGATTCACAACCACATTCTCAAATCCTTTTGCTTCCAGAAGAAGCTCTGCCGCCGCTTCTTTTTCCGCAAGCTCAGTCATGGATACCATGGTATTGATGGCTTCCTGCTTTTTCTCCTCACTGATATCGATATTTCCAATGATCTCCTGAAGCTCTGCCTTGTTCTGAGAGCGCACCTGCTCTCTGGAAAGCTTTGCCTGGGCTGCAAAATCAGAAGCTCCTGTAAGTACGGCTTCTCCGGGAGTTCCTGTAGTTGAAAGATCTCCCTGGCCATCTGCCCCGTTCTCATCCAGAAGGGCTGTTTCATCTGTCAGATCATACTCTACCTCCTCCAGAATACTGCTGCTGTCTGTACTGGCCTCTTTATCCTTAAATCCCAGATCTACATCCGCAAAATTCAGGTATCCGGCTACTGCGATCAGAATTGCCAGCGAGGTGATGATCACCTGATTCTTTTTCATGATTTTTTTCACTTTACTCTCCTCATTTCATTTTCATTATTTTTATTTTATGGCTTCAATCTGAAATAATGCCATTACAGCCTGCTGAATATTCTGCACGGTAACAGAATTATCCGCCCCCTCTGCCGCAATCAGCACACCTGTCACTTCCGTGTTTTCCGTTCCGTAAAATCCCTGTTTTCCCTCTCCGGTCATCAGAAGTACCTGCACCTTTCCCACACCTTCTGTATTTTCCAGAATGGATTCCAGCTTTGCCTCCAGAAGTGTTCTGTCCCCCTCACAGCTTTCTGTATTTTCCGTAAGATCCTGCTTTTCCTCTGTCTGTTCCTTACTGTCTGATACCGGAAGCGCGATTACTGTCAGAAGCATTCCCAGAAGCAGAAGAACCATCCACTGCTGCCCCGTCATTTCTGTCAGTAAGGATCTTACAGTCCTTTTCTTCGATTCCGAAGCTCTTCCTGAGGTCATCCCGAATCCCCCTTTCCTGTTCCCGGGTCAGCTCCTGTTTTACAGTCCAGTACTGCGGATATCCGCTCTCCTTCTATATGTACGGCAGTCTCAGAAGGATTTATTCCTGATTCTTTTAACAATTCTTCAATTTTAGAAGAAATCTCATTTTCGTATCCCTGTTTCAGATAAAAAGTCTGAAGCTCTTCTGCTTCCATCCTGTCCATCCTTTTCTGTTCCTGATAAAAGGTATCTGCAAAGCCTTCCAGAAGCTGCCCGCTTTTTCCAAATACAGCAAACACAGGCGTGCAGAGCATGTAGATCAGAAGAAGTCCCATAAACGAACGCACATAGCGTTCATATTTACGATCAGGAACCAGCTGAAGAACTGCTGTAAAAAACAGATAAAAAACTGCAAGACTTTTCATCCACTGGTAAATGTCCTCTCTCATACGCCGCCTCCCTGTATTCCTGCCATAATGATCAGAAAAGTCAGAATACAAAGAACCTCTGCTGTAAAAAGGATTTTCAGCAGGATCTCAAAGCCTTCTCCCATGGTAGACAGACATTCCACCATCCGCTTATCCGATACCGGCTGAGATACTGCTGCCAGAAACCGGTAAGTTAAAGACAGCATCCCATAATGGATCACAGGTCCTGCCCCGGCAGCCACTGTTGCCAGAAGGATAAGAACTCCAAGCAGTTGCGTACAAGGACCGCACTGGTGATCACCAGCTCTGTTACCATGTTCACAGCATTTCCAACTCCCGGCAATGCTCCTGCCGCTTTTCCGATCACACTTCTTTTCAGAGAATCCATAACCGGAGCCACCAGCCCCCGGACAACCTGAAGCCCTGCCACAAGGCCCAGAAGAGTTTTTAGCGCCCAGCTGACCACTGTTTTTAAAAATTCTGCAAATTTTCCCAGCATTTCTTCTCTGGACAGATGATTTACCAGACGCAGAAGAACATAAATCTCCGCCGCAGGTAAAAGAACATTCAGAAGAATCCACTGGATCAGCCACACCAGAAGAAGAACTCCTTCATAAAACACAGCTGCTGACAGAGCTCCGGAAGATGCCGCCACTGTCATAAAATATGCCGGAGACAGCGCCTTCATAAATTCCACGATCCATGAGATCGTATGATGCAGCGAACGTGTTTTTTCATAAAAAGAATCCATCAGAAGCGTAAACAGAAGAATATACACCACATAAAAACTGACATCTCCCACCTGTCCGTTTTCAAACACAGAAGCAAAATTTGTAAACACTGCCGCAAGAATCACCAGCACCAGAATTTTTGCAAACAGCTCCCTCTCTCTCTCAAAACCGGAAAAAAAGACCGCGCAGAAATTCCTGCACTGTCTCTTTTGAAATCGCTTCTTCCCCGTTTATTAATTTCTTCAGAGCTTCCTGAAAAGAAAAGCTTTCTGTCCCCAAAAGCTCGTCCAGCATCCTCTGAACCTGACCGAAATCAAGCTCCGAAAGAAGCTCCCCCTGGATCTGCTCTGCCGTATCAGCCTCTTCTGCCCCTTGTACGACTTTTGTTCCGCAAAAGATGATAAATGCGGTGCATAAAACAAAAATCCCAGTTTTATAAAGCCTCTTCATACAAAAAACTTCTGGATCGTATCCAGAAGCGCCATCAGCACAGGAATACTGAGGACCATAATAGACAGCTTACAGAACAGCTCGATCTGTCCTGCCGTTGCCTGATGCCCTGCATCTCTGCATATTCCTGCAGAAAACTGTCCGATGTAGGTAATACCGATCATTTTTATCAGCGTTGCCAGATAGCCTTCATCCAGAGGAAGGCTGTCTTTCAGCCGATCCACCGCTGAAAATATATACTCTATCTTTCCTGCTGCAAGCCCCAGGATCATAATCCCGATTCCCACAGTTACAAAAACAGCGTATTCCGGCTTTGTTCCTTTCAGAAAAAATCCAAGCATTACGCCGCATACACCAAGAAGAGAAATCTTTATAATATCCATGCTCCGCTCCTTCCGCATCTGCTCCGTCTACATAACAAAAAGAGTCTGTATACTTCAAACAGATCGTATATATAGGGAACGATCCAGAAGAGAACCACCAGAAGTCCGGCAAGACTTACCAGAAACGCCTGCTCATCTCTGCCACTGTGTTTCAGTATCTGAGAAAGAACAGAAACAAGGATTCCCACTGCCGCTATTTTAAAAATAATACCGACTTCCAAATCGTCCTCCTTTCCCAAGCTCTGCACAGTTTTCTTCCTACCACAAAAGCACTCCCAGAAAAATCCCTCCCAGAATCCCCAGATTCCGGCATAGTTTCTTTTTTTCCGGAAGCTGGCAGGCCAGAAAATCCAGCCTCCTGCACAGCTCTTCCTCAAAAACATCCAGCTGCCTTAGCTGCATTTCTCTGTCCAGATAGCCAAGCCTGTCTCCAAGAGAAGCGATCAGTTCCATTTCTTCTGCAGAAAAACCTGCGGTCCGGAACTCTTTTTTTGCACAGTCCCGGAAAATCTGTCCAAGGGTCTGGCCTTCCTGACCTTTCAGCCTGTCCGCAAGACTCTGAAGGAACTCCTGGTACATACCGTCAAACTTTCTGAAATTTCCAGAAACGCCTCAGGAAAACAGCTATTGCCGCAGCGCACTGTCCCCTTTAAACATGAGGTCAGCCACAGGAATTTTTTCAGATTCCGCTCTCTTTTTGTAAGCTCCATACTCTTTGCAGTCCCCATGCCGGTCCCTGCAATAAAAATCATGAGAATGCCTGCAAATTTCAGCATGGAACTCCCCTTCCGTCAAAAATCCCCCTGATAATGCCGGCTCTTTTTTCTTTTCCCAAGAACAATATATCTGTCAAATACTCGCATTTTTTTCAGCTCTGCAAAAAAGGGTGTGGCAAGCACAGCTTCCACATTCTCTCCATGGGCAGTGGCGATCAGTCTGCACCCACTGTGGATCACCGCTTCCACTGCGCGGAAGTCCTCTTCCTTTCCAAGCTCATCCACTGCCACTACCGCCGGGACATGGCTCGTATCAGCATCTGCATTCCCTGGGCTTTCGGACAGCAGTCCAGCACATCCGTTCTCATTCCCAGGTCATTCTGGGGGATGCCCTGATAGCAGCCTGCCAGCTCGCTTCTCTCATCCACCACGCCAACCGTAACACCCGGAATCTTTCCGAAGCCATTGCTGAGCTGTCGGATCACATCCCTTAAAAGTGTGGTTTTTCCACATCTGGGCGGTGAGATGATCAGTGTATGGGCTGTCCATTTTTCTTTTCGGATATAGGGCATTACAGCGTCCGCGCATCCTGGTATCTGATGAGCCAGACGCACATTGATACAGGAAATATATTTCATTCCCCTGATCCGGTCGCCATCCAGGATCACTTTTCCGGTAACCCCTACCCTGTGGCCTCCCTGTACGCTCATATATCCCTGGCGAAGTTCATCCTCATAGGCGTACAGAGAATACCCGCTTACGTATTCCAGTGTCTCTTTCAGTATCCTCTCTTGTTACCACATACGGCTCCCTGCCTTTGTTCTTAAAAAACATTCGCCTTTATCATAAGTGAGAAACAGCGGCCTTCCTGCCCGGAGACGGATCTCGTACAATCTGTCGTAATCGATCTCCGTCTGGACAAGAAGCCGCCGGATATTTCCGGCAAACAGATTCTGGATCTGACTGGCCTCCATTGTCCTCCCCCCTCTTTACACATAATATATGAGGACAATCTCTGTTTCATTACCGGATTTTACGGAATGCTTATTTCCAGATGTTCCCATCTGAGCTCCAGAGGGTTTTCTGACCACACAGCTCCGCTGTATCCCGGCTCCATTTCCAGCAGCACAGAATTTCCTCTGTCCATTGGGATGGTACGGGGATCTCTGGAAAATCCCTCGCCGGTCCATTTCATATATGCTTCACGAAGCACCCACTGGTTATAGAAAGCTTCCTTTATGTGATCAGATTCCAGTATTTCGTGAAGCAGGGATACCGGCACCAGTTTCTGCAGGCCTTTTTCATAATCCAGTTCTCTGTGTTCCTGAATATCAATCCCCACTTCCTCGCCTGCAAGAACACAGACCACATACTTTCCGGAATGGCTGATGTTATAATGAATTTTCGGCTGTAATGTAAAAAACGGTTTCCCATGCTCTCCTTTTGCCCTCGGCTCAAAAGCAAGCTTCCGTCCATACTCTTTCAGAAGCGCCTCTTCCAGAAGCTTTTCTCCTGTCATATGTCCCATGTTTTTGTGCTCATACTGTGGGGGAATCTCGGTAAAATAAATGACTGCTTTCATACTCCTGCCTCCTTTAAAAATCTGGACGGTTCTCTGTCCTTTTCGTACTGCCGTTTCACATAGCATAACGTGAGTTTTTTCTTTGCCCGGGTCATTCCGACATAAAACAGTCTTCTCTCTTCTTCCAGAGCCGGCTCAAGAACTGCTTTTTTATAAGGGATGCTGCCTTCATTTACATTCAGTATATAAACCCGGTCAAATTCCATCCCCTTTACCCCGTGCATGGTGGAGATCAGAACTCCTTCTGTCTCTTTTTCCTGCTTCTTTGCCTGTTCATTCAGTCTCTTCGTATAATCTTCTATGTAAGTCTCCCATTCTTCCAGACTGTTTATTCCTTTTGCGCTTTCCAGAAGGCGGTCCAGGATCTCACTTAATTCCTCTGGTTTTATTTTACGATAACGTGCATATTCATGCAAGTATTCTTCATATCCCATACCTTTTCTGATAAAATTTATAGCCGCATAAGGGGGCAGTCCCTTCAGAATCCTGAGATGGGTTTCCAGGGTGGTGATCCTGTCGCACATCCAGTCCTTATTCTTATAAAATTCCTTCAGCTGCTCAAAAGACAGTTCATTTGAAATCGCCAGAGCCTCCCGTGAAAGATAACGGTTGGGACGGTTCATGATCTCCAGAAAATTCTTTCTGCAGTTCTGCCCGGCTGCCAGTCTCATATATGCCATCATATTTCTGCATATCCAGTGATGAAAAAGATTTGGCAGAGTTTCTTTCATGGCAAAAGGTACCTGGCGCTCCATCAGAGCTCCCACAAGGCCTTCTGCCTCCTGATTTGTCCGGAGAAGTATTGCCCGTATCTTTCAGATCATCGCCTGCATCCAGTCTCCTGCGCAGCTCACCGGTAATCTCCATATATTCTTCTCTGGGATTGGGAAATTCCAGTATCCTTACCGGTTCGCCCTCCGGATTGGGAGTGGACAGCTCTTTTTTAAAACGTGTTTTATTTTCTCCGATCACATTCATGGCTGATCCAAGGATTCTTTTTGTACACCGGTAGTTTACATTTAAGACCACCGTTTCTGCTTCCGGATAATCCTTTGTGAAATTCAGCATGATCTCCGGTCTTGCCCCCCGGAAGTGATAAATGGACTGGTCATCATCCCCTACAATAAACAGATTGTTTTCCGGCTTTGCCAGAAGCCTGACGATATCATACTGAAGCTGGTTGATATCCTGAAACTCATCCACAAGAATATACTGAAATTTATTCTGCCAGGCTTTCAGAATGTCCTGTCTCTGCTGAAAAAGCTCATAGCAGTACAAAAGCATATCGTCAAAATCCAGCTTTCGCCTTGCGGTACATTCTTTCCTATATCCCTGATATATCTGGCGGAACACCTCATCCGGACAGCAGGAAGAATAATAATGCTCCAGAGAAATCCGGTTTCCTTTTACCACACTGATCTCTTTTGCCAGTTCTCCGGTAAAATCTCCCTCTTCTGCAAGCTCTCCTGCCAGCTCCAGGGTAAGTTCTTTTAAAATACTATTCTTTTCTTCCTCTGACAGAATATTTGCCGCAGTAAATCCATATGCCTGTTTTAAAATAGCATAAAATACCCCGTGAAAGGTTCCAAACGTCACCGGGCTGTGCTCCTGTCCGGTAAATTTTAAAAACCGTTCCTTCATTTCCTTTGCCGCGGCCCTGGAAATGTCACAACAAGAATGGAAGCCGGGGATATCCCACATTCTTTTGTCATATATGCAATTCGTTCTACTGTTACGGAGGTTTTCCCCGATCCGGGGCCTGCCAGAACCATCATGGGTCCTGACAGGTGGGCGATTGCCCGTTTCTGAGATGGATTACGTTTCATATAAGTCCGTTCTTAGCTGAGTTTTTCAATGGCTGCTTTTATGCGCTTCAGAGTTTCTTCCTTGCCAATGATCTCCATGATCTCAGTTGCTCCGGCAGGTGTCATCTGCTTGCCGGAAACTGCAGTACGGAGCGGCCACATAACATATCCGTTCTTGTAGCCCTTTTCTTTTACAAATTCGCTTAAAGAAGCAAACAGAGGATCATTTGTATAGTCCTCCTGAGCTTCAAGTACAGGAAGAACCTCTTTTAATACAGTAAGAGCAGTCTCTTCTGTTGTTTTCATTTTTTTGTGGCAGTACATGGAGGAATCATACTCCGGAACTTCCTCAAAGAAGTCGATCAGAGCCGGAATATCCGGGAATACCTCGATTCGTGTCTGCACCATTCCTGCAATTTTATGGAAATTATAATCTTTTTTCAGTACTTCCTTCATATAAGGCAGGGCTTTTTCATAAAAAGCTTCCGGATCCATTTTTTTGATATATTCGCCGTTCATCCAGCGCAGCTTCTGGATATCAAAAACAGCCGGTGATTTGCTGATGTGGTGATAGTCAAAGGCTTCCACAAGCTCCGGAAGAGAATAGATCTCTCTGTTTTCCTGAGGCTCCAGCCAAGAAGAGCCACAAAGTTTACAATCGCCTCTGTCAGGAATCCCTGATCTACCAGATCCTCATAGGAGGAATGACCGGAACGCTTGCTGAGCTTCTGATGCTCCTCATTTGTAATAAGAGGGCAATGTACATAAACCGGGATTTCCCAGCCAAAGGCTCGTAAATACGATTGTATTTCGGCGCGGAAGAAAGATATTCGTTTCCACGGACTACATGGGTGATTCCCATCAGATGATCGTCCACTACGTTTGCAAAATTATAGGTAGGATAGCCGTCAGACTTGATCAGGATCAGATCTTCCATTTCCTCATTATTTACTGTGATATCTCCGTAAATCACATCATGGAAGGTAGTGGTTCCCTCTGTGGGCATATTAAACCGGATCACATGAGGCTCTCCTGCTGCAAGACGTCTTTCCACTTCTTCCTTTGGAAGCTTCAGGCAGCGCTTGTCATAAATGGAAATTTCCTTTCCTGCCACCATGCGCTTCATGGATTCCAGTTCTTCCTGTCCGCAGAAGCAGTAGTAAGCGTCGCCCTGATCCACAAGCTTTCTGGCATATTCCAGATAAAGACCGGATGCCTGACGCTCACTCTGCACATAAGTCCTACGCCGCCGTCTTTGTCCGGACCCTCATCATGAAGCAGTCCTGTCTTTTCCATGGTGCGGTAAATAATATCAACCGCCCCTTCCATATAACGCTCCTGATCTGTATCCTCAATGCGGAGAATAAAATCACCGCCCTCATGTTTGGTGATCAGATATGCGTATAATGCCGTACGCAGATTTCCCACATGCATTCTTCCTGTGGGGCTTGGCGCAAATCTTGTCCTTAACTTTGTCATAATCTCTCTCCTGTTTTCTTTATACTATGAAATTCCCTGAGACATCTCTGCCTCAGGGAATTTAGCGCCGCCGCCTGATACACGGCAACCGTTTAACTCAATTATGCTTCGATGCCTCTGTTCTTCAGATATTCGATCACATCTCCTACGGTAGCAAGATCTGCAAGCTCCTCCGCAGGAATCTCGATGTTATACTCATCCTCCAGTGCCATTACAAGCTCAAAAAGATCCAGTGAATCTGCCCCCAGGTCATCCTTAAAAGAAGTTTCCAAATTAATCTCATTTTCATCACAGCTTAACTGTTCTGCGATCATTTTTTTCATTTCTTCTAACATTACTATCTTCTCCTTTATCAAATATGCTACTTTGATGTGGAAAGTATATATTCTGTACATCTATTTGTCAATAGATTTCCACGATTTTCTCTTTTTCCGGCTTCGTCTGCCGGTTATTCCTTACATGTCTTGAAATTTTATCTGCCGGGCCACACTTAACGCCAGACCCATTTCTGCCATCAAAAACATGATGGAGGTTCCTCCGTAGCTGATAAACGGAAGGGTAACTCCTGTATTGGGCATAAGATTCAGCACAACCGCAACATTAAAGATCACCTGTAGCGCAATATGGATAAAAATTCCGGTTACCATCAGGCTTCCCAGCAAGTCGGAAGCATTCTGTGCAATAAAGAACAACCGGTACAGAAGGTAGGCAAACATAAGAAGCAGCATCACGCCTCCCGCTATTCCCAGTTCCTCACACACAATGGAAAAGATCATATCGTTCTGCGCCTCTGGAACACTTCCCAGCTTCTGGATACTGTTTCCCAGTCCTCTTCCCAGAAGTCCGCCGGAGCCTATGGCATACAGAGCCTGAAGAGTCTGATATCCCATTCCGTCTGCAAACTCTTCCGGCCGGAGCCATACAAGGATTCGCCCGATTCGAAAGTTTTCGTTTGTTTCCGGGTCTACCGTAAGATACAAAAATATTACGATTCCCGCCACAAGAACCACACCCACCGCCGCAATACTGAGAAACAGCTTTGTGTTTGGATGAGCCATAAAAATAAGGCCTGCAGTAATACCGAAAATAATGATAGCCGTACTGAGGTTTTCTGTTAAAATATAAGCGCCGGCAGCAAGAAGTCCTCCTGATCCTGCCAATCTCATACAGCCCTTCAGCGTTTTTACCTGCCGCCCCATGTTTATGATCATATAAGGCAGACATACAATCACCGCAATTTTGGCAATCTCCGCAGCTGAAACTGAATCCCCAGCTTCAGCCAGCGTCTCGCTCCGTTTACCTCCTGACCCAGTGGAGTAATCTTTACCAGAGCCATCAGAAACAGAGCAGATACATATAAGATTGTGGTAAATCTGCCAAGGATATGGTAATCAATTTTTGATATTACAACTGCCGCAACAATACAGACAGCGCTGATCAGCGCCTGTTTCTTAAAAAAATACATGTCATCGCCGTACTTGACCTCTGCCATGTAGGAACTGGTACTGTACAGCATAATCAGACCAAAGCAGGTAAGAAGAATGATCACTGCCAGAAGGCTGTAATCATAATAATCCACTCGTTTCCGTCTTACGGATCTTTTCCTGCCGTGGCCTGACAGCTTTTTCTGCTGTGCTGGTCTTGCTATGAAAACACCTGTCTCTTTCTGTTTCAAACAAAAAATATGTATCAAGTGTTCCTATTATAGCAGAATCCTTTCTCCTGTGCAAGTTTTCCGGCTTTCTCTGCCAGACAGCAAAGCTGCCTGTTTTTCTCGTTCACTGGTCCGAACTCATTTACACAGCAGATCACCTGAGCACATTGTTCCATCGTCTTCACAGCTTTCTGATAGACTTCCTCCCGGATCAGAGAAAAGGGCTGTTCTTCTATCACCTCTGCCGCCAGAGCTCTGGCAACCTCACAGTCCACATCATTTCCGTGGAGAATACCTGCTGCAAAAGGAATTCCAGCCCTCTGAAGCTTCCTGTATACCGGAATACCTGTCCCGTTTCCTCCGATCACAAATACCTCCGGCTTTCCTTTTGGTCTTTCCATTTCCAGACACCCGAACGCAGCATTGTAGCTCCCTGTTGTAATCCCATAAAGATGATGCACATATTCAGAACTGAAGATTTCCTCCGGAGACCCGTATTTTTCTATTTTATCTCCATGAACACAGATCACGCAGTCAGAAATCTTCTGAGCCAGATCCAGTTCATGAAGAGACATCAGAACCGCTGTTTTTTTCCGAACTACCATATCTTTAAGAATTGCCAGCAGCTCAAGCTTGTGTCTGATATCAAGAAATGAAGTAGGCTCGTCCAGTACAATTACCTCCGGCTCCTGGCAGATAGCTCTTGCAAGAAGAATCCTCTGTCTCTGGCCGTCACTGACGGCGGTAAAATCCCTGTCCTTAAAATCCAGTGCATGAACCAGTTCCATTGCCTCATGAACCTTTTCCCAGTCTTCTTCTCCCAGAATTCCCAGTGTTCCCGTATAGGGATAACGTCCTGTTGCCACAATATCCTCACATGTCATAAGCTCCGGCCGGATACGTTCTGTCATTACAACCGCCAGTCTTTTTGCCACATCCTTTCCGGACATGCGGCTCATCATTTCACCGTCCAGGTATACTGCCCCGCCAACCAGTTTCAGCTGCCGGGTCATACTTTTTAAAATCGTGGACTTTCCTGCTCCGTTAGGCCGATCAGAGTAAGTATCTCCCCTTTTTTCAGACGGATCTCAATATCTTTGATCAGAGGCTTCCCGTCATAACCTACTGTCAGCTGCTCTGTTTGAATAAAATACTCTTCCATTATGCGGACCTCTTTCTCCGAATCATAATATAAATAACAACAGGTGCGCCAAACACCGCAGTTACCGAACTGATACTGAGTTCCGTAGGCGCAAAGGCTGTTCTTGCGATCAGATCACAGAAAAGACAGAATACTGCTCCTCCCAGAAAACAGGCCGGGATCACCAGAAGGGGCCGGGCTGTTTTTAATAAACTTTTTACCAGATGAGGCACCGCAATTCCTACAAAGGATATGGGTCCTGCAAATGCAGTGACGCATGCTGATAAAATACTTGACAGAAGAATCAGAGCCACACGGAAAAGTTTAATATTTACGCCCATGTTCTGTGCATAGCCTTCCCCAAGCTGATAAGCGCTGATAGGTTTTGACATCAGAAATACCATCAGTACCGTAACTGCTGTCACAACTGCCATCATCCGCACATTTTCCCAGTTCATGCCGGAAAAGCTTCCCATGGACCAGTTATGAAGGTTTACAATATTGGAATCATCTGCAAATGTGATCACAAAATCCGTAACTGCAGAACAGATATATCCGATCATAATACCGCTGATAATAAGAGCTGACATCTGTTTTACTTTTTTCGCAACAAGAAGCACAAAGCCCATGGAGATCATGGAGCCCACAAAGGCGGCCAGAATCAGAACTGCCGAGGAGGCAACCATGGATTTCCCAGAAGGAAGATCATCACAAGAGAAACGACCAGCTTTGCCCCGGATGAAATTCCAAGAACAAAAGGACTGGCTATGGGATTACCGAAAAAAGTCTGTAAAAGGAAACCGGATACAGATAAAGCGCCTCCCAGGATAATGGCTGCCAGTATTCTGGGAAGCCTGATCTCCCAGATGATATTAAGTGCTGTGTCCTCTCCCTTTCCCAAAAACAGGATTTCCATAATCTCTCTTACAGAAATCTCAATACTTCCGGAATTAATATTCCACACTATAAAGCTCATCAGAAGCAAAGCCAGAAAGCCAAAGGCGATCCAGTATCTAAGATGTAGTTTCTTCCACATGTTTCTATCCTTCCTGTTTATTCATCAGAACCTGCCCTCTTATCTGCCGGCCTATTTCAGCCGGTGCATATAAGTCAGAGTGTCCAGACTGCCATCTTCTGTTGTCAGCATGGTATGGATATCTTCGATCATGGTTCCCAGCCCCATAGTATCCTGAAAAAGATTCTGTTCCGTACACCATACATTTCCATTTTTTACTGCCTTAAAATCATTGAGAAGAGAGCTTTTTGCCAGAAGCTGATCGATGGTCGTCAGCTCACCGTCAATGGTGCTGTTATAAATAATATATCCGCATCCTTTGCCCCGGCGTAAAATTCTTCCATCTGCATGTTCATGGTGGAAAGTGCGCTGTCATCCTCTCCAAGCTCATCAAAAATATATTTTCCTCCTGCCAGCTCAATCATTTTCGCCACATAGTCATTGGATTTTCGCACATTTGCAGCTCCTATAGAATTAATATAAAAAAATGCCACTGTCTTTCCTGTATTTTTGCTGTTTTCCAGATTTTTCACCTTATCTGCCTGCTTTTCAAAAAGCTCCTGAGCCGGTTCTTCCTTATCCAGAAGCACTCCATACAGTTTCAGCCACTCTGTTCTTCCCAGGGGATGAGCTCATAGCTGGAATGCTCCACAAGAACCGGAATTCCAAACTGTTCCAGCTTTTCCTTCACTTCAGGCATATGGTAGATCATGGTAGATTCCACAGCAAGCCCACAGTTTTTGCTTAGAATCAGTTCATAATCAGGAGCGCTGTATTTTCCTGCAAAAGAAATACTTCCATCCTCCAAAGCTTTTTTTGCCTCTTCAATATACCAGCCGTCTGCATCTGTGCCGGAAAGACTGATGTGATCAAGCCCGTCCAGCGCGCAGAACAGATTCATGGCAGAGGTTGCCACAAGGTAAATATTCTGCACCGGCTGCTGAATAACTGCAATGGTTTCATCCAGGGATTCCGGCGCCTTTTTCCCTTCCGGCACAACCAGAAATCTGTCCTTATCTGCAATTGTGATCAGAGCATAGCCATCTTTATAATAATCTACAGAAAACTGTTCTGCATAATCAAGTTCCATGCTGTGATCGTAAACAAGTCCTGAAATTTCCAGCGGTTCCTTCTGGCCTTGAGATGCCTGGACCGGAAGAATACCTTCCATAAAAAGCATAATACTTACAATAAAACAGATTAAAATCCTTTTCATATTTATTCAGCCTTTTTCACAGATTCAGAATCAAACTGCAGGGTATAGTCGATCTCATGGGGTTCACTCATGCTACGGTATCGGCCTTTACCTCAAGGGCCGTATCAAAGGCTGCAACCGGAATATCAAATACAGAATTTCCTTCTGTATTTACCATCTCATACTTCTCCCCGTCCACGATCATATAATCGTAATTGGGACTGCTCCAGGTAATGGTTGCCATGGCCTTTCCATCTGAAATCTTCATTTCCGCCGGGCTCTCTACCGTTGCCTTTCCGGATCCGCCCTCCAGAGCCACTTCCACTGTGTAATCTCCATCCTCAAGCTTCAGCTCCTCTGCTGTCTTTCCTTCTGATGAACCGCCTGTCTCTTCACTGTTCTCCGCCGGCTGAGGATTGGAAACACTTACTTTATGATCGTACCACTTGCCTTTTTTGCCAAGAAGTGCTACGTCAAATTCTTCCTCAAGAGACGGAACCGGAATGTCAAAGCCATACACGGTTTCTTTATAGCCATCGCTGTATGTAACCTCATCCTCTGTAGCTCAGAACCTTCGCGCCTTCTTTCTGTGCATCCTCCGCTTTTCCTGAAAACAGATTTATGATGCTCTTGGAAACAAGACTGACATGAATGGTCATTTCCCCATTCTTTACTGTCAGTGTTCCCTTGCCGTCTTTTGCCTCATTCACATGAAACATGTTGCTGTCTGTATCAAAATCAGCTGTGTAAATACCGTCTTTCAGCTCATTCTCTATGGCTTCTTTACTTTCAGCAGCGGCTTCTGCAGATGTTTTTTCCTCTGCCATAACAGAACTGTAGCTTCCCATAGTTGCTGCTATACTCAGCATACAGAGGGCAATTACTGTTTTTCGTTTCATTTTATCAATCTCCTTTCAAAATAACTGCCCGGAAGTTCTGTAACATTCCGGGCAGATTTTTTATCCATATGGTTCTTATTCTTCTGCAGCTTCCGTTTCTGCCTCTGCTGTTTCAGCTTCTGCCGCCTCATCCTCTGTAGCTGCTTCTGTTCCAAGGGAATCAATTGCTGCTTTTGTATGATCCACATAAAGCTGTTTTACTGCATCGATTCTTCCCAGGCCGGCAATCTGAGCATCCACACTGTCAAAGCTGCCGGATGCTTCAAACATGGATTTCCAGGAATCTTCTTCACTTCCTGCCATATCATTATTTGCATGATCTCCGGCAACTACCATAAGCGGACGAAGGATTACTTTTTTATATCCTGCTTCTTTTACCTTTTCGATCACTGCTTCGCAGGCAGTATCTTCCGGCTCACCTTCTACAGTGCCGATAAATGCATTCTTAAATCCAAGCTCCTCCATCTGGGTCTGCATCTGGCTGTAGCTTACCTTTGCTGTATGGGAAGTTCCGTGGCCAAGAAATACAAATGCTGTGCCATCCTCTGCAGCTGCTTCCATACTGTCAATCCTGCTCCTGAACTGCCGCATCTGCAACTGCCTGAGCAACTGCTGCTTTATCTTCATTAATCACAGTTGCATCATCCCCAACCTCGCCAAGCATAGGCTCTGCAATTGCAACGGATTCAAATTTGTCCTGATACTGTTCAAGAACCTCTGCCATCTCGTCATATTCAGCTCCATGCATGAGATGTGTAGGCTGCACCACAAGATTCTTTACTCCATTTTCCACTGCGCGGTCAAGAGCCTGCTGCATATTGTCAATCACTTCCCCGTCTCTTGCCTGAACGTGGTTGATGATGATCTGAGCAGTAAATGCTCTTCTTACGGCCCAGTCCGGATAAGCTCCTGCAAAGCGTCTTCAATTCCTTTAATGTCCTCAACACGGCTGTCGTTATAGGAGGTTCCAAAGCTTACTACCAGAAGCTCGTTCTCGCCAATCTCATCTGCATTGCGTGCATCATCTTTGGCAGCGTCTCCGGTGTCCAGTCCAAAGTAATCCGGGCTGCATTCTCGCCTTCCACCAGTCTTTCTGTGCATCGGTAAGGGCATCCCAGGAGCTTCCTTTTGCAGCTTTTACAGTCATCATCTGTTGTTTTCTGTTCTTTCCTGAACATAAATTTTGTCGATTCAGCGCTGCCACATTGATCTGCTGCCTGCTGATCTGCATCTGCGCTTTCTTCTCCTGCAGCTTCAGTTTCCTCAGCCGCAGCTTCTGTTGTTGTTTCTGTATCGGAAGCATAAATGCTGGAGGCTCCCATCATAGAAACAGTTGTTACAGTCATCAGTAATGCCAGTGCTTTTACAGTTTTGTTTTTCATGTTTTTATCCTCCTTTTTTACACTGTGCTGGAATCTGTCCGCTGTATGACAGTTTTCCGAAAAATGAATAAAAATGTACGGAGAAAAACTCTTCTGCAAAACACCGTGCCATTACCTGAATTTTTATATAAAAATAAAAAAACCCCTTACTCATGGTAAAAGGGCTGCTGACACAATTCGGTACAACCAATTACTCGTGATTTGGGACCCTCGTCCCCGTACCAATATCAGGCAGGTTTCCTGGCTTATAATTCCACATACAAAGCAGCCTTCCCAGTTTCCCAGTGGCTGTAAAAATACAAAATGCTTTGTACTCCTTAAATACAGTGACGAGATCGTGCAGGATTCTCACCTGCTTCCCTTTTAACCGGATAAAAATCCAGCACCTGATATTCTTTTTATTCAATTTTCTAAATTATACCACTCTTTTTTGCCAAATACAACCATCCGTTCAGAAAAATACGATAAAACAGAGCAATGAGGAAGCTGTTTTTCCATCACTGCTCTGCCGTAAATATTTTATTTCATATATTTATTCAACCAGGTATATACCTTATTCTGGCGTGTTCTGTAAGCGCCAACCTGATTTCCTGTATCTGTTCTTAACGCAGCAAGAATATTATCCAGATTTACCGGTCTTTTGGTTTTTGCAAGAACACGGGTTACAGCTCCATATCCTCCCTGATGACGGATATTAATAAACATTCCGACTGATTTCGGTTCCGTAATACCCAGACTTCTTACCTCTTTTTCCATTTCCTCAATTTGTGTGTACATTAACTGATCCTGACATTTAATGCCTGCCGGTGAGCTGATAATTTTTTCGATTCTTCCTAAATATGCTTTGTCAGAATATGTATTCCAGTTTTTATTTGCTACATCTTTCCACAGTTTGCCGTCCTTATCATACTTGTTCCATGTTGCAGGACTTGAACTGTGAATTAGTTTTAACAGTCGCTGTGCTTCTGTTGCATACCATTGACCTGCTCCAATTGTAATTGCATGTTCCGCACCACTATTTGTATATGGAAGAGTCACATCTGTATAGTCCTGATTCCCATAAACATTTCCACCTGTCTCCACACCATAAAGAATTTTTTTCATAACTTCCTTCTGTGCAGAATTATATGCAGGATATTCTTTTCCCGGTGTTGTTACCAGATTACTTTCTATTACTTTATTATTAATTTTGTAGGATGCAAGATATTTTACATTGCCACCGCCCAGTTTATATGGACGAACCGTATAAACATATTTGGTATCCGGCAATACCGTTTTGTCCACATAGGAAGAGTGATCTTTTGATAAAGTTATCATTGTCTTCCACTTTTCCCCGGAAGCCTTTCGATACACACTGTAGCCATCTGCTCTGGAGACATGATTCCAAGATACGGTAATCTGTCTGCTGGAATTTGCCTTAGCCTGAATTTTCGGCATTTCCGGACGTGTAGCGCCTAAAACTGCATTGTACTGGCTGTATACTTCCTTGCCGTTTTCTTTGCGGTAGGCACGGACTGCATATTGATACTGCGTTGCAGATACACGCTTCTGATCCAAATAGCTGGAAACATTTTTTCCCACAGTAGCTATTCTTTTGTAAGACTGACCATTCTCTTTTCTGTATATAGCATAACCACTGGCAAGACGCGACATATCCCACTGAATCCTGATTGAATATCTCCCGGCTTCCTGTATTTTAGTAGTAACCCTGCTGTTGGCAATCGTTGCCTTTAACGTTAACGCACTTACCGGAACTTCTGTGCAAAAAACAGTTGTAGCCAACATGACTGCTGCCAGAAGCAATACCGCGCATTTTTTTCCTATTGTTTTCATTCAATCCTTCCTTTCTCAAGATGAATTTCGAACTTGTTTCCTACCGGCAGCTCTGATGCCCCGGCCCTTCTTTTCTATTTTAAGGAAGGATTGAAAAAAAAGCAAGCTTTTTTTACAAAATATTATGATTTTGTTACATTTTTATTACTTCAGTAGCGTTGTTTCTAACAGGTTCCTGGTGTTTTTATCTTTCATCACCAACAAAGAACAAAGCCATTGTGCCCGGGCCGGAGTGAGCTCCGATCACTGCTCCTACATAATTAATGATCTCTGTCTTTACCTGATATTTTTCTTTTATTTTGCGGGACAAAAACTGAGCCTCCTCCAGACAGTCTCCGTGACTGATAAATACTGTGTCACAGGAAGAAGCGCAGGAGCCGATTTTTTTATCCATCAGATCAGCCAGTTCCAGAAGAGATTTTTTGCGGCCCCGTACCTTTCCTATGGGGATGAGTTTCCCCTCTTCGTCCACGTGAAGAATCGGCTTAATGTTCAGCATACCGCCCAGAACCGCTGTCGTCTTTGACACACGGCCGCCTCTGTACAGATGGTTCAGATCGTCTACTGTAAAAAGATGAACGATATTTTGCTTATGCTGCTCCGCCCATTCTGCCACGGCATCCAGATCCTGCCCCTCTTCCTTTTTCTTCTGTGCCAGATACACCAGAAGTCCCTGTCCCAGAGAAGCGCTGAGAGAATCTACAATAACGATCTTTCGCTCCGGATACTCTTCCATAAGCTCTTCTGCTGCAATCCGGCAGCTGTTGCAGGTTCCGCTCAGCCGGAAGAAAAAGCAATATGCAAAATATCCTTTTCCTCTTTCAGATATGGTTCAAACAGTTCTTTTGCCTCTTCCGGGTTCACCTGCGCAGTGGTGGGCATGGAGCCTGTCCGCATTTTTTCATAAAATTCAGGTTCATCCATAAAGCTCTCATGAGTATAATGAACTCCATCTATTGTATAACTGAGATACATGCAGCCCACCCCATGTTCTCTGTAATAGCTCTCCGGCAGGTCTGCATTATTGTCTGTTGTGATCACATACTTTTTCATATTTTCCCCTCCATTTTTTAATCATAACACCAGGCTATCTCTGTATACTCCGAAGTTTCCGGTGCTGCTTTCTGTTTTATCATACCATTACAGTTCGATATGTGCAACAAAAATGGAAAAGAACTGACAATACTTCCATATCATAGCAGACAAGTCCGCTTCAGACTCCCTCAATCCTCTGTCTCCGTTTACAGCAATATGGTCAAAGCACCTTCCGTAATAGCCTTTTGGGTAAATATCAGTTATCTGTTTCCAGTACCTTCAGAGCTTCCTGAAGCTGATTATCCTCCTGGTGAGTGATTTCCTCCTGATTGAGAAGCTCTGGATCCAGCTTTACCTCCACGTCCGGTTTTATTCCCACCTCATTGATGGAATTTCCCTTCGGAGTGTAATAATCAGAGACTGTAAGCTTTACCGCGCTTCCGTCACTAAGGGGGCGAAGCTCCTGAACCACGCCTTTTCCGTAAGTAACAGTACCCACGATGGTGCCGATTCCATAATCCTGAACCGCTCCGGCAAAAATCTCCGAGGCGCTGGCGCTGTTTTCATTTACCAGTACTGCAAAAGGCATATCCAACGGTGTTTTTCCTTCTGATCTTTCCTCGCTACGGTTTCCGTATTTATCTTCCGTATATACGATCAGACCTTCCGGAAGAATACTGTTTAATATTGCACATACAGAAGTCAGAAGACCTCCCGGATTTCCTCTGAGATCTACCACCAGCTGCTCCATTCCCTGATCTTTCAGATCAGAAAACGCTTTTCATACTGATCCGGAGTAACGTCTGTAAACTGAGATATTCTGATATATCCTGTCTGATTCTCCAGCATCTCACTGAATACAGAGGGGAGCTCCACATCTGTGATCTCCACAGTCACCTCCATGGCATTCTCCACATTCTGTCTGTGAACGGTCAGCACCACTTTTTCCTTCCCGCTTCCCCGTATCATATCCACAACCTCCGAGACATCCTTTTCCGTAATGTCTGTACCGTCAATACCGCTGATAATATCTCCGGCCTTCAGACCGGCTTTGTCTCCCGGACCTTCTTCGTAGCATTCCACAATCCGGACGCCCCCCTCTTCATTTTTCTGCATCGCAATACCAATTCCCACATAGGCGCCCATAGTGGACGAATTTTCCTGCTGATATTCCTCTGCTGTATAATATCTGGAATACACATCTCCCAGTCCATATACAAGACCTGTATAAAGCCCCTCTGCAAGTTTTTCCTGATCGACTTCACCTAAATATTCTTCCTCGATCAGATGCTCCAGATACTTCAGCTTTCCCACATGCTCCGATTCAGAAAGAACTCCGTCATACTGAGACCGGTATCCCAGGTATCCGCCTGCCCCCACTGCCAGAGAAAGTGCAACTCCTGTGGCAATTCCTTTTATATATTCCTTATTTTTCATTGATATCTCCGCCCCCCTGTAAAAATAAACGGCACAATGCTCTCTTTCTTCTGAAAGACAAAGCCTTATGCCGCTTGTTCATTTCTCTTTATTTTCAAAACTCATTTCCGGATGCTGTCCGGACTTTTTATGTATACTGAATATTCCTGAATGCGTTTCCTTATACACGAAGATGTTTTCTCGTTGTCAGGAAGCTTCCGATCAGACCAATTCCGATTCCCAGTGCAAGGCCAATAGGAAGAAGCGTCATATAAATGTCTGTTACCGGAATAAACGCAACCACACCTGTCAGAACATTGAATTTTGTCAGTACATATTCGACTGCCGTGTTATATAAGAAATACAGCGCAACCAGAGGAATCGCCGCTCCCACGATTCCAAGTACCATACCTTCCATTACAAACGGCGCCCGGACAAATCCATCTGTAGCTCCGATATATTTCATAATTCCGATTTCTTCCTTGCGGACAGAGATACCAACGGAAACCGTATTGCTGATCAGGAAAACAGAAATCAGCAGAAGCACTGCGATAATCGCCATAGAAGCGTAAGATACCAGACGGTTAAAGCTTCCCAGAGTCTTTGCCGCTTCCTCTGACTGATTTACCTCACGTACATGATCCAGTCCCTGGATAAAGGCAGACAGCTCATTCTGTTTTTCAATCTGATTCATATAAACAGCATAGTTGGCAGAGTTTACAAGCGGGTTGTCGTCCCGGAATCCCTCTGCTGCCTCAGATCCCTGGAAATACTGATCTTTAAACTCGTTCCAGGCATCGTCTGCAGAAGTAAATACAATTTCCTGCACTTCCGGTCGCTGCCTGATCTGCTCTCCGATCGCATCAATCTGTTCCTGAGTTGTTCCCTCATCAAAAAATACCGTGATCGGCACTTCCTGCTCTACTTTATGAGCAATGTGATCCACATTATTTACAATAGAATAAAAAATACCTACAAGAAAGATGCATGCTGCCATTGTCAGAATTGACGCAATGGAAACATCCAGTTTCTTTTTATATTTTTAACACCCTGCTTCAGGGTAAACCATATGGTACTAGGCCTCATGATATCCTCCTTCTTTCTCATCGCTGACAATGACGCCCTCATGCATGGTAACAACACGTTTTTTCATGGAGTTTACAATTTCTTTGTTATGTGTTACCACCAGCACAGTTGTTCCGCGCTCGTTGATCTCTGCCAGAAGATTCATGATCTCCTCAGCAGTCTGGGGATCAAGGTTTCCGGTAGGCTCATCTGCAAGGAGAATGTCCGGACGGTTTACAAGAGCTCTGGCAAGAGCCACTCTCTGCTGTTCTCCGCCGGAAAGCTCATCAGGATAGGATTTGTACTTTCCTGCAAGTCCAACCTCCATAAGCACCTCAGGAACACGTTTACGGATCACCTTTCCCGGTCTTCCGATAACGCGCTGGGCAAAAGCGACATTTTCATATACATTTCTGTCTTTCAGCAGACGGAAATCCTGGAATACAACACCAAGCTTTCTGCGGTACTTGGCAACTCTGCTGTGTTTCATTGTTTCCAGACGCTCACCGCTGACGATCAACTGACCGCTTGTGCTGTCAAGCTCTTTCATCAAAAGCTTGATCAGTGTGGACTTGCCGGAGCCACTGCTTCCTACTACAAACACGAACTCTCCTTTATCCACATGTAAGTTCGCATGGTTGACAGCCGGAAGGCCCTTTCCGTATGACTTACTTACATCAATCAGATCTATCATATGTTCCTCCTTTTAGAACAAACCACTGCTTTCTCTTCACAGAAAAATACTGCCATGGGATTCCGGCAGTATCAGTTTGCATCCCGCAAATAAGCATTTTAATGTTTTTGTAACAATGTTGTAACATACTTCCAGCTGAATTTCAAGTGTTTTTTTGAAATCCAAAAGATTTTCATAAAAATTTTACATTCATAGCAGCTATGAAAATTTTGAATATATTGTGAATGATAGAAACACCAGGCGTTTCTTCAGGGATTATTGTACAGGAAAGAATAAATGAATTCAAGGTTTTCTTTCTATTTTATCTCTGTTTTCCTCCTGCCATAGATTCCATTGTACAGAATCCCGTATCTGCCCATTTATGATTCCTAATTAAAAGAGGGAGAATTCCGAAGAATCCTCCCAACTGTTGACATAAAACCAAATAGCAGCTGTTCACATTCTACTATTCTGCAGCGAAATGAACAGTAACACCAAACACATCTGCAGCATCAGTATTCCAGTGTCTCCATATACTTCATATATCTTACAACCATCAGCGCAATTTTAAATGTGATAGCATCCTCAAACACTCTCAGATCAAGTCCTGTGCTTTTCTGAAGCTTATCAAGACGGTATACCAGAGTATTTCTGTGAATATAAAGCTGTCTTGATGTCTCTGACACGTTCAGGCTGTTCTCAAAGAATTTGTCAATTGTGACAAGTGTCTCTTCATCAAAATCATCCGGAGATTTGTTTTCAAAGATCTCTTTGATGAACATTTTACACAGCGGTATCGGAAGCTGATAGATCAGTCTGCCGATTCCCAGGGAGCTGTATGCGATTACGTCCCTGTCGCCGAAAAAGATTTTTCCCACGTCAAGAGCCATTCTTGCCTCTTTATAAGATCTGGAAACCTCTTTTAGCTCACTGACAATCGTTCCATATGCAATATGAGTATCATTTTCCAGCCCGAAGCCCAGGGTATCAAGAATCGCATGAGCCAGCTTATCCATATCGCTGTAATCCTCTCCGTCCTCAAGCTGCTTTACAATAATGATGCTTCTCTCGTCTACTGCTGTGATAAAATCCTTTGTTTTTCCGCCGAAAAAGCTCTTTACTGCTTCCATTGCATTGTGGTCTTTTTCCTGCTGAAGCTCCATGATCATAACAACACGGCGCACATCCGCATCAATGTGAAGCTTCTTGGCGCGGTTGTAGATGTCCACCAGCAAAAGATTATCAAGAAGAAGATTTTTGATAAAGCTGTCTTTATCAAACCGCTCTTTATAAGCAACGATCAGATTCTGTACCTGAAACGCTGCCAGCTTGCCAACCATATAAGTGTCCTCATCGTCACCATGGGCAACCAGAATATATTCCAGCTGATAATCGTCACACACCTTAAAATACTGAAATCCTTTTACAAGCTGACTGTCAGCCTGAGATTCTACAAATGCCTGCACATCCTGCGCCTGAACTGAAAAATCCGAAAATGTAGATGCCAGAACCTTTCCTTCTGTGTCTATAATACAAAACTCGATTCTGGATATTTCTTTTAACCCTTCCAGAGTATTCTGAAGTACCTGATTTGATATCATCTGCAAACATCCCTTCTCATGCATTCTGCATGTCTCTTCTTTTTCCCATAAAGAAACCTGTACATAAAGATATTTTAATACAATATCACCAAAAATAAAAGAGGAAATCGTAAATTTGTTACAAATTTTCAGGTGATTTTTGTGTGTTTTTCCGATCTTTCTATAAATCCTTCTCCATGAACCTCTCTTGCATCGCCTACGATCATGAATGCTTTAGGATCGATTTCGTCAATTTTTTCCTTCAGCTGAACCAGTTCCTTCTTGCCCACCACACAGTAAAGCATCAGCTTTTCCTGCCCGGAGTACATTCCTTTTGCAGAAATTCCTGTTACTCCACGGTCAAGATCGTGAATGATCATTCTTGCAATGGCTTCCGGCTTATCTGTAATAATATGCACTGCCTTTGAAAATTTCAGCCTTCGATCAGCCGTCCGATACTTTTGTCACAAGATAAACGGCAATGATAGCGTAAAGTCCCTTGCGGATTCCGAACACGTACATACCCACCAGACAATGGAGCCGTCAATAAACTGCATGATCTGGCAATGGTATAATGTCTCATATATTTCTGGATAATGGCGGCAAGCATGTCCGTTCCTCCGGTTGTTCCTCCGCCCAGAAATACCAGTCCGATTCCCACACCAAGGATGATCCCTCCATAAACAGAAGAAAGAAGAAGGTCATCAGAAAGCTTCCACTCCGGAAGAACAGCCAACCACATGGTAAGAGTCATATCTCCCACCAGCGCTTTTTTTACGAAGGAAAATCCTTTCAGTTTTGTTGCCAGAATAAAAAGAGGAATATTCAGACTCAGATTTGTCACCCACAGTGGGACTCCGTTTTCTACAATTCCTCTGGTCCACTCCTTTACCAGAATGGCTGCTCCGGAAAATCCTCCTGTGACCAGTCCGCATGCATCAAAGCATGCCTTGATCGCAGTTGCCATCAGTCCTGTACCCAGAAAAATAACCAGATACTCAAGCCATACAGATCTTTTTCCTGCCAGTTTCATATAAAAGCCTCCTCCTGTAGTGATATAACTCTAACGCGATAAAGCGTCCCTTATCCTAAAAGAACGGGAGACGGCCCATGCCGCTTCCCGCTCTTAGTCTGCCCTATTTCTGAGGCATATTTACAAATTTAATAAAATGATAGCTTTCAACAATCTGGAAATACTTGATAATTCTGGGATACAGAGGTTCGGCTGCCTCCCCGAATTCATCTTTTACCAGAAGCGCAATGTCTGTCACTGTACGTTTTCCGTCGACCAGGGGCCAGATAAAGCTTCCCTGAGCATCCAGATGGACCTTGGTAAAGCGCGGTTTGTTAAACACTGTCTGCGCGATCTTGTTCATGATCCTGTGTTTTCCACTTCAAGGATCACTCTGTCCTTCAGATCTGTATGCCACTTCAGCGACTGATTTTTTTCCGGGATAAGATCCAGATAGTTGATCTGCATACCTTTATCTTTCTTTTTTCTCATCAGGCTTTTCTTTTATTCCATAAGGAGAATTTCAGAAGACCAAGGATCATCAGCGCCATGATCACAACGCCGCCGATATTTCCCAGGTTGATAAATGCAGGAATACTGATTCCGGCAACCGCAAGAATAGCCAGGAAAATACCTACAAGTCCTTCTCCGGCAATCATACCAGCGCAGTACAGGGTACCGTTGGTAACCTGAGATTCTTTTGTCTTGCTGTCAACTTTTTACGTCCGTCCATAAACATACGAACAACGCCGCCGATCATAATGGTTGTGTTCAGATAAATCGGAAGGTAGAGACCAATTGCAAAAGGCATTACCGGAATTCTTAAGATTTCCAGGCCCAGCGCAAGGAATACACCTACAAATACAAGAGTCCATGGAAGATCTCCGCCCATGATACCCTCAACGATCATCTTCATAAGACCAGCCTGAGGAGCCGGAACCTCTGCAGTACCGTATCCCCATGCAGCGTCAAGAAGATAAAGAACGCCGCCGATTGCAAGCCCGGAAACAACAACACCGAGAAGCTCGCCGATCTGCTGTGTCTTCGGTGTTGCGCCAAGGAGGTATCCTGTTTTAAGGTCCTGAGAAGTATCACCTGCAATAGCAGCAACGATACAGATAACGGATCCGATAGCGATCGCACCCTTCATTCCGTCGATACCTGTCTCACCTGTTGCCTTGATGGCAAAGGTAGCAAGAAGCAGTGTGGCAATTGCCATACCGGATACCGGGTTGTTGGAGGAACCGATCATACCAACCATACGGGAGGAAACGGTTG
>ENA-OQAA01000327-OQAA01000327.1-human-gut-metagenome-genome-assembly--contig:-NODE-327-length-33840-cov-2.777030_pt1 | contig 33840 bp, 41 predicted proteins | sample MGYA00242489_ERZ504515 | MGnify/ENA primary metagenome ERZ504515 (study PRJEB26092, sample SAMD00036237) | human gut metagenome | host: Homo sapiens | study: EMG produced TPA metagenomics assembly of... | reverse complement strand
CTTTTTTTTGCAAGTTTTTATTTGCCTGACGAGCGGAGAGAGTGGGATTCGAACCCACGCGCCCTTGCGGACAAACGGTTTTCAAGACCGCCTCGTTATGACCACTTCGATATCTCTCCTTATGCAATTCTGCGTTTTTCGACGTCTTTCTCGTTGACGCGAATTACATTCTATCATCAAACATCATTCCTGTCAAGACATAAAATCAAATGTTTTTCAAAAAAATTTCAGCTATTATGCATTTCACATTAAATCAAAATCTTTGATTACAGGGAACCACAAAATAACACGAAACACTTTCTCCATTTCAGGAATTTCTACACATCCATTCATCTGGTACATCATATGAGATACATTTTTTAATCCGATTCCCGTTCCATTTATATGACTATCTGAAAGAGCAATCCCATTCGTAATAGAAATTCCACCTTATCTGATAAATAAAAGAATTCCAGACACACTTCCTGTTTCATATCGCCATATTTCCTTATATTAGAAACAAGATTGTTTATAATCCTCCCCATATAATTTCTGTTAATCTGTACCAGAATCGGTCTCCAGACGATTTTCTTGGCATTAACCGAAAAACCAACGTAGTCTAATAATGCCAATAGTTCTGACATGTAGTCCCCAAATGCACTCTCCACTTCCTCTGCAGATTCCAAATCTATTTTTTCTTTTGAAAACACAAAAAAATATTCAAACATTTGGTCTGAAAGCGCTCTAATCTGAAAAATCTTATCAAACGCTTTATCTATATACTCCCGACTGACTTTCCCCTCGTTTTCCTGCTTTCTTAATATTTCAATATAAGTCATAAGACCTGTCAGCGGAGTACGAAGATCATGTGCCATGCCAAGCACCAGTTTATCCTGTGCCACACGCATTTCATGCTCCTTTTCTTCTCTGTAAACCAGCATTTTTCTCATTATATCTAAACCCTGAGCCAGTTTTGCCAGTTCATCCTGCCCCTCCACCATTATGTTTGCAGATAAATTTCCCTGCCCAATTTTTTCTACTTCTCTTTCTAGATAACAGATATAATCCACATCTTCACGAATACCCGACATAAGAACTGTAAGGCCCAATACTAATCCGGTAAATAGTGAAATTCCCAGAAGAATATCATGACACCTTTCATTTCTTCCATCATAAAGCTGCACATTTGCATTTCCGTCTGCAAATTCAATCACATTTGTATAGCCTTTTTCCCAGTTAGTCAAAAGCTGAATTCCATCTTCTACAATTCCCTCCTGTATCTTAAGATCAAACAAAAGGCGTCCTTCTCTTACAACAACAAATTCTATTATACGATTGTCATATGCCCACTTTTTTTAGACTTATAGCATCTGTAGCTTTGATATGATGTTTTTCTACATGAATTTGAAGTTCTTCCAGAATTTTACTCTCTCCCAAAAAAATTTGATTCCCAAAAAAATCGATCCATCCATTCTCTTCCGCCAATATCAAGTAAAAGAAATACAAAAAGGCCTGCCAAAAAACTTCGAACAAGCCTTTTTAACATTTTCCTCTTCATACTGTCATTTTGCTTTCTTTTCAACAATACGCCCAAAACGATATCCCTTTCCCCACACGGTCTGGATGATCTGTGGCTTTTGCGGATCTGCTTCTATTTTTATACGAAGCTTTCGGATATGCACCATTACTGTATTTGCTGAGGTATAAACAAAAGGCTCTCCCCACAGACTTTCATAAAGATTTTGAATAGAAAAAATCTTCTGTGGATTTTGTATCATCAGACACAAAATCTTATATTCGATTTCTGTAAGATTGATTTCTTCATCCCCTATCCATACTTCATTAAACTCAGTACATAATCTGAGTTTTTCGGATATCACCCATTTGAGATTTTTCTTTTCAAGCTGTGCACGATTATAAACCTTGTATCTTCTCAGCAAAGCTTTCACCCTTCCAAGAAGTTCTGCGTACGAAAACGGCTTTACAAGATAATCATCTCCTCCAGCCATTAATCCCATTAATTTATCAGATTCTTGATCTTTTGCTGTCAAAAACAAAATAGGAGCATTTGATATTTTTCGAATTTCCTGGCAGGTTTTTATTCCAGATAGTCCGGGCATCATAATATCCAAAAGGATCAGATCCACCACCCTCTCTGTATCTTTGACAATTTTTATCCCTGCATAACCATTTTCCGCTTCCTCCATATGATATCCTTCTGCTTCCATGAGAATCCTTACACCTTCACGAATTGAGCCATCATCTTCTATTATCAAAATTGTTTCTTCATTCATAGTTGCATTGTTCCCCATTATCCTTACGCATATAAAATAAAGCTATAAAAATTAACACAACAAATCCAATAATGCCGGAATACCATAATCTATCGTTCTGGAACCTGGGATGCCTACCAGTAAATGGCTTTGACTGTCAACCGTATACGTCCATAACGCCGGGAAAATCTGCTCTACATCTATATGGATAATCTGTGAATCTCCAGACAATAGGTTAAAAAGCATATGTACCACCACAGAAGACCAAATAGAACCCGTTTGACAGGTAATCAAAGCCAGCCCTGTCCCTGCAAGCATCAACGCTCCCAAAACAAGGATGCCATCTGAAAGGCTCTGTATCTCCACCGAGTCGAAATGTATACTCGCAAAGAGAAATGAAGAAATCATAATTGCTTTATTTCTTCCCAATTCCTTTTCAAGAGAACCCAACATCAATCCGCGAAAAGTTACTTCCTCCATTATACCCGCTCTTACTCCGTCGCAAAACACTGAAAGCAGAATGGTGTCAAACATTGTCTGAAGCGGAAGATTCTCCCATCTAAATTTTCCAGGTATAAATAAAATATAAAAAAGACTTATTGTACAAGGAAGTATTATTCCAATCATACACCATTTGGGATCAGGCAACGGCTTTCCAAGATTTATTTCCTGTACCGAGGAGTTCATGAGATATTTTGTATATAAGTAAATTAACCCCAATATACACGCAATAGCCAATGACACCGCCAATAAACGTTGCAGACTGCTGGCAAATCAACGCTGTAAGCAAAAAGCGAAAAATCAAAAGACACTCTATATATTATATATGCAGCAAGTGTATGCAAAATACTTTTCTTCATATTTTCCTTTCAAAGCCACTCCCTCGGTATTTGCGGCAGCTGACACACCATATGCAGGAACGACTGGCATAGCCATAGACAACATTGTTATGCCCAGTTTCATAAGTTTTTTTGCCCATAACAACACATCCTCCATGTAAATAATATTTTATTTTCAGTTCTGCAGTTCCTGAATACAGTTATATCGTACAAGCAAATTCTTAATTAAAGCCTTATAATCTTCTTAATAATTCTTAATTTCAATCTGCAAAAGCACTATAAAATATTCTTCTGGATTCAAATACCTGCCATTTTTCAATGCTTTCAAAAAAATTTCAGCTATATCCAGATCCTCTGGAGTTGTGATCTTAATATTCTTATAAGATCCCTCTACAAGGGCAACTTTCACTCCTGTTTCCTGCTCTACCACCATAGCGTCATCTGTGATTGCAGACATATCCCGGCAGCGGATTTTCTCATGCGCCTCTCGGATCAGCCTGTATTCAAATATCTGAGGTGTCTGAATTGTCCAGACAGTGCTTCTGTCCGGTGTCTCTGCAACATATCCCTGTATATCTGCTATTTTCACCGTATCTTTAGAAGGCATACCGATCACACAGGCGCCTGTTTTCTCAGCTCCCTGTACACCTCTCTGAATAATTTCTTCAGTAACAAACGGTCTTGCTCCGTCATGGATCAGGACATATTCCGTATCCTGGCAGGAAAGAAGCCCCTGATAGACAGAGTCATATCTCTCTTTTCCACCGGGTATCACTTTTGTCACCTTGGTGAGACCATATTTTTCCACAATTTCCTCTTTGCAAAAAGGAACCGACTCCGCCCCTGTAACCAGAATAATATCACGTATCATTCCACTGTCCTGGAAACATTTCAGAGAATAATAAAGCAATGGTTTTCCTCCCAGCTCCAGAAACTGCTTCTGGACCTTGCTGTTCATCCGTTTACCCTGTCCTGCCGCCAAAACAATGGCTGTATTTTTTCTTTCCATAAAAACCTCCCCAAAAGTTTTTATCTTTCTCCCAGTTTCAGATTCGGCACTGCATTCAGATCCCATCCATGGCGGGTTCCTTTTTTATACTCATAATAAGCTGCAACTCCGATCATAGCTGCATTATCCGTACAGAAAATCGGAGACGGGCGGAAAAACTGATAACCATTTTCTTCACAGGCTTTTTCCATAGCGGCCCTCAGAGTACCATTGGAAGCTACTCCGCCTGCAATAGCCACCTTTTTCATCCCAAAATCCTTTGCCGCCATCATAGTGTGCTCTACCAGAACATCTACCACCGCTTTCTGGAAAGATGCCGCAAGATCTGCACGATTTACCTCTTCGCCCTTCATCTGCGCCTGATTCAGATAATTCAGAACCGCAGACTTCACTCCGCTGAAGCTGAAATCATACGGACAGTCTCCTACTTTCGCTCTCGGGAACTGTATCGCATCCGGATTTCCTTCTTTTGACAGCTTGTCAATTTTCGGTCCTCCCGGATAGCCCAGACCAATAGCCCGGGCAACTTTATCAAAGGCTTCTCCTGCCGCGTCATCTCTGGTTCTTCCCAGAATCTCAAACTCCCCGTAATCTTTAACGATCACAAGATGGGTATGTCCTCCTGAAACGATCAGGCAAAGAAACGGCGGTTCCAGATCCGGATGTTCAATATAGTTTGCGGAAACGTGCCCCTCTATATGGTGAACGCCTACAAGAGGAAGTTTTTTCGCATAGGCAATGGCCTTGCTTCTGCAACCCCTACAAGCAGCGCGCCTACAAGCCCCGGACCATAGGTAACGCCAACAGCGTCCAGGTCGTCCAGCGTTACCCCCGCTTCCTTTAACGCTTCCTCGATTACCTGATTGATTTTTTCAATATGTTTGCGTGATGCAATTTCCGGCACAACTCCGCCATACAGCTTATGGAGTTCAATCTGAGAGGAAATCACATTAGATAAAATTGTTCTTCCGTTTTTTACAACAGATGCTGCTGTCTCATCACAGGAGCTTTCTATTGCCAGGATCAGTGTATCTTCCACTTTTATTCCTCCTCAAAATTCAGTTCCGCACTTTTTCCATCCTTCCCCGGATAAGCCTGCGGAAAAATTCCTCTTACCGTTTCCATATACTCTTCCGGACGGATCAGGGACGGACTGTAATGTGTCAGCCACATTTCTTTTACCCGGGCATCCCGCGCCAGCTCCGCCGCTTCGCGGAAAGTCATATGCTTGTAGCCTTTTGCCTTATCCGCCTTGTCATCCTCTCCGTACATTCCCTCACAGATAAAAAGATCTGACTCTCTGGCATTGCGGAGAATGGATTCCGTTGGTCTGGTATCTGTGGTATACGTAAGTTTGATCCCCTTTCGATCCGGTCCAAGAACCATATCCGGAGTATATACAACTCCATTTTCCTCTATAGTCTGGCCCTTTTGCAGCGGATTCCAGAATTTCAGCGGAATCTCCTGCTCTTTGGCACGTTCAGGAGAAAATTTGCCCTGTCTTAAAATTTCCAGAGTATATCCGTAACAGATGACATTATGATTCACTCTGAAAGCAGTAATTCGATACCCGTTCAGCTCAATAACCTCTTCCGGTTTCGTAATTTCTATAAATCTGATCTCAAAGGGCAGCTCCGGAGCGATCACCCGAAGAGCGTTCACTACCCTCTCCAGGCCTCTGGGGCCGATCAGCGTCAGAGGCTCTGTACGGTCTGCATTTCCCATGGTAAGAAGCAGTCCGGGCAGTCCGCTGATGTGATCTCCATGATAATGGGTAAAGCAGATTACATCAATCGGCTTAAAGCTCCATCCTTTTTCTTTTACAGCAACCTGAGTTCCTTCTCCGCAATCGATCAGCAGACTGCTTCCATTGTATCTGGTCATCAGAGCAGTCAGCCATCTTCTCGGAAGAGGCATCATCCCTCCGGTTCCTACTAAACAAACATCTAACATAGTTACCTCTTTTATTCTGAAAAGACTTCTGCAAAATACCTTCTGCTGTTATCTTCACATTTTCTCTACTGGCAAAGTGTAACACAATCAGAACCTCAAAACAAGGCAAAAATCCCCTTCTGTCACAGTGTCATCGCAGTGGAAGGCTGAGTTCTGCAACAAACTCCTCTCCGGTTTTCCCACATAAAAGACTTCCTCCGTGAAGCTCTGCAATCTTTGCAGCGCTTTTCAGTCCGATCCCGCTTCCTACCGCCTGCTTCTCTTTTCCCATACCGTTGGACATTACTGTTTTCAGCGTCTTTCCTTCTACATACACCTGAATATCCGTTGTTCTGGTTCTGTCCCCATAACGCTCAATATTGGAACCAAGATTCCAGATCAGACGTCTGATCAGAAAGGGATTTGCTTTCCATATGGCTTCCGGCAGTTCCCCCTGGCTAAAAGAAACCGGAATCCCCTGAACAGACAGTTCTTCTGCCATTTCCTTTACCATTTCTGCAAACATTGACGGGTTCCAGGTCTGCATGATAGTTTCTCCTGTATTCTCAAATACAAGAGCATACTCAAACATTTTATCTGATAGGTTCCTGATCTCTTCTGTTTTTTCCAGGCATTTCTGAATATAAGCAGGGTAATCTTCTGCCCTTCCTTTTTTTCTGTGGAGAATCTCCAGATATCCGTTAAGGGCAGTCAGAGGCGTTCTGAGATCATGAGAAACTGCCCTGATCAGCTCCTGATTGTCCCTGTGAACTTTCCGCTCATTTTCCATACTGTTTTTCAGCGTCAGTCTCATGTTGTCCAGTTCTGCAGCCAGGGCGGAAATTTCATCATGCCCCTTTACTGTTACTCTGTGCTCCATGTCCCCCTGCCCGATCACTGTAATCTCAGCACGCAGGTTTCCCAGATATTTCATTCTTCTGTGAGCAAAAATAAGCAGCGGAAAAAAAAAACTGCCATTCCATCTGCAGCTGCAATCATCAGATAATATAACGAAAAAAAATTTAAGAGACTGGTAACTCATAATCTGTACCCGGGCAGTTCCATCCTGAAATTCAATTTCTGTTTCTACAGGCGTCTCCATCCCCTGGGCGGCTATATCACTGTCTGACCATACCCAGCTGCCCCAGAAAGGACTGTCTAAGACTTCTGAAAAAAAGCCTTCCTGATATTGTCCGTCCTCATCATAAATTCCAAGCCATGTATAAATATCTGCCTTTTCTTCAAATACCGGCATATAAATCTCCGGCTGATCCATTCTGTAGGAGGGCGCCGTCTCTTTAAGCCAGTCCATATATTCTTCCCGGGAATCTGTGAATATTTCATGTTCCAGAACCCAGCCGTAAGCTGCAAATCTTCTGCTTACAAAAAACATGGTAGCCAGAACAGCAACTGTAAAGCTTGTCAGAAAAAGCAGCATAAGCTCCTGTGTCAGCTTCCGCTCTCTTTCATTTCTTTTTTTCTTAATCACAACGGTATCCCCTTCCCCATATGGTACGGAGAATTCTTGGCTTTCCGGGATCATCTTCTATTTTTGATCTCAGATTCCGGATGTGTACCATAACAATATTTGCCGCCCCGTAATAATAAGTTTCTTCCCATACCGCCTCATACAGGTGTTCCACAGAAAAAATATGCTTTCTGTGCTTCATAAGGGTACAGAGAATAGAAAACTCCGTATCTGTCAGAGAAATCTCTTTTCCGTTTTTCCATACAGTTCCGGCTTCCGGATACACTTCCAAGCTCCGCTGCACATTTTTTCTTCCTGTGTCCTCCGGCCGCTGCCCTGATATACATGATATCGCCGCACCAGGGCTTTTACTCTGCTGATCAGCTCCTGATAGGAAAACGGCTTGGGAAGATAGTCTCTCCGCCGCTGGAAAACCCCATGATCTTATCTTCCACCTGAGTTCTTGCGCTGAGAAACAGGATTGGGACATTTGATTTTTTCCGGATCTCCATACAGGTCTGATACCCATTTAATCCCGGCATCATCACATCCAGCAGAATCAGATCATAAGCTCCATGTTCTATTTTATCCAGAGCTTCCTTTCCGTCTCCTGCTTCATCCACAGTAAATCCTTCCCCCTGCAGAAGTACCATAGCCACCTCCCGGATTTCAGGGTTATCGTCCACAATCAAAATTTCCGGTTCTTCCATTATCTTTCTCCTTTTGCGTTGGGAAATACTGCTGCCGCATTTTTCCACAAAATATTATACTACAATCTTTAAACTCTATGTTTGCATCATTCGCCTCGTTAAGTGACCGGGTATTAGGAATTTTGCATATATATGACAACGCCTCACAGAATATTACCGTATAAACAGTAACTATTCTATCTCCGAACTCACTCTGTATCTTCGTCCCGGCTTCATTAAGCGTTCATATTATATCATGTTTTTCGGGCTTCAATGTGATTCTTAATAATTCTTCAGATTTATGCAACAGGTTTCTTAAGATATAAAATGTATATTTTCGTTATCATTTCATATACTCTACTTCATTTGAAAGGAGCCCGCTTTTATGGAACATCTTATTAACCGGAAGTCCACTTCCTTCTCCCATCCCCGGAAAAATACTCAGGTCTTTTTCCCTGTTACTGCACTGCATTTTATTTTTCTTACCGCAGCAGTACTTATATTTGTGTATTTTTCCGTTCCGGAAGGAAAGCTTTTCGGCTCAGAAACAGACTGGTACTGCCAGCATGTAACGCTTGTGGATACTATGCACAGACAGTTTTATGCAACAAGAGATCTGTTTCCGGACTGGATTTCTCTTGGAAGCGGGACAAATTTTTATGCACTTTCCTACTACGGATTTCTGCGCCCGGACGTTCTGGTCAGTTATCTTCTTCCTTCTGTTCCTGTGGAAACTGTAATTCAGTTTTATGCGGTAACAGAAATGGCTGCCGGCGCCTGCCTTCTTTACTGGTGGCTTTTTCATAAATCCCTGGGCAGGCTTTATTGTCTTACCGGAGGATTTCTTTATCTCACAGCCGGCTGTATGTTCCAGGCTCACAGGCAGATCATGTTTGTAAACTATCTTCCGTTTCTGATTCTTGCCCTTATATACACAGACAGACTGTCCGAAATTCATACCGGAGTTTACGCAAAAACATTCCCCCTTCATCCCGGACTTGCTGTAAGCTTTTTTATGATATCTGTTCACAGTTTTTATTTTCTGCCCTCCTGCCTTGTCTGCTGTTCCCTGTATCTTCTCTGTACAGGCAAAAACAGACTGCACACATGGAAAATCTGGCTGATTTCTGTTATTACAGGTCTTTGTCTTGCAGCTGTCCACCTTCTTCCTACAGCGCTTGTGATCCTGGAAAATAAAAAAAGACGTACAGCCCACTTCTCTGTGGCAGATCTTTACAGTAAATCCCTCCATGAATACTTTACTTTACAGCTCCTACGGCTGTGGACTCACCCTTCTGGTCCTTTACTGTGTAATGTTATCTCTGGGCTGCAGCAAAACAAAAAAACTGGCCTTTGCGCTTCTTATCCTGTGTTTCAGTCAGCTTTGCTGCTGGCTTCTGAACGGAACCCTTTATCTTCGCCCCAAAGCTCTTATTCCCTTTCTTCCACTGTTTCTGCTGCTTACAGCCCGTACTCTCAGTCTTCTTCAGCAGAAAAAGCTGAAACACCGCTTTCTGCCGGCAGCCTTTTGTGCCATACCTGCACTGGTTCAGATATTTTTTCTTCATCATCCACAGCGGAAGCTGATCCTGGCAGATATACTTGTGCTGCTTTTTTATTCACTGTTGCCGAAATCAGAAATTGTTTTAAAGAAAAAATTTCATTTCAGAGAAAAAAACAGCTCTTCCAAAACAGGAGTATCCTCTTCCCTTTTACAGGCTTATCCCGCAAAAAACCACATAGTCTGCGTCTTTCTCTGTATTATACCTGCTCTTTTATTTGTCAGCACTGCCAAAACAGAAAAATTCGCTGCTTCCTCTGTAAAATCCAGAGAAATCTTTACCCGTCAGGAACTGAAGGAGGTCTGTTCCGAACCCGGAAACGCTGTAGATATTTTTACTCGCCCCCATGACAAACAGCAACTACGCTCCTTTGGAAAACCAACGCCGTACAACCATGTATTCTTCTGTTTCCAACACCGCCTACAACCATCTGTTTTATGACATTCTGAAAATGCCGGTCAGCACCAGAAACCGTGTTTCCATGAACGCTGCTCCCAATCCGTTTCAGGAATATCTGATGGGCATCCGATATATACAGACCACTGAAAACCGGCTTCCTGCAGGATATGTCCCCCGCCTCCAAAAGGAAAATATGGTTCTGGCAGAAAATCCCAATGTACTGCCCGTTGCTTACGGAACCTCAGCTCTTATGAGTGAAGCAGATTATGATACGCTTGATTACCCTTATAATCTGGATACCCTTACCAACCGGACCATCGTTCCGGAAACTGCCGGCACCGGGAAATCAGACTATACTTCTCAGATAAAAGAATATACTCTTCCACAGGATTTTATGAAACGTTCCTCAGAATACCTGGCAGAAACCGTATCCCGCAGTCTCCCTTCTGTCCTGAAAGATCAGATTCTGCTTCTGTCTTTTGATGTGGACTATGAGGAACCAGATATTGACATAACTATTAACGGCATCCGAAACAGGCTTTCCGGTTCCTCCGCCCCTTATCCCAACCAGAATCACACGTTCACCTATATGCATTCTGCCAATACACCGTTAAAAACTCTCGAGATTGCTTTCTCAGAGGGAAATTATAAAATAAACAATCTCCGCGGATTCACTTTGCCGATTTCCGCTATTGCTCATCCTGATATCACGCCATTTACGCCCTGCTCAGAAAACGAAAAGGCGCTTCTCCAGGGCAGTATTACCATGAAGGAGGACGGATACTTTGTAACCTCCTTTGCCTTTTCCAACGGATATGAGATTCTGGTAGACGGACGCCCTGCAGATCCGGTTATGGTAAACAAAGGATTTACAGGTTTTCCCATAAAAAAAGGGACGCATGAAATTATTGTCACTTTCCATGCGCCCGGTAAACGGATCGGTATTCTGTTCAGTTTTGCTGCCGCAATCCTTCTTCTGACAAAGTTATCTACATCTCTTTTGTCATCAGCACTGCGTTTTCCACAGGATTCTCATAATAATTCCTGCGAAGTCCGTCCTCTTTAAATCCAAGTCTCTGATAAAGCCGTCTGGCGGTTTCGTTTCCCTGGCGGACCTCCAGATGGACAAGCTTTATCCCCTGCATTTCCGCCATACGGAGCATACTGTCCACAAGAAACTGTCCAATTCCCTCTTTCTGACGGTCCGAGCGTACTGCTACATTCAGGATATCTCCCTCATCCAGCACAGTCATCATACTGCAGTAGCCGAGAATACGTTCTTTTTCTTCCACCACAAAAAACATGGTGTCTTTTTTCATCAGATAAGTAAGAAAGCCTTCTTTTGTCCACGGTACAGAAAAAAGGTTCTGTTCGATATCCACAACCTGCTCCAGATCTTCCACAAGCATTTCACGAAATGTCATTGTGCAGCCTCCTGATCTTTCGCTTTTTCCCGTTCTGCCCGCTCTCTTTCCGCCTGAGAAACGCGAAGGTAGTCCGGCACATGCTCCTCTGCGGTTCCATATTTTCCTTCTTCGTAATATACAAGGCCCAGAGATGCCACTGCTGCCGCCCTCTGTCTGTTTGCATGAGCCGGTGCAAAGCTGAAAGCTGCCTGAAGCTTTTCCTGGATCAGTTTTCTGAATACAGGCACACCATCTCCCAAAAAGGTAACTCTTTCCCCATACTGTTCAAGCTTTGCAAGAAGCTCCTCAATGGGAACCGCCATCTGATCCTCCACTGTCTGAAGTCTGTGGTCTTTAAAACGATAAATCCCTGTATATACCTGGTTTCTTCTGGCATCCATGATCGGACAGATCAGGCCTTGTGTGTCATAAAGATTATAAGCCAGAGCTTCTACCGTAGGCACACTGATCAATGGCTTTTTAAGGGCAAGCCCCAGCCCTTTTGCAGTAGCAGAGCCAATACGAAGCCCGGTAAAAGAGCCCGGACCGCCGGCAACAGCAATAGCGTCAACCGTATCCAGGTCAAGCTCTGTCATCTTTGCCACCTCATCCAGCATGGGAAGCAGAGTCTGAGAATGTGTTTTTTTATAATTCACTGTATATTCTGCAGTCAGAATTTCGTCTTCAACAACAGCTACGGAAGCTACGATTCCCGAACTGTCCAAACCTAAAATTTTCATATTTTATTCAACCTCCTGTACAGTGATCCTGCGGTAATCAAATCCCTGTGTCAGATCCTTTTCTATGGTGATCTCAATCCGTTTTTCCGGAAGGATGTCTCTGATCAGCTCCGCCCACTCAATCAGACAGATTCCCTCTCCGAAAAAATAATCGTCGTAACCGATCTCTTCCATTTCTTCAATATCACCGATACGGTACACATCAAAATGATAAAAAGGCAGACGGCCTTCCTCATAGACCTGCACGATCGTAAAGGTAGGGCTGCTGACAGGCTCTGTGATACCAAGCCCCGCTGCCACTCCCTGGGTAAAAACAGTCTTTCCCACACCGAGATCTCCGTTCAGGGTATATACCTGTCCCGGCTTTGCTGCTTCACCGATTTTTTTTCCTAATTCAAACGTCTCCTCCGGACTTCTGGTTTCTATTATCATGGCTCCGCTTCCCAAACAAATTCCGGCTACTGATCACTTCGTTCCCGGCGGCTTTCATGCCGGATAAACAATTATCACCTGACTGATTCAGCAGTTCCGGTCTTTTACTTATTTCTTGCAGAATTGTTCTTTGCATATTATAATAGAGCAAACAGAGAAAAACAATACTTTTCGCAAAAGGAGAATAAAACTATGGCAAATCCAGTTGTAACAATCACCATGGAAAACGGTGATGTAATGAAAGCAGAGCTTTATCCGGAGCTGCTCCCAATACGGTAAATAACTTTATCAGTCTTGTAAAAAAAGGATTTTATGACGGTCTGATCTTCCACCGTGTCATCAACGGCTTCATGATCCAGGGCGGCTGCCCGGACGGAACCGGCATGGGCGGTCCGGGATACAGCATTAAAGGCGAATTCGCTCAGAACGGCGTTGCAAACGACCTTGCACACACTCCCGGTGTTCTTTCCATGGCAAGAGCCATGCATCCAAACTCCGGCGGAAGTCAGTTCTTTATCATGCACAAGGCTGCTCCTCATCTTGACGGAAGCTACGCTGCCTTCGGCAAGATCACAGAGGTATGGATGTTGTAAACCGCATTGCGGAAGAGGATACTGACTACAGTGACAGACCCCTTGACGATCAGGTAATGAAAACAGTAACTGTGGAAACCTTTGGTGTGGATTATCCGGAACCGGAGAAATGCTGATTCAGTTTTCGGGAATAGTATGTAATAAAATCGTACTGAAAAAAGATTCACTGAATGGCTGACAGACAGCCTGTAACCAGAGAATAGCTGAAAAAGTTATTCTCTGGTTTTTCTTACCCGTCAGATGATATTCATACAGTCTGAAACAGCGCTGCCGTCATTCCTCAAAGGTCAGCACTTCCCCATCCAGAACTGCAAAATACATTTCTCTGTCTTTTTCCATTTTTGCTCTTCCGTTTGTGCTTTCCGTAATGGCTTTCTGTACCTCATCCACATCCTGAAACGGAATCAGAAGCTCCAGGATTACCCGGTCTGTATATTCGCTGTTCAGAACAGGCAGCTCCTCTCGCCTGCAATATACTGAAGCTTTCCCACTCCTGTATAATCCGTGGTTACTCTGAGACAGATTCCTTTTTTCTTCTCAATAATACGGCTGGCTGCAAGACCTTCCTGAACCGCCCTGGAATAAGCCCGGACAAGTCCTCCTGTTCCCAGCAGAACTCCCCCGAAATATCTTGTTACAACCACTGCCACATTATAAATATCTTCTCCCAGGATCACATCCAGCATAGGACGTCCTGCCGTTCCGGAGGGCTCCCCGTCGTCGCTGCATCTGGTATATTCCCTGTTTGATCCCACCGAATACACAAAGCAGTTATGCCTTGCATCCCAGTATTTTTTTTTCATTTCTTCCAGAAATGCCAGGGCTTCCTCCTCAGTTTTTACCGGGCGCACAGTTGCTATAAATCTGGACTTTTTTTCTGTGATCTCTCCACAGCCGCCCTCTAATATGGTTTTATAGGTTTCCAGCATAAATCTTTTCTCCTGTTTTATATTTACTGTCTTATTTTCTGTGTTCAGGATTTCTGTTTTTCCACAGCCTTGATCTGATCCAGATTATACTTTTCTGTTTCGCTGAGAACAGAATCCTCTATTTTGTCAAACTCTTCCGGCGAATACTGATTCCCATTACCGGACTCCATCAAATATCCAGCAATGCCCTTACCAAATTCATCGTTTTCCTTACGGAGCATAAACGGTTCCTATTGCGCCGCATAAGTCCATACCTGAAGTACCTGAGGCGCCACCGTATTGTAATCCCATTTCTTTCTGCTGTTGGCTTTGCTGAAGGATCGTTAATTGTAAGCATTCCGTCAGAAATCCCCCTGATCACAATAAAATGACCCTCATCGGTAAAATCCCCGGGGCCCACGGCGCAGATGATCAGCCCCCCATTGTCCACGGTCTCTTCCATTTGGCGGAGATCCGCAGAAGGGAACTGATTAACTGTAATTCCATACTCCCTGGCGATATCCCCCATAAAAGCATGAGGTTCCCACCCCTTCCACATAATAACCGTCCTCCATAGCCCGCTGCGCCAGCATATCAGGAGTAAGATTTTTATCTCCTGTCAGGCTGTACAGCACCATGGAGAGACAGGTGGGCCCGCATCCGGAAATCCCCACATTGGACTGTCCGTAAGGCACATAGCCCCAGCGTTTGTCCCACTGGATAAAAAGCGGAACCTTTTCCGGCAGCTCTGATTCCCGGATTCCTCCGAATGCTTTTTGCTCCGTATCCGGATATGCAGCTACAAAATCCGCAATCTCAGGATTTCGCCTCAAAGCATCCAGAAAGCTTGACGGATATTTTGACGGTTCTGCAAAAATCTTCTCTTCCACGCTCAGGGGAGAAGTATCTTCTTTGTCACTTTGAGCCTGATCCGTCGTTTTCCCTTCTACGATCACTGCTGTGGGAATGACTGTCGTCTCCCTCAGCTTCCATCTATCATTTTCCCTCATCAGAAAGTTTCCGGCCGCCAGAAATACAAACAGAGAAACTGTCATAAGGATTCTTCTGTTTTTCTCCTTTATTCTGGCCTCTGTAGCCGGACTTCTGGGACGGTCAGATGCTGGATGATCTGCTGTTTTCTTTTGTTCCACAGTATAGCCTCCCTTATCCGGTTCTTCTCTTATTTTTTCAGACCCGAAAACGGTATTTTTTTCAATTCTCTATGAGATTATATCATAAAAAAGCCTCTGTACTGTAACCAATTTTACATAAAATTACAATACAGAGACTTTTTTATTACTATTCGCATCCCACTATCCGGCCAAATTTTTTTAGCATATGTACCAGAATCCCGGGACATACAGGGCAAAATGCAAGGTTACTGCTTACACGGTATCGCTTTTCAGCAAATTTTCTTCTCTTCTATGTTCCTCTTAAATCCAATATAAGTAGCTGCAAAATAAATCAAAAACAGAACTGCCACAGCCCCTGCTGCCCCTGCAAAATACAGAATACTGTTCTGGCGGATCCCTGTATAAAAAACAAAGGAATCACTGATGTACTTCACTATGATCCAGCTTATCACTGCAGAAACCACAAACGGAGTCATATAGTAGATCAAAAGCTGTTTCCGTATTACACTGTGTATTTTTTCCGGACGAAGTCCCAGTTTCCTGAGCGTATCATACCGAAACCGGTATTTTCCGGAGTCTCCAAGCTGCTGAACAGAAAGAACGGTCAGAGCCACACAGAGAAATACCACCGCTGTATAAATACATGCATAGGCCACTACTGTAATAATGAAATTCATAGTATCAAGAATTTCCCCTTTGACAAAATTTTCTGCCATATATACAAATATTTCATCCGTTCCGTCAGCCCAGTAAAAATCCTCATAAGTCATTCCCGAATTTCCAAGTGTCCTTTTACCATAACTTTCGTCTGCACTGTCCAGAGCATCCAGCGCTCCTGTTTTCATGACTCCGGAGGTCTGAGCCTCCAGAAGGGAATAGTACGGTGTCAGTGTTTCTGCCGCCTGATCGCTGACAATGATCAGATAATCTGATCCGTTTAACCCTGACTGGCAGAATCCTTCCGTGTAAAGCTCTGCTCCCTTCAGTCCTTCTCCGTTTGGAAGAACCAGCGTTTCTTTCAGCGCCTTTTGGGCAGTTTCCTTTACCCTTGTTTTTGCATGGATCAGATAAGTTCCCTCCTCTAAGGAAACCGTCCTGTATCCTGCCGCCTTTCTCAGGTAATTATAATCACTGAGCTTCATGTATGCGTCACAGGAAAAATACGATGGGTTCTCTCCCTCTGCTGTCAGATCCTCATATCCTTCTCTTTGAAAGAACGGAAGATTGTCATAAAAGAAATCATTCATATCTGTGTCTCCATCTGTATAAATGGAGTAAACATAGACGTCCTCAATTTCTCCAAAATCCTCCAGAAGCTTCTGCTTTTCTTCCAATAAAGGTCTGTCCTCTGTTTCCGGACTGAACAGCAAAATGTCAAAAGGATTTGCCTGTTCCATCATATTGATCTGATAGTCCATAAACATAAGAGCAATACTGCTTACAAGAAGAGCCACAGTAAAAAGGACCGTCAGGTTCCCATAGTAAACTGCATGGTACGGATCTTGGAGGAAAACTGCCTGATCAGAAATACATTGGCGCTCTTGTAGATCTTTCGCCCGCCTTTGTCTGCATACCGGCACACAGTTGCTGCAATTCCTGTGTACAGAAGATATACGGAACCAAAAAGTCCCAGGCACAAAGGAATTCCATTTGCATTGTTGATTCTGTTGTTCCATAAAAGAAGCATAAAAATCAGAATATAGATCACAGCCATAGGAAAAAGAAGCGTTTTTTCAGAAATATGTTTCTGACGGATTTCTTCATTTGCTCTTTCTGCGTTCATCAGTTCTCTGATATTCAGTTTTTTCAGTCTTCTTCCTGCCCGCAAAAGAGCGATCCAGAATATCACCAGATAGATTCCCAGCGTCAGAAGGATATTCCATATGGAAATCTCTGCTTTCAGGTGATATGCCTTATCCATGGTTCCCATAAACATGGACGTAAGCACCTGCTGAAAAAACATCCCCGGAAGCAGCCCCAGAGCAAAGGCAATTCCTCCAAGAATCAGGTTTTCCCGGATAAACATACCTGCCAGACGTCTGCCCGATACACCCAGAAGCAGATAAGTACCAAATTCCCTGCTGCGCCGGTTTGCCATAAACCGCACAATATATCCCACCAGCCATGCCATGATAAATACAATAAAAAATGCAGCGGCTCCGATCATACTTCCAATAAAAAGTCCGCCGTCCTCACAGAGCTTCAGAATATCCTCCGAAAACATCAGTGAATGAAATGCAAACATCAAAGCAGACACTGCTGTCAGCGTGGCAGTATAAATTCCGTAATCACGGAAAGACCGGCTGGCATTTCTTCTGGTAAGTGTCCGGAAAATTTCTCCGTACTGTCTGGGAGATCCGGTTTTCTCCCGTCCCGCTTTTCCGGAACTCTTCCGCTGATTTTGCGGCTTTCTCTGTGTTCCTTTTTCTTCCGTTTTACTCACAGAATCCTTCACCTCCTGTCAGAGACAGAACATCCAGGATCTCATTGAGAAATTCTCTCCTGCTCTCCGCGCCTTTTACAAGCTCATGAAAAATCTCCCCGTCCTTTAAAAACAGAATGCGGCTGCAGTAGCTTGCAGAAAACGCATCATGGTAACCATAAGATGGTGGCTCCCATTTCATCGTTCATGGCAGTAAAGGTTTCCAGAAGCATCTGTGCAGATCTGGAATCCAAAGCCCCTGTAGGCTCGTCTGCCAGTATCAGATCCGGACGATTGATCAGAGCTCTGGCGCAGGCGCATCTCTGCTTCTGTCCCCCGGAGACTTCATAGGGGAAACGATTCCGGAGTTCATAGATTCCCAGCCTTTTCATTACTGCCGATACCCGCTCCTCAATTTTTTTCCTGGAATTTGTGTGAAGAGCCATTGCAAGCACAATATTTTCTTTCAGAGTCAGCGTATCCAGAAGATTAAAATCCTGAAATACAAATCCAAGATGATCTTTTCTGAAATCTGCAAGCTTTTTGTCCGGAAGCTCCGTAATATCCATATCTCCATAATAAATATGGCCTGCCGTCACCTGGTCAATAGCTGCCAGAAGATTCAGGAGCGTAGTCTTTCCGGAGCCGGAGGCTCCCATGATCCCTACAAACTCTCCGTTCTGTACCTAAAAGCTGATACGGTTGACAGCCTTTGTAAGATTATTTTTATTCCCGTAATATTTTTCAATATCACATACCCGGATTTTTCCACTCATAAGTCTTTTGTCCTTTCCTTTGATGCTGCCATTATATCAGAGCTGTCCGGCTGCTCCTATCGAAGTTACTTGCATAAATCTTACAGTTTTGTCAGATAAGTACTTTTTCCAAAACAAAAGAGCACTTTTGTATACTCTCCCTCTTCTGATTCTATTCTGATCCCAATATCCATTTTTTCACAAAGCTTTCTGCACAGATAAAGCCCCATTCCCGTGGATGCCATAAGACTGTTTTTATCCGCAGCCCGTCCGTTTGCTCCGGTAAATCCTTTCTCAAATACTCTTCCAATATCTCCGGGTGAAATTCCCACTCCATTATCCTCTACTACCAGCTCTTTTTTGTCTGCATCTTCCTTTATATAAATATGGATCCGGAAAATCTCCTTTTGAAAATCCATATATTTCACGGCGTTTGTAATAACCTGCTGCAGAAAAAAAGCTCATCCACTTTCCATCGCACAAAAGCAGATTCCTTCTGTTTCTACCTGCACTGCAACCCGGTTTCCAATAAGAAGTCCTTTGTTTTTTGCCATAACCTCATAGATCACTTCTGTTATATCTGTTTCTGAAATCACAAAATCCTGATATACCTGCTCTGACCTGGCATAAAAAAAGTACCTGCTCCACATAATTGTCAATCCGCTCCAGTTCTTCCATAAGACGGTTCTTTTTCTTTGGCTCTTCCTTCTGAACCATCAGCTCCAGAGCAGTGATGGGAAGCTTGATCTCATGGACCCAGCTTTCTATATACTCCCTGTAATCTTTCATTTCATCCTCTGTTTCATTGATTTTTTCAATCACTGATTTGTTGGATTTTCTTAAAATTTCCCAGTACTTTTTCCCTTCCAGATTATTCAGGGGGGCTTTCCACCTCGCCGATCAGATAGGCTTATCCAGCTCAGAAAGAGTCTGCAAAATACGTTCAAAGTTCTTTTTTCTCTGAAGGAAACGCACAGTCTCACATACAGCCGTCAGCGCCAGCCAGAACATCAGGATCAATATCACATTATCCAACCGGTTCCCCACTGACAGAAGATAAAAGGAAAGCAGCAGCATGCACAAAATCCTGCCCAGATAAACAAGCGCTCTGTCTTTCAGATATTCCGGTAAATTCATAACAGATATCCCAGTCCTCTCTTTGTTTCAATAACAGGTCCTGCCCCCAGTGCTTTCAGTTTATTGCGGATCCTTGTAATATTCACGCTGAGCCCGTTATCATCCAGAAACACATGCTGATCCCACAGCACATCAATGATCTCCTCGCGGCTGACGATCTCTCCCTGTCTGGAAAAAAGATAATGCAGAAGCTTCAGCTCTGTTTTTGTCAGCTCCTGCCTCTTTCCCTGAAAGGTTACAGAGGCATCTTTCAGACTCAGCCTGACACCTCTGCACTCAAGCTCTGCCTCCTGCATAGTCCCGGATTTTCCTGTTCTTCTGAGAACTGCCTGATATGAGCCAGAAGAACAGGCGCCTGGTATGGCTTTGTAATATAATCGTCTCCTCCTGTCATCAAAGCTTCCAGTTCATCCATTGCCCCGGTCCTCCCTGTTACAAAAATCACCGGAACCTGGGATATTTTTCTGATCTGGGCGCACAGACTTACTCCACTGCCGCCTGGAATATTGATATCCATAAGGATCAGATCCGGATGGTTTTCTTTCAGAAGCTTTATGGGTTCCTCTGTAAATTCTGTCACTGCCAGAGCTGTGTATCCGGCGCTTATAAGAAGCAGGGAAAGCTCTTCCCTTATTCGTCTGTCGTCTTCTATGATCATAATTGTTTCCATTTTCGTCCACCTTTTCTGCTTTTCCGGCTGTTGACTTTATATTGTATAAAATGATGCTGTACCAAGCATCGATTAATCACTGTTCACACAGTACTGTCCCGCGAAATGTTTTGGCCTGTTTTTCCCAAAATCCCAAAATATACAGCCTAAAATGCCACCAGCAAAAATGATCTGCAGTGCATATCAGCCAGGTTACCGGGAGCAGAGTGAGCAGTAATATCTATTATAGCTTTTTTCTTTCCGCACGCATATGAAAATTACAATATTTTTTCATTTTTCTGCTATACTAAATATGAAGTTTTGATTTTAGGGTTTATTTACTATTTTTTATTTGATATAATAGAACGGATTATAAAGGAGGAAAATCATGAATTACGGTAAAAAATCAGTCTCAAAAAAGCGAAATTCTCTGATTTCCCGTACAGCCATGATGGGAAAACGTGCACACGTTTCGTTTATCAGAGTTCTGTTCATATCTCTGATCGCGCTCTGTGTGATTGTAGGCTGTTTGGGCATCGGGGCCTTTCGGGGAATCATAGATAATGCCCCTGATGCAGATGACGTGGATATTTCGCCTCTGGGATATGCAACCTTTTTGTATGACGGAGACGGAAACCAGCTGCGTAAGCTGACTGCGCCAAGCTCCAACCGTCTGCCTGTTTCCATCGAACAGATTCCGGTGGATCTGCAGCATGCGGTAGTTGCCATTGAGGATGAACGTTTTTACGAGCACAACGGAATCGACGTAAGAGGTATCCTCCGTGCTTTCGTAAAAAATATCACTTCCGGAGGATCTCCGAGGGTGCCAGTACCATTACCCAGCAGCTTCTGAAAAACAATGTGTTTACCAACTGGACCAATGAGTCCACCTGGCTGGAACGGTTCACTCGTAAATTCCAGGAGCAGTATCTGGCTATTCAGATCGAAGAAAAGATCAATGACAAAAATGTGATCCTTGAAAACTACCTGAATACCATCAACTGGGCGCAGGCGCTACGGCGTTCAGGCAGCGGCAAGACAGTATTTTAATAAGGATGTGTGGGATCTGAACCTTTCTGAATGTGCACACTTGCAGGCATCACTCAGAATCCTACTCAGTTCAACCCTATCGAGCATCCGGAGGCAAATGCCAAAAGACGTAAAGAAGTCCTGGATCATATGCTGGATCAGCAGTATATTACCCAGGAACAGTATGATCAGGTGATCAATGACGATATTTATTCGCAGATCCAGGCGGCACAGGCTCAGAACTCTGAATCAGCCGACACAATTTACAGTTATTTTGAAGACGAGCTTATTGACCAGGTGATCAACGATCTTATGAACATCAAGGGCTATACAAGAACTCAGGCCCAGAACCTTGTTTACAGCGGAGGTCTTAAGATTTATACCACCCAGGATCAGCATATCCAGTCTATTCTTGATGAAGAATATGCCAACCCGGAAAACTATCCGGAAAATGTTCAGTATGCTCTTGATTACGCTCTGACTGTAACCAATCCTCAAGGCGAGGAGGTCAATTACAGCAAGGAAATGCTTTCTCTGTATTTCCAGAATGAGGATCCGGAGTTCGACCTTCTGTTTGATTCTCAGGAAGAAGCCCAGGCCTATGTTGACCGGTACAAACAGTCTGTTCTTGCAGACGGAAGCAAGGTTGTTGCAGAACGTGTGAACTTTGCGCCGCAGCCTCAGTCATCCATGAGCGTCATTGATCAGCATACCGGCTATGTAAAGGCAATCGTGGGCGGACGCGGTGAAAAAACTGCCAGCCTTACTCTGAACCGCGCAACAGATACCACCAGACAGCCCGGTTCCACATTCAAGGTTGTTTCCACCTATGCTCCTGCTCTTAACGAAAAGGGCATGACACTGGCCACAACATTTGAAGACGAGCCATATAACTATCCGGACGGCTCCCCTGTAGAAAATGCTTCCAGAACCTACGGAGGAACAACCACGATCCGGAGAGCCATCCAGAACTCTATAAACGTAGTTGCAGTGAAATGTCTGGAGGAGGTTACTCCTGAGCTTGGTCTCCAGTATCTGGATAACTTTGGTTTCACAACTCTTGCCCATGGAACAGAGGCAGATACAGATGCCAACGGAACTGTATGGACAGACGCCAATCTTCCTCTTGCACTTGGCGGTCTGACTCACGGTGTAACAAACGTAGAGCTTTGCGCAGCCTATGCTGCCATAGCCAACCAGGGTAATTACATTGAACCTCTTTATTACACAAAAATCCTTGATCACAACGGCAATGTGCTGATTGAAAAAACTTCTGCTGAACGTTCTGTTATTAAAGAAAGCACTGCATGGCTTCTTACAAGCGCCATGGAGGACGTTGTAAAGAGCGGTACAGGAACTGCCTGCCAGCTGGACAATATGACAGTAGCCGGAAAGACAGGTACCACAGATGATTACAATGACCTGTGGTTTGTAGGCTACACTCCATATTACACCTGTGCAGTATGGTCCGGATTTGACAACAATGAAAAGCTCCCTGACGATTATTCCCGTGACTTCCACAAAGATATGTGGCGCAAGGTCATGACACGGATCCATGAGGGACTTGAGGACAAAGATTTTGAAATGCCGTCTACTGTAGAAAAAATAAGTGTATGTGCTGATACAGGACTGCTTCCAAGATCCGGCTGTTCCGTGATCACAGAATTCTTTGATGTAGGTGATGTTCCTACTGATTACTGTGAAGAACACTTCTACGAACCCGAACCAGTCATTCCGGAATACACCTATGATGAAACAATCATTCCTGAGCCATCTCTTACTCCGGAAAATCCGGACGAAAACGGAGATCAGGGTGATGGAAATACTGATAATGGTGATGCCGGCGGTGAAGGCAATGGAGGCGATGACACCGGCAGCGGTGATACCGGCGGTGGTGATACCGGCGATGGTGATACTGGCGGCGGCGATGTCGGTGGCGGTGATACCGACGGCGGCGATACTGGCGGCGGTGATGCCGGCGGTGGTGAGATTATAGAATAACCAGATAAAAATGGTGCGCCCCATAAGCGTACCTTACAAAAAAGAAGGTTTCCGTATTGGGAAACCTTCTTTTTATATTTCTATGAATCTGCTGAATCCTCCTGCAGCTCTGTACCTGCAAATGTAGTATAGAATCGGTTACAGTACCATCTTTGCAGCTCCGTAAATGCCGGCATCGTTTCCAAGGCTGGCAATTACGATAGGAGTATCTTTACAAAGGGAAAATGCATATTTTTTGTAATGTTTCTCAATCAGATCTATCAGCGGCTGTCCGGCTTTTGATACGCCTCCGCCGATAACAATGGCATCCGGGTCTACTACTGCCGCAAAAATGCCAAGAGCTCCCCCAAGCTTTTCGCCTACTTCATCCATAACACGGACAGCAAGAGCATCCCCTGACTTAAAGGCATCCAGTACGTCCTTCGCCTCAATGCTCTCTGTATTTCTGAGCACACTGTCCTCACTGCTTTCTGCCAGAGCCTTTTTGGCCAAGCGGACAATTCCTGTTGCAGAAGCATACTGCTCCAGACATCCACTGTTTCCGCAGTTGCAGGCTGCTGTCTCCTCATGACAAATGTTTGCATGGCCGATCTCTCCGCCTGCTCCATGAGCTCCCGCCACGATTCTTCCGTCTGAAATGATACCGCCGCCTACTCCGGTTCCCAGAGTAACCATGATCACATTCTGAGATCCTGCCGCAGCGCCCTTCCATGCCTCTCCAAGAGCCGCAACATTAGCATCGTTTCCTGCCTTTGCAGTAAGCCCAGTAAGCTCACTAAGTTCCTTTGCAACCGGCCTGAAGCCCCAGTAAAGGTTTACTGCGCATGCAGCCTCTCCCTGAGCGTTGATAGGTCCCGGAATACCGACTCCCACACCGGCTACCTCAGCCTTGTCAATTCCTTTTTCACTGATTTTGTTCTGAATGGTTTCCGCCACATCAGGAAGGATATACTCGCCTTTATTTTCTTTTCTTGTTGGAATCTCCCATTTTTCTACCAGAGTTCCATCTGTCTGAAACAGACCGCATTTTACAGTTGTTCCTCCTACGTCAATACCGAAACAATACATGTTGTTTCCCCTTTCCTGCTTTTTTATTATTTGTCACGCTTTCGGGCAATATTTGCCTGAACACGCTTATACAGCTCTTCAGCTGCATTATAACCCATTTTTTTCTGTCTGTGGTTGACTGCCGCTGTCTCTACGATCACAGCAAGATTACGTCCCGGACGGATAGGCAGAGAATGACATACGATCTTGTTGCCAAGGTACTCAATATACTCCTCCGTAAGTCCCAGACGGTCGTATTCCTTGTCGCGGTCCCACTCCTCAAGCTTGATCACCAGATCCACAGACTGAGTATCTTTAACGCTTTCTACACCAAACAGCGTTTTTACATCAATAATGCCGATACCCCGAAGCTCTATAAAATGCCTTGTGATATCCGGTGCGGAACCAACCAGAGTGACGTCGCTGACCTTACGAAGCTCCACCACATCATCACTGACAAGACGGTGGCCTCGTTTGATCAGCTCCAGAGCAGCCTCACTTTTCCCGATTCCGCTCTCTCCCGTGATCAGGATTCCCTCGCCAAAAACATCTACCAGCACACCATGAATAGAAATACAGGGCGCAAGCTGTACGCCCAGCCAGCGGATGATCTCTGCCATAAGGCTGGAAGTTGTTCTTTCTGTAACAAAAGTAGGAACATTATACTTAACTGCAAGATCCAGCATATCCTGCGACGGTTTTGTCATAGTACTGAAAATAACACACGGTATTTTGCTGGAAATAAACCGTTCATATTTCATCAGGCGCTTGTCATCCGGAAGCTGCATCAGATACGTATATTCCACATAGCCGATGATCTGCACACGTTCATTGGCAAAATGCTCCAGATACCCCGTAAGCTGCAACGCAGGACGGTTGATTTCTGCAGTCATGATTCTTTTGTCAGAAAGATCAATTTCAGGAGTAAGATTTGTAAGATTCTGCTCCTGTACCATCTTGGTCATCAATACACCCTTCATATATGTTCTCCTTTTCTTTATTTATGCTCAGATCAATGATTCTGCTGAGTTTTCTCTGTTTTTACCGGTAAATGAAAAAAATCATATACCTGTTTTGCACTTGCGGCATTCATGGATTCGGTTTCTGCCAGTTCTTCCACAGATGCTCCCGGATTCCTTCAATTCCCCGGAACCGCCTCATCAGGGCCTTTCTCCTTCGCTCTCCGATTCCCGGAATATCATCCAGAACCGAATGAACCTGTTCCCTGCTGCGAAGGGATCTGTGATATTCAATGGCAAAACGATGAGCCTCATCCTGGATCCTGGTGATCAGCCGGAACCCCTCGCTGTTTGTTTCTATTGGAATTTCATTGTTGTTAAAATAAAGTCCTCTTGTTCTGTGGTGGTCATCCTTTACCATTCCGCATACCGGAATCCGGATTCCCAGCTTTTCCAGAACTCCCAGGGCAATATTTACCTGCCCTCTTCCTCCGTCCATCAGAAGCAGATCAGGCATTCGGGCAAAACTGTCGAATTCTCCGCTGGTTTCATGGGTAAACCGTCTGGTCAGAACCTCCTCCATGCTTGCATAATCATTTGGTCCCTGAACAGATTTGATACGAAATTTACGATAATCGCTTTTTTTCGGTCTTCCCTTTTCGTAGACCACCATGGAGCCTACGGACTCAAAACCGCTGATATTGGAAATATCAAAGGCTTCCATGCGGACAATTCCTTTCAGCCCCAGCCATTCCTCCACTTCATGGACAGCCCCGATGGTCCTGCCCTCTTCCCTTTTAATGCGCTCACGGTCCTTATCAAGAACCATGCGGGCATTCTCACGGGCAAGCTCCACCAGCTTTTCCTTTGTGCCTTTTTTGGGAACAATAATATGAACCCTCTGTTTTCGTCTGGAACTGAGCCACTCCTCGATCACTTCCCGGTCTTCCACCTCTGTCTGAAGCATGATCTCTTTTGGAATAAAAGGCGTTCCCGCATAAAACTGTTTCAGGAAGCTGGAAAGCACCTGAGATTTTGTATCGCCCCGCGCCACACGAAGATAAAAATGATCTCGTCCGATCAGTCTGCCGCTTCGCATAAAGAATACCTGAACAACTGCATCCTGTTCCCGGAGATCCAGGCTTTCATCCATGGCAACTGCAATGATATCCCTGTCTTCCTCTCCATAGGCTGTAATTTTCTGGCGTTCTCCGATCTTACGGATACTCTGTATCAAATCCCGGCACTCTGCCGCATCTTCAAATCTCATTTCTTCTGACGCCTCTTGCATTTTTTCAGTAAGGGCATCTATGGTTTCCTGAAAATCTCCGTTGAGGAATTTCAGTACCTTCTGGATATTTTCTCTGTACGCTTCCTGAGACACGTTTCCCGTACAGGGACCTGTACACTGTTTCATATGGTAATACAGACAGGGTCTGTCCTTTCCGCAGTCTCTTGGAAGCGTTCTGCTGCAGGATCTGACCTGGTACAGCTTCCGCACCAGCTCGATCACATCTTTTACAGCCCCTGCGCTTGTATAGGGGCCAAAATACCGGTTTTTATCTTTTTTCATCCTGCGGGCAAACAGTACCCGGGGATAGGCCTCCTGGACTGTTACCTTGATAAAGGGATAGCTTTTATCATCCTTCAGCATGGTATTATACTTGGCCTGTGCTCCTTGATCAGGTTACTTTCCAGTACAAGGGCCTCCAACTCAGAGTCTGTGATGATATATTCAAATCTTGCAATATGGGTGACCATCTGCTCAATTTTTGCGCCTTTGTTCCTGCTGCTCTGGAAATACTGGCGCACCCTGTTTTTGAGGCTGACGGCCTTGCCACATAAATAATCTCATCCCGCTCATCATGCATCAGGTATACGCCCGGCTTGGCGGGAAGCTTTTTTAATTCTTCCTCAATCTGAAACATGCTCAGACTCCTGCTGCTTCTGATCGTCTTCGGGAACCGAACTGTCTTCTTTTTTCTGCTCTCCCCGAACACCTTCCTCTGCCGGTTCAGTTTCCATGCTGACAGATTCCTGATTTTTATTTGCCGGTTCCGCCTCAGAACTTACAGTTTCTTCCTCCCCGGAAAGCTCATCGGCTGAAACAGAGGTTTCTGCTGAATGTGACTGAGAAATTTCCGTTTCCTGATTTTCAGCTTTGTCCTCAAGCTCTTTTACATCCTCAGGAAATACCAGTTCATCCAGGTTTTCCGGAATCTCCATTCCTCTTTCCACTGCCCGGAAGATCTTCATAAATTCTTTTCCGGTAATAGTTTCCTTACGGATCAGATATTCTGCAATTTTGTCAAGAGCTGTTCTGTGCCCTCTGAGAAGACGCTTGGACTCTTCATAGGAATCATGAAGAAGCTTCATAACCTCATGGTCGATCTCTGTTGCTGTATCATCTCCGCAGTTCAGCACTGCCCTTCCGGAAAGATACTGATTTTCCTGTGACGCAAGTCCCATAAGCCCAAACTTCTGTGACATACCGTACTGAGTGATCATGGCTCTTGCCACCTTGGTCGCCTGCTCGATATCATTGGCTGCTCCTGTTGTTACCGTATCAAACACGATCTCCTCGCAGCCCGGCCTCCAAGATATCCAACCAGCATCGCTTCCAGTTCTTTCTGAGTATTGAGGAATTTTTCTTCCTCCGGAACATGCATAACGTAACCCAGCGCTCCCATGTACGGGGTACGATCGTAATCTTCTGTACAGGCTCTGCGTCCTTCTGAAGAGCACTTACAAGGGCATGGCCCACTTCATGATACGATACGATTTTCCGCTCCTGAGGGCTGAGAATACGGTCTTTTTTCTCCTTGCCTACCAAGACCACTTCCACTGATTCCAGAAGATCCTTCTGAGAAACTGCCTTGCGTCCGTTTTTCACTGCAAGGATCGCCGCTTCATTGATCATATTCGCAAGGTCAGAGCCTACTGCCCCAGAGGTTGCCAGAGCAATTGCATCCAGATCTACGGTTTCATCAAGAAGAACATCCTTGGCATGAACCTTGAGGATTTCCACACGGCCTTTCAGATCCGGTCGGTCTACGATAACTCTCCGGTCAAAACGTCCCGGTCTGAGAAGCGCCGGATCAAGGACCTCCGGACGGTTGGTTGCTGCAAGGATCAGAAGTCCCTTGGATGTGTCAAAGCCGTCCATTTCCGCAAGAAGCTGATTCAGAGTCTGCTCTCTCTCGTCATTGCCGCCTCCATAATGAGAATCACGGCTTTTTCCGATTGCATCGATCTCATCAATAAATACAATACAGGGGGCATTTTTCTTTGCCTCCTCAAAAAGATCGCGGACACGGGAGGCGCCCACGCCTACAAACATTTCCACAAATTCCGAACCGGAAAGAGAAAAGAACGGTACCTTTGCCTCTCCTGCCACTGCCTTTGCAAGCAGGGTCTTTCCTGTTCCCGGAGGTCCCACAAGCAGAGCACCCTTGGGAAGCTTGGCTCCCACAGCCGTATATTTGCCCGGATTATGCAGAAAATCCACAACCTCCTGAAGAGACTCCTTTGCCTCGTCCTGGCCGGCCACATTTTTAAAGGTGATACCTGTTTCCTTTTGAACATAAGCCTTGGCGCGGCTTTTTCCCACGCCCATAATGCCTCCGTTTCCCCTGTTCATACGTCTCATAAAGAACATCAGCATACCGAACATCACAACTGTCGGAAGAACAATACTGAGCAGCATGGAAAGGGCCTCCATCAGAGCATCCGGCTGTTCGTATTTGAATATGATATCCTTTCCTTCCAGACGTTGGTAAGAGCATCGATATTCTCCATCTGATTAACACGGTAGGTCATTTTTTTATAAGAGGAACCCTGAAGTTTCGGCTCCACTGTCAGAATACCAGACTGAAGAGTTACCTCTTTGATCTGATCCTTGTCTACCATTTCAATAAATTTGTCATAGGTGATCTCACCAGTGCCTCCATTTCTTATTTCTGTAATAAAACTAAGACATACCAGTGTCACCAGAAGACAGATCAGAAACGCCAGAATCGTCTGGCGGTTTTTATTCGGTCCCTGATTCCCGGGACCATTCCGGTCCGGTCTGTTTCCATTCGGACGATTGTCTTTATTTTCGTTCATTTTATTCCTCCTCTACTGTCTTCTTTATTATAAAGAGATTTCTATGATAAATCAACAAAATTAGCCTTATAAAAAAAGGTTTTGCATCCGCCAGTTGTTCGTAGTATACTATCTGCATGAGTTCGGCAGAGGATCCTGTATTACTGTCACGGTAAACAGAAAAACACAACTGTCCACAGATTATTATCCCACCGGATGATCTGAAATACAGTTTTGCAAGATTACCGGGAACAAAGTGAACAGCAACAAAAATCTCTCTGCCTATAACGTAAATCGGGAAAGGAATAAACATATGAAGACAGGATTTGATAACGAAAAATATCTGACCATGCAGTCAGAACATATCCGTGAAAGAATCAGCAAGTTTGATAACAAGCTTTATCTGGAATTCGGCGGCAAGCTTTTTGATGATTATCATGCTTCCAGAGTTCTCCCTGGTTTTGAACCGGACAGCAAGCTCCGTATGCTGATGCAGCTCAGCGACCAGGCAGAGATCGTGATCGTGATCAGTGCAGCTGATATTGATAAAAACAAAGTCCGCGGGGATCTGGGAATCACCTATGACGAGGATGTCCTCCGTCTGATCGAGGTTTTTACAGAAAGAGGTCTTTATGTGGGAAGTGTCTGCATCACCCGCTATGCAGGACAGGAAAGCGCAGATCTTTTCAAAAACAGACTGGAAAAGCTTGGCATCCGTGTATTTGTTCATTACAACATCCCCGGCTATCCAAGCAATACCTCTGTGATCGTCAGCGATGAAGGATACGGCAAAAACCAGTACATTGAAACTACCAGACCTCTTGTTGTGGTAACTGCTCCCGGACCTGGAAGCGGAAAAATGGCAGTGTGTCTTTCCCAGCTCTATCATGAACATAAGCGCGGGATCTGTGCCGGCTATGCCAAATTTGAGACTTTCCCGATCTGGAATATCCCGCTGAAGCATCCGGTCAATCTGGCATATGAGGCAGCCACTGCTGATCTGAACGATGTAAATATGATCGATCCTTTCCATCTGGAGGCTTATGGAGAAACAACCGTCAACTACAACCGTGACGTAGAGATTTTCCCTGTACTCCAGGCAATGTTTGAAAAAATCATGGGTGAATGCCTTATAAATCACCTACTGATATGGGGGTAAACATGGCAGGAAACTGCATTGTGGACGATGAGATCTGCAAAGAGGCCTCACGTCAGGAAATCATCCGCCGCTACTATAAAAGCTGCGACGCTCTTGTATCCGGCACAGGAAAAGAAGATGAGGTATGCAAGATCGAGCTTCTTCTGAAACAGGCTCATGCCTCCATTGAAGATCGTAAGGTTGTTCCTGCCGCACTTTCCATGGAAAAGAAAACAACAGCTCCTGCCGCCGCTCTGGAGCTTCCGGACGGAAAGATTATTTACGGAAAAACCTCTGATCTTCTCGGAGCCTCCTCAGCGCTTCTTTTAAATGCATTAAAAGAGCTTGCAGGAATCGACCATGAGCATCACGTGATCTCTCCTGATGCCATCCGCCCGATCCAGGAGCTGAAGATCAAATATCTTGGCAGCAAAAATCCACGCCTGCACACAGACGAAACTCTGATCGCGCTTTCTGTAAGCGCCGCAAGCAATCCGGAAGCAGGACTTGCCCTGGAACAGCTTCCCAAGTTAAAAAGATGCCAGGCTCATACTTCTGTTATGCTGTCTTCCGTAGATATCTGGGAATTCCGCAAACTGGGCATTGAGCTTACCTGCGAGCCGAAATTTGAAAAAAAGAAGTCAGAGGATGACGATAAATAAATGTCTGTGAGGGAAGGATTTTGTTTCTTGTTGCCCACAGACGATGCAGAGAAGAAAAGGCAGAGCATGTGCTGCGCTGCGTTTCTCTCTGCATCTGAAAGTGGATAACAGCCAAACAGAAATCCTCCACACAGCACTTGCCTCCGGCCGGGCGATTAGCGCACTGCGCCCCGAAGCAGCCTGCCCGGCAGCCAGCTACTGCGGAAATATAAATTTACCATCTGGAAAATACAATGCAGGGGCAGATGAATCTGTATAAGAAGCCTTGAGAGACTTGGCAAAAGTTCTTGCCTTCTGTGGCTCTGCTTTGCTTCTCCGAATGCTGCTGTCTGAGTCGCAGACGAGTTCAGCATTCGGGGAAGTGTTTTTTGCAGAGAAGCAGAAGCATAGAACTTTCCGAGTCTCGAACCAGCTTCTGTGACAGATTCACCTGCCCCCGCATGTCATTTACAGAGGAAATTATATCCCCCTCCCACAAACATAAATTTAAGTTTAAAAGAAGTCCCCAGGATCTTTCAGAATCTCTGGGGACTTCTTTTTTAGTATTTCATGTTTAATGACTGATGATTAATCTTCGTATCCGTTTGGATTCTTGCTCTGCCAGTTCCAGGAATCCGCACACATGTCCTTAATATCGTATTCTGCCTTCCAGCCAAGCTCTCTTTCTGCCTTGGACGCATCAGAATAACAGGTTGCAATATCTCCCGGGCGGCGTTCTTTGATCACATACGGAATCTTCACGCCGTTGGCTTCCTCAAAGTTCTTTACAATATCAAGAACACTGTAGCCTTTTCCTGTTCCCAGATTGTAAATGCTTAAACCGGATTTGTCCTCAATCTTTTTAAGAGCCTTTACATGGCCTTTTGCAAGGTCAACCACATGAATGTAATCTCTCACGCCAGTTCCGTCCGGAGTATCATAGTCATTGCCAAACACGCCCAGCTCTTTCAGCTTTCCTACGGCAACCTGAGTGATATACGGCATCAGGTTGTTTGGAATACCATTTGGATTTTCTCCGATAGTTCCGCTCTTATGAGCTCCGATCGGGTTAAAGTAACGAAGAAGAACTACATTCCATTCCGGATCTGCTTTCTGAATATCAGAGAGGATCTGCTCAAGCATGGACTTTGTCCAGCCATAAGGATTGGTACACTGTCCCTTTGGGCATTCTTCTGTAATCGGGATAATTGCAGGATCTCCATATACAGTTGCAGAGGAAGAGAAAATAATATTTTTAACACCATGTTTTCTCATTACATCTACGAGAGTCAGTGTTCCGGCAATATTGTTCTCATAATATTCCCACGGCTTTGCAACAGATTCTCCTACTGCTTTCAGCCCTGCAAAATGGATACAGGAATCAATATCCTCTTTTTCAAAAATATCATTCAGCGCTTCTCTGTCAAGAATATCTGCCTTGTAGAATTTTACTGGTTTGCCTGTGATCTTTTCTACTCTTTCCAGACTTTTTTCGCTGGAATTGCTTAAGTTATCCAGAACCACTACATCATATCCTGCGCTCTGAAGTTCAATAACTGTATGGCTTCCGATATAACCGGCGCCTCCTGTAACTAAAATTGCCATGTTTTTGTCCTCCTCTTCAGGTTTTCAGTCATTGACCGGATCCGGGAAAAACTGTCTCAGCTTTCCCCAAAGTCAGTTTCAGTATACCACTACTTATATTTTTCTACAATAGCTTTCATCTGAGGAAGCTTCTCCTCCATGTCCGCAACCAGCTTAAACTGGGTACGACAGCGGTCCAGATTATGGCCTTCTCTGTGGATCTTAAAGTAATGATCTCCCTCCAGATAATCAGTAAGGAAACGCATTCCGCACTCAAAAGTCATAAGGATCGCCCCCATGGGAAGCATATCCAGCTCGATATCTGTAAGCGCGCCTGCGCAGCCCTCGATAAAGCCTTTTGTATATACTTCGTAGAGATGAAGATCACAGGAAATTTTGCTGAGATCCTGCTCATCCTCTGCCCCTGTACTTGCTCCAAAACGGATGGAATCGCCGAAATCATTTACAGAAAGTCCTGGCATAACCGTATCAAGATCAATAACACAGATTGCTCTGCCTGTCTCGTCATCAATCATGATATTGTTCAGCTTTGTATCATTGTGAGTTACACGAAGAGGCATTTTTCCTGTATCCTGCAGATCGCACAGGGTATGAGCCAGCTCTTCTCTGTCAAGAACAAACTTAATCTCCTCCTGAACAGATGTAGCCCGGCCTTCACTGTCTGCCTCAACTGCTGCCTTGAATTTCGCAAAACGGTCAACCGTATTATGGAAATTCACAATGGTTTCATGAAGGGTCTCAGCAGGATAATCTGCAAGAAGTCTCTGGAAATGCCCAAAAGCAACTGCACTCTGATAAAAGTCATTGTCATCCTTTACCATATCATAGCTGGTAGCATCCTCAATAAAAAGATACACTCTCCAGTATTCTCCCTCTGAGTCCACATAATAAGGGTTTCCATCCTTATCACTTACCACATTCAGCGTTTCTCTCTCCACATCACCGCCGTTTCCCGGATTTTTTTACGGAGCCATGCGGTAACGCCCTGCACGTTCTCCATAAGCTCTAC
>ENA-OQAA01000326-OQAA01000326.1-human-gut-metagenome-genome-assembly--contig:-NODE-326-length-33859-cov-3.155164_pt1 | contig 33859 bp, 39 predicted proteins | sample MGYA00242489_ERZ504515 | MGnify/ENA primary metagenome ERZ504515 (study PRJEB26092, sample SAMD00036237) | human gut metagenome | host: Homo sapiens | study: EMG produced TPA metagenomics assembly of... | reverse complement strand
AATCGCCGCCAGTGCTGCCGAAATGACCGCCATACCAACTGTGCCGAACAGCCACTTTTTTGCCCTTATCCTTGGCTGTAATGTAGGGTTTCAGGTCTTCCGTTCCCGGAACTTCCCATGCGTTCGTATGTCCTACCCAATAGCCGTCAACCCAAAATCGGTCTATGAGATTCATAACGGACAGTATGACCAGCAGCTGCCAAAAGCCTGAACGAAGCCCTTTGCGCCGTTGAGCGCATAGACGCAGACCAGCACATAGGCGATGTAGCCGGGGACGCAGACAGCTTTGAAAATCAAAGCATTTCGCTTGATTTTTGCGTGTGTTGTAAGTCCTAGCGTTACGCACCGCTCCTGCACCTCCGGGCTGTAAAGATGCACCATGCCCACCGCGCCCTTGCGGATACCGATGGCGCAAACCAAAATGAGCAGAACGCCCAGCCCGATGCCTTCCAAAATCACCTGTAAAAGCATTACCGATTCCTCCTGAAGCCCGCCTCATCCCGATATTCGGGATGTTCCTTTAAGTATGGGTCTTTATCGCCGCAGATGGTATAGTCGCACCGGCAGCCGTCCACGCAGGTGGTCGTCCGCACCAGCCTTGCGTGCAGCAGTTCCATGGACGCAAAGTCCACATTACACAGGGCGGGCATAATATCCGTAAGACCGTGCTTGATAGCAAACTCCGCTGCCGGGCACGCCGTAAATTCATAATAAATAGCTTGTCGGTTTCATAAGGCGCAACCGCCATCTCGTAATCGTGCCATTTATCGCAGCCGCTTTTCGCACGAACAAACGCCTTGTACATCAGCTTCCGCCAGAACGGCTTGTTGCAGTCCACAAATTTCAGCTTGCGGAAAGTCGGAAGAATCAGATTTTCCTCCATCTCTTCGATTTCACGGAACGAAGTAACTGCTTTGCAGACCAAATAATAGCTCATGATGGCGATGCAGTCGTAGGTGCCTCCTACGTCGTTGTGGAAGTTCTTTTTGCCGCCCAAGTCGGTGCGCCAGTCGGAGAGAAAGACCACGTACTGCCGCTGTACCTGTTCCCATATCGCCTCCCGCTCTGCTTCCGGGTAGTGCAGGGCGATCTTCGCCCGTATCTCTTTCTTGCAAGGCTTTGAATACAGCACATGGCTTTTGCGGTCGAATAGAAGCTCGTTGTCCTTCATCTGATTGCCTCCCTCCTTGTTCTTTCTTGCGTGCATGAGACCATCTCAGATTTAACCCGCTTTTCGGCAGACAAACCATGCCATGTTTTTCAGGTTTCCCATGTCCACATCCGTATACATTCCATCCAGCCGTGCTTTCAGACTGGAAACCGTTTCATAGGGCGGTGTGAAAAACCCTGCCTTTTCATAAGCATGCCGGACAAACCAATCCGTCCGCTTGTGCTCGCTCTTCACATAGAAGCAGCCGCAGAATGTCCCGCCGGGTCTCAAAACCCGGAAAACCTCCCGATAGGCGGCTTCCTTGTCCGGAAAAGCATGAAAGCCGTTCAGCGACAAAACGATGTCGAAAGTATCGTCTTCATAGGGAAGCGCCCCCACATCTCCCTGCCGGAAGGTTACATTTTTCAGGTGCAGGGAGTCAGCCTTTTCCCGTGCCTGCCTCATCATATCGGGCGAATAATTGAGACAGGTAATGTCCGCCTCCGGCATAGTCCGATAAACCGGCATGGTCAGAATCCCTGTTCCCACCGGCACTTCCAACAGCTTGCCGGAGAAATGCTCCGGAATACCGGACATTGCCTTTTCCAGATAGGCATCGTTTTCCGCCTTGTTCATTGCCCACACCAAGCAGCACACCGCTTTCCCGCTCAGGGTAGAGCAGGTGATCATGATGCCATCATAAAAATTATTGCCGCCCGTCATTCGGTATGCACTGCGAATGGCTTCTTTTCGTTCCATGGTTCTTCCTCCGTGTTTCAATCATCACACGACCGTTTCCGATTTCATTTTTTCAAAATGTCCACGATTTTCGCAAAGTCCTCTTTTGCCTCCTTGAAGATCGGCAGCATACAGTAGCAATGCACCATCTTCGGGCGGGCGGACACCGTATAGGGGACATTTGCTCGTTTGCAGGCTTCCTCAAAGTCCGGCAAAGCACCGTAGAGCACCTCGTCGGCAGAATAGAAGAAGTGAATATCGCCTACGCCGGTAAAATCTCCCCGGGAGCCGGAGAGCATATAGTCCGGCACATTCTCGCAGCCATGCCGCATGATTTTTTCCACTGTCACCATAAAGCATAGTCGATGGAAACGTCTCGTTTATTGAGCGCCTGCATCCGTGCCTTTTCCGCATCGTTCCACGGCACTTCACCGGGGGATACAACGACGATGTGTCTCGGCTGCGGCAGCGGCTCGGGCTGCGCGCTGTTGTGCGCCGCGATCCCCAAAGCCAGCGCACCGCCAGAGGAAAAACCACAGGTGCTGACATTTCCGCCGCCGTACAGTGTAATTATTTTTCGATAACATTCGTACACCATCGCGTATGTTTCAGTAATGCAGTGTTCCATGCAGAGCGGGTAAAACGGAAACCACACATCACAGCCGGTCTCGCGGCAGAGCTTGCGCATCACAGGCAGGTCGCCCTTATCGGGGCCGATCACCATGCCGCCGCCAAAGAAATAGAGAATCGCGCGCTCGGACGGCTTCGGATGCTCTCGCACGATCAGGCAGGGAAAGCCGTTTACCGCGATCGTTTCATAATATACCTTGCGGTCGGTGGGCGTAAAAACGCCACGATGCCGGTTCTGCTTTTCAATTTCCTTTCGCAGTGCATCCTCCGGCAAGGCGAACGCCTTTTTCGCACCGGAGAGCTTGTATACGCTGCGTAAGATAGATGCAAAGATACTCATGATTTAGCCCCCCTCATTTCCGTGCCGTGATGCACAGCCAGCTTTTCTTTTTGTGTATCTGCACATCGTGAAAGCCCGCCTGCTCCAGATACGCCTTCAGCTCGGCGTCCTTGTAGATGGTCATGCCGCCGATGATCTCCGTCCACTTCTTGTCCTTGTCCGTATCGCCGTTGCTTTCGTTGCAGATGAGTAATTTCCCGCCGGGCTTCAGCACCCGGTAAACCTCCTGGAAGCACTGCGGCAGATCGGGCCAGAAATAGACGGTTTCAAAGGCCGTTACCGCATCGAACCAGTCGCCTGCAAAGATCATATCCGCACGCTGCCTTGCAGAACGGTGCAGCGGCCCTCCGCTATGGCGGCCTCGTTGACCTTTTTTGATTTCTCCACACTGACAGGGGAATAGTCAATGCCCTTGACAATACCCTCCGGGCATTTTTTCAGAAGTCTCTTGATGTTCGCCCCTCCGCCGCAGCCGCAGTCCAGCACCTTGGCGTCCAGAGTAAGCTCCAAAAAGCGAAGTCCCCACCGTGCCACAGGACTGTGCCCCAGATTCATCATGGCGACCATGATTTTCCCGCCAAGCCCCACAGGCTTTCTGGTGTTCTCAAAAAATGACATCTTATCACACCTCCGATTTCACACATTCCGCATAGGTCAGCGGGAAGGATGCCTTCAAAACAGCGCTTTTCCGCACCGTCCAGCCGTTCTGCCGCAGAAAAGTCAGATATTCCTCGCTCGTCCACTTGCTGCGGAGAGGAAAGCCTGCCATCCTCATAAAAAATGCCCTGACCATGCCGGAAAAAGAGTTTCCGGCATGGGTGAAGGTCGGCGCAATCAACACGCCGTCATCCTTCAGAACCCGCTTGATTTCTTGCAGGGCTTTCTCCGGCTGCGGCACGATGTGCAGTGCGTTTGACACGATCACCACATCAAAAGATTCATCCGCGTAGGGCAGGCGGAACATATCCTGCACGGAAAAGTGCAGCTTCGCCGAGTGATTGTCCCGCTTGGCTTCCGCAATCATTTCCGCAGAAGCGTCCGTCGCTCGATGTGTGCCGCTGCGTTTACGATATGTTTTGCGATTAGCCCCGTGCCGGTCGCCAGATCCAACACCGTTTTTGCTTTCACCACCGGCCGGATGTGCGCACACATCTCCTCATACGCTGCCCGATCCTTTCGCATAAAGCGGTCGTACCGACCGGCATTTTTGTCCCAGAAGTTCTTGTGTTCCGGCATCGCTATCATTCCTTTCGATATTAGATTCGCCTAACCGATACGCACAGTCGCGTAGTTAGAGAGTGCTAACCGCCGTATTTCGGAAAAGCCGCATCTCTGCGGCCTTCCGTTTATTTAAATAACTCCCTGCAAGCGCCGTACACCAGCGTTTCCAGCACCTGCGGGTACAGTTCTCCAATCTGCTCCTTGTGGGAAACAGTCAAGATCAGTCCCCGTACCGTGGCGGCAGCCAAAGAGATGCCGCGATTCGGCGCAAGGTCATATTTCTCCAAAAGTAGACGAATGTGCGTCTCGTCATCGTGGTAATGGACATTTTTGATGTCCTCCGGCAGTCTCTGCAAAAGCAGCTTCGCATCGTTTTCAATGAAAACCATGTCGCCGGTATCGGACAGCCGCCGGCAGACGGCAAGAACCGCCTTTGCCGCACGCTCCGACGGCGGCAAGCCGTTTGCTTCGCTCAGTGCATGGTCAGCCACTCCGTAAAGATCGGAGTGAACGTTCTCCAAAACCGCGAAGAAAAGCATTTCCTTGGATTCGTAGAATTTATAGAACGAGCCCTTTGAAATGCCGACCGCCTTCGTCAGCTGCTCTACGGAGGTTTTCTTCATCCCCAGCGTGACAGCACAATGTCTCGTTTCCTTCAGCAACGCCTTGCGGAGCTGCTCAGTTTCGTAATCGGTAAAAGCCAAGGTCGCACCCTCCTGAAATATGACCATTTCGGTTCTTCTGGTCATATTATACCGCGCTTCTTTCTGGTTTGCAAGAGGTGCGGAGAAAAAAACGCTAATCAAAAGGGGGTGCAGTGTTGCAGAAAGAGACGCTGGAATTCTGGTAACCGGTAATCGCTGTTGCCGCGGTAAAAGAAACTATATCGTAAATAGGGTAGAGGGAAAATAAATATTTTCGCCCCTCCCATTGAACCGTACGTACGGGTCTCGTATACGGCTCTACAATTTATATTCCAACTTTAACTAAGTAATAGGATAAGGGATTGAGCAGACCAGCTCTATCTTTTATCCTGTTTTCAAGTAAATCCTTGCTGATAATGAAATTCACCACGTTCATTCCGCTTCTTTTGTACCAACCCAGTCTCGAATTTGCAGCTTTAAATGTTTCTTTATTGCTAAATCTGTTCTTATGTTTCCAGTTCAGATAGCTTAGATTCCGATAAATGGTTTTGGGTCTCTTCCATTGCTTCATGACAATTACTCTGATTTTATGTCTCAGCCATTCCCCGAGTTCTTTCACAAACTGTTTCATCTTTCCAATTCTGAAATAATTTATCCACCCTCGTACAATCTCGTTTACCCTTTTAATTGTAACTGCAAGTGGTCTCGCTACTGCTTTTCCTCTTTTCAGATATTCGCTCAGCTTCTTTTTCAGTTTCTTTTTCTTTTCATTGGTCGGTCTGACTTTCCATTCTGAACCATTCTATAGTATCGTAAAAATTTGTCTTTTAATACATACTTATCATTCCGAAATACAACCGTGACAGGCTTATCAAAATGTCCACGTTCTTTATAATATTCAATCATAGAATCAATTTTCTTTTCTGCTGGCCTATTCTTTTTAAAACATGGTGGAACTTCAATTTGATTTATAGGAATGCTTCTTATCCCATCAAAGTATTCTGGTTGTGTCGTTGTGATTTTTCTGTGCTTTTCATTTTCACTATTTCTAAGATAAATCTCTGCATTCTTTATATCCATTTCAATTTCATGCTTTTCTGATTCAGATAATTTCTCTGTAGCCGCAATATAAAAAGCACATTTTCATCTTGCACACACCTTTTCCTACATTTTCAACACAGTTAATATTATAGCACTTATTTTTCTTCTCTTTGTATATACAGGATGTCTGAAGTAATAGATTGCTTGATTGTTGTCCTGTTCAAGTTCATTCAACACTTGCCAAAATGTCGTAGCAAATGCTGAAGAAAGCTGTCGAATCAAAAAGGGGCGTGGACAGTGCTTTGACTGTCCACGCCCCTTTATCGGGCAAGAGTATTCGATTGTGTAGACTTCCTTCTTGGGGAGGATGCTCAAAAGGATAATTTCCTCATAGGCGGCCATCTTTTACTCTTTTATTAGCTGTCTGTAACTGTTCTGTTCAAACATTGGAGAGATTTTCAGCAAGCATCATAAGGGACAAAAAACTCTTTTTGCTAACAGCATGTTCCATACGGCAGGCATCATCCATAGCGGTTTTTTCATCCACACCGAGGCTCGTCAATAAATCGCAAAAGATATTGTTACGAGTACACTCATCTGATTCATTTTCATTGACTCCCTTTGTCATACCTGTCTGCATTGTTTTCTGATTCCCGAAGCTCTATCGATGTACCGTCTGTGCTTCAGACAAACGATAGAACAATCCCTTTTGATTCAGAAGTTCCTCCGGCGTTCCCGTCTCTGCGATGCGGCCCTGTTCCAGGACAACACCTTATCGACGTTTGCAATCGTCCGCATACGGTGCGCAATAACCAGTACAGTTTTCCCCTGCAGCAACACGGACAATGCCTGCTGAACCAAGTTCTCATTCTCCGCATCCATGGAAGCTGTGGCTTCGTCCAAAATAACTACCGGCGCATCCTTCAGGATCGCCCGGGCGATAGAGATACGCTGCCGCTCGCCTCCTGAAAGGGCGCAGCCGTTCTCACCGATATTGCTGTAATAGCCGCCAGGCAGACGGGAAACAAACTCCTCGCACTGAGCTGCCCTGGCTGCCGCCAGCACTTCCTCATCTGTCGCCCCCGCCCGACCAAGGCGGATGTTCTCCATAACGGAATCGTCAAAAAGGGTCACATCCTGAAAGACGATGGCATAATTCTTAAACAGCGTTTCCGGCTCCACAGTCGTCACGTCCACGCCACCCAGCAGTACCTGACCGGCATCTGCATCCCAGAACCGGGCTGCCAGACGGGAAACAGTAGATTTTCCGCTGCCGGAAGGGCCTACAAGCGCAGTGATCTGCTCCTGTTTCGCTACAAAGGAAATCCCATTGAGTACAAGCTCATCATTGTACGAAAAAGAAACATCCTTAAACTCAATGTCGTACCCATTGTTCTTACAAACAGGCTGACCAGTCTGCTCCACTGTCGCTTCCATCTTCTTCGTCCGCTCAATGCTGACAAATGCAGAAAACAGTTCCGCCATCAGCATAAAGCAGGAACCAAAGGGTTCATAAACACGGCCTGCTACCAACAGATAAAGAATAAACATATTGACGGACAGCATATTTTGAGCTACCAACAGACCTCCAACCAGCAGAACTGCCACCAGTCCAAAGCGTACTGTCAGCTGCGCCAACGTCACAGCAGTACCTGGAGCCAGCTCATTACGAAACGCACACTTTACCACATAATCCAGTTTTTTCTCAACTCCATCCAAGTATTCCTGTTCCAGATCGGCGGAGCGAAGCTCCTGTATGGTATCCAGATATTCCTGCACCCCATCATAAGCGGCACGGTGAGCGTCATAATTGCGGCTTTCCGCTTTTGTCTGGGCCTTTCTGGCCGCTATCAAAATAAGCGCAGCTACCGGTACCGGCAGAACAATGCACAGCCCCATGCGCCAATCCATGATCAAAAGCCCCACGGACACAATCACAAACATAATGACTGTTCCAAAGAGACTGGGAACCGCATTGGAAAAAATTCTTTCCAGTTTAGAGCAGTCACCCATCATGGTTGTTGTCAGATCAGACAGATCACGCTGACCGAAAAATGCCAGTGGAAGCCGCCGCAGCTTTTCCGCCAGGGTAATTCTCCGGTTAGCGCTTTCTTCGTAAGCCACTTTATAAGTCAGGTTATACTGAACCCATTGGGTTATGAAGATCAAAAGTAAGAGAACCGCCGCCATCAGAACTATCACTCCTGGCTGCATTGTCAGTCCAGTCTCCCCGCAGAGCCTGTTCAGAAGTCCCATGGTCATCAGCATCAAGAGGGAAATGGGAGCCATGATGCATAAATGTCCTATCGTAGTTGCCACAATCCCGTGCTTTAATTCCCGTTCCCCCTGATCGCTTAATGCGAATAATTTCTTCAGCATGGTTTCACCTCCTCTTTCCGGTCAATCTTCCAGGCGATTGCCTGATTGTAATCTGCCCACATATGGGCATACTCGCCATTCTTACCAAGCAGTTCCTGATGCGTTCCCTGTTCTACCAGACTCCCTGCTTTCATTACCAGGATCTGATCCGCATCCTGAATGGTGGACAGCCGGTGCGCAATCATAATGACTGTTTTTCCCTTTGTCAGTTCCTTCAGGGCTGCCTGAATCTGTACCTCATTTTCCGGGTCGCAAATGCCGTGACTTCATCCAGAATGATGACCGGTGCGTCCTTCAGAATTGCTCTGGCAATAGCCACCCGCTGTACTTCCCCTCCGGAAAGATAGACGCCTTTCCCGCCCACGATGCTGTCAATGCCCTCCGGCAGCTTTGCCAGAATATCATCACACTGTGCCAGACGGGCTGCCCGCAGGATATCTTCCCGGCTGGCATTTTTGCAGCCGCCGCGGATATTTTCCTCCAGTGTTGTTTTCAGTAATTTGGGATTCTGGAAGACAAAAGCAATCTTTCCCATGACTTCCTGTCGGGAAATCTCAGAAAGTTCCACGCCGCCCAGCGTAATACGCCCCTCCTGCACATCATAAAAGCGGGGGACCAGGTCCCGATGGTGGTCTTGCCGGAGCCGGAATGTCCCACCAGTGCCGTAACGGTTCCGGCTTTTGCTGTAAAACTGACATCTGAAACCGCAGGCTGTTCGCCTGTGGGATAGGTAAAGGTCACATGCTCAAAGCAAATGTCGCTGCCCTGTGCCATTTGCGGCTCCTGTGCCTCTGACTGCTCTCTGGCAAGCAGAATTGCGTCAATCCGCCGCATAGATTCCATAGCCTGCATCTTATAGTTGCTCATGTACATGATCTTGTTGAGAACAGATGCGCATGCAGGTGCAAAAATCAGATAAAACAGGAAATTCTCTATAAAGGCAGTCAAATCTCCCGCCGAAGTCATGCCGATGAGTGCGGCAGGATCAGCACAAGAAAAGCGGCATTGACCACAGTATTGAAGCCACATATCCGGGCTTGCAGGCCATAGTAAAGGCCAGTGCGTCATCCCGATAAGCATTAATCGCTTCCTTGAAGCGCCGTATCGAATGTACCGACTGTCCAAATACCTTTATCACGGAGATTCCCCGGACATACTCCACCGCCTCGTGGTTCATTTCCTCCTGAGCGTCCTGATAGCGCTTCATGAAATTCATGGTTTTTTCGCCCATCATTGTCATCTGGCAGGCAAAGCTTGCAAGCATCAGAACGATCAGTGGAAGGCCAATGCGCCAGTCCATAGCCAGCATCAGCACAAGGCTGGCAACCGTCGTGACCTGAGCGCTCACCAGATCCGGCAGCTGATGGGCAAGGTAAGTCTCCATTTGGGCGCTGTTTTCATCAATGATTTTTCTTAGCTTTCCGCTGGGATTTTCCTCAAAATACCCCATTGGCATCCTGGACAAATGACGGAGCGCTGCCATTTTTAAATTCTTTTCTGTATGAAAAGCTGCGGTATGGGAGCACATAAGTGCCGCAAAATTAATGATCAGCCCGGCCAGTTCCAGCGCCAATGCCCACACACCCCACTGCACCAGGGACGAGATAGCAAAACCTCCTCCGGTCAGTCCGGTTAAAAGCGCACGGGCCGCAAAATAAACACACACAAACGGTCCCAGAAGGAACAAGGCGCTGATGCCGGACAACAACTGCGCAGCGCCCAGTAGGGGACGATGCCGTCCTGTAAACTCTAGCAGGCGCGGAATACCGGTTTTCTGCGGCTTCTTTGTCTGCGCATCCTCTCCAAATACCTTCTTCATATAAATCACTCCTCTCGCATCAAGCGGTATAAATTTCTTTACTTCTCCTGCGTGGATATGCAGAATATGGGTCGCACAGCGCAAGATCAGCTCCGGATCATGTGTCACAATCAGGGTACTGGCTGCCTGTTTATTGGCTGCACGGATCAGTTCCGCTGTCCGCAGCAAATTTTCTCCATCCTGACCGCTGGTCGGCTCATCATAGAGCATCAGTTTCGCTTCATGCAAAGAGCTGTTCCCAGAGAAAGCCTTTGTTGCTGACCTCCAGAGAGGGAGCCAGGGTGACGGTTCTCCATACCATTTAAGCCCAGCGTTGTCAAAACCTCTTTGCCCTTTTCTTCTGACAGTGCCGGATTATTCAAGGTCAATTCACCCAATACCGTATCGCTGAACAGTTGATGTCCTGCCTCCTGCATGACCAGGTAGACCTGCTCCGGCAGCTTTTTATGCGCGATCTTCTTGCCGTCGATCCGTACTGTACCCGTATGCTTCAAAAGACCTGCCAAGCAAAGACTGAAAGTGGATTCCCGGCACCATTTCTCCGATCACCGCTACGATTGCCCCTGACGGTATTTCTAAATGCGGCACATTCAGTACCTGGCGCATCTGGCGGCTAAACTGAAGCCCATCTATTTCCAGCCCGGTACTCTTTTGTTTTATCAGCCCCATATCGGGCCTCAGCTCATAAAGCTGCTCCCGCTTTACTGCCCTGAGTCCCAACGCTTTGCGCTTCTCCAGCGAAAGATCTGCCGCTGCTTCCGGCGTAAATTCCTGCCTGATCCGGCCATCCTCCAGCAGCACATAACGGTCAGCGATTCCCTCCAGATACCACAGCCGATGCTCTGAAATCAGCACAGTTCTTCCTTCATCTTTCATCATGCGGATCAACTTCTGCAGTTTTCGGATGCTCTCCATATCCAGATTAGAAGAAGGCTCATCCATAACGATGACCGACGGTAAAGCCGCATAAACGGAGCCACAGGCGATCTGCTGTTTCTCGCCGCCTGACAGTTCAAAAATATTCCGGTCCATCAGCTCCTGCAGGTTCAGACGATAGGACACCTCCTCCAGACGCTTCTTCATCTGCGGGCGGGGGACATTCTGATTTTCCAGATTAAAAGCCATCTCTCCGGTCGTATCCAGATGGAAAAACTGGGTACGGGGATTCTGGAAGACACTTCCCACAATCCGGGACGTTTGGGACAACGGTGTCTGCTGCATTTCCTGTCCGCCTACAAGGACATTCCCCTCCAGTTTCCCGGTATAAAAATGAGGGATAAGACCGTTTACCAGGCGAAGCATGGTCGTCTTCCCACATCCGCTTTTCCCACAAAGTACCACACATTCTCCGCGTGATGCCTGAAAGCTTACATCAGACAGCACCTGCATTTCATTTGCTTCCCCGTTCTGGTAAGAAAAGGAAACATGATTCAGTTTGATCAAAACATCTCCTCCATTCCTCAGAAACAAAGATTCCAGAACAGCAGTCCGGCAGAAACAGCTATTATACACCAATCCAGAGCCTTCATCTGAACCTCCGCATAACTGGTTCGCGGCATATTTTTGTCAAACCCCCGCGCCATAACAGCAGCTGACATCTCATCCACGATAACCGAGCATTGCAGCAAAAAGGGAACCAGCATATATTCCATCATCTGCAGCGGACGACGAAGAACATTTTTCCATGTCAGCGCCATCCCTCTTAACCGGAGTGCCTGATTCACCATCTGCCATTCTTCCTGGATAGTCGGGACAAAACGGAGCATCACCGCCAGAGGAATGATGACCTCGTTTGGCAGATGCATCTGAGTAAATGCACTGATATATTCCCCAATCCTAGAAGTCTGTGTCACAATATAAAAGGCTGCAAACATCGGTAAAATAAACCGGCAGAAATGACATGCCAGCATGATGAAATTCTGCAGTATCCCTGACAATCGCGGTGCTAGAAACATATCGCATAAAAACATAACTGCAAAGATAAGACCGGTATAAAAAGCCCTCTTCCATTTCTGGCACAGAAGCGTTATCCCCACACTCAGGCAAGAAGGACAAATTCCTGCGGATGTGTCAGCCCGGAAAATGCCGAGAGGCAGGCGGCAATAAATACCGCCAGCTTACTTCTCGGATTCAAAAGACCACTGGAAATCTTTTCGCGGTTCACGCTGTAATACCGGCTTTCACAAAATGTTTTTTCAGGATCTTTCTTCCAAACAGACCGCCAAGCAATCCGCCCACCAAAGCCAAAGCAATCAGCACAAGAACAATCCAGCTGGGCGTCAGCTTATCCAGCGTTGCGATATATTCTTCTCCATAGTACCCTGCACAACTTTCTAAGAAGGCGTCCTTTGCCAGAATAAGGGCAAAGAAGGGACCCATAGAAGTCAGGTTGAACACACAGTAGCTGACTGCCAGCGCACCTGCGGATTTGCGTCTTTTGCGGTAATGAGTTCAGCGATTAATCCCCATACAACTGCAAAAATCAGCGGATAAATGGTTGCCATGGACGTAATCAGCCCCACCAGGATCGCCAGCACCAGGATCGCACCGGTGCGCGGCACCTTGGTGGCATACAGCATATACACAGTTCCCAGTATGATGCCGGCAATCAACGGCGTTGCCAGAAAGAGGATTGGAACAATGGTCAGGATTGAAGACAACACCGTGAGCAGCACTAAATAAATTGCGCCAAAGGCGCCTGCGGTAATTAAATCCTTTGTTGTAAGTTTTGTTTTCATATGTATTTCTTTCCTTTCTGCATCTTTGGTTAGTCTTTACTAACTCGTACATATTACCATGTGAAAGATTCTTTTGCCACTCTGAAAAGCCATGTCTTGTGCATAATGCTCCAAAAAGCCAAAAAATGACACCTCCATCCAGAAGGTGTCACTATGATTTTCTTCTACTTTTTTTCCTTTCGATAGGCACTTGGTCTGCAGCCTATCACCGCATGGAATGCCTCTGAAAATTGCTTGGATTCTGATAACCCATTTCCAGCGCAATTTCGCTGATTTTTTTATCTGACTGGCGCAAAAGCTGTGCCGCCCGATGCATTTTGTAACTACGCAAATATGCATAAGGTGATTCGCCATAAATTTGCCTGAATCTATCTTTTAACTGTGTCAGACTTAAATTGTGCTCCAATGCCAGTTCCTTCAGATTGGTTCGGTGTTCCATATCCTGTACCAGATGCTCCCTGACATGCTTGATCCGCTTCACGGTCACTCCCGAAATATAGTGCTGGTTCTCCTCAAAAAGAGTTTGTCTGAATTGGAAATGATAAAGGAGTTCCAAAATCTTCAGCCGCAAAAAGGGCAGAGACGGACGATCCAGATGTGTATACAGTTCCTGATATACATGCTCTATTTCCGCATTGCGGCGAAATACCGGGGATCTTGATTCAAGAGAATATTTCTCTGTGATTGCCTCCGCGCTGATTTGAAAGGCCTGAAGCTCCGGTACATCCTTCATGACCTCCGGAAACAAAATAATAGTGGACCCATAAAAGTAGTTCAAGGGGAAGGAAGACGCGATTGGCGGGTGCATCTGGCTGTTCAGGGTAATATCGCCTTCTCCCAAATAGAGATAATTCCGGCTGTCAAACACACATTCAAACCGCCCCTTCCGGCAATGATTGATCCCGATTACATTCTGCTTTTCACCGCTTCGGAAACAGCTCTCAGAAGAAAAATCTACAACCATGAGCTGTACTCCTGGAAAAATGTCATACAGCCACATATCGGCGGTGCCATCCTTTACCTGAAAATCCACATAGGTCACAAAGGATTCCTTCCCCGGTATTTTTTTGTCCTGTCTTAAATAATTCAATTTCTCCATGGCTGACGCATCTCCTATGACAAAGCTGAATGGCAGTTTATATCTATCCTATTTTCTCAGTATTACCAGCTTGTTAGAAAGGTTTTTAACAGGCTGTATCCATCCCAGCAACTTATAGACAGGATACAGTTCCTTCATCCCTTCGACCAAACTCACATCCTCGATCCATGTAAGCCCCGACACTATGCTCTCCAGTTCCTTCCCGCTTTTCAGACCCCAGGTAAAACGAGCCTTACTGGCCTCAATCGATTTCTCCTTCATGTGCCGCATGATAAAAGGACACATAATCTCCATAATGATCTCCGCATGTTCGAACCGGCTACAGATAATGAATAGAATTTTCTTTACATCCGCCTCGGTTAAGTACATGACCAGCCCTTCGATCACAACAAGCACTTCGCCCGTCGGATCTTCGATTTCCTCTGCCCAGCTCTCATTCATAGCGGACTTGGCGATCATGGAGATACGCCCATGTTCGTTCAGAAAACGCCGCCGGATGTCGATCACCTCCGGCAGGTCCAGATTGTACCAGCGAACCTGTCCATTATCCAGCCGGTAGACCCGTGTATCCAGGCCACAGGCGATATTAACAACAGTTGCATCCGGATGTTCCTCTAAAAAGGCACCCACCATCTGATCCAACAGAATGGTGCGGGCAAACAGAGTCTGCATCATGGTTTCCGGGACGCCATGAATCTTTACTTTTTCCATATCTGTCATGTATGAGCGCTCTCCTTATAGTTAGTCAAAGCTAATCATAGTTTACAACACTAACCCGGAAAAGTCAATTTATATTCCTTGTGTAGCCAGGTCCATGATGGATCACACCATGAATGGAGGTTCAGCCGTGGCCTTTTTCTGTTTTTCTTTGCGGATACAGCCATTTTTCCACCTTCTAATTGTAGTATTAGTAGAGGGAGAAATAGAAGGTAGGGTTTCGATAGCAAGCGAGTACCCGCTTGCGATTTTTCGGATTTTCAGGTCCATTGCCCGAAAATGAAAAATTCTTCATCCATTGTTAAAAGCCGCCTTCCCGCAAAACCTTCACTGCGTGGCTAATACTCGGTTTGGAGAACCCCATATGTCGGGCAAGATCAACGGAACGAACCATACCTTTGTTTTTTGGAGCATGAGAATAGCCTCCAGATAATCCTCGCCCGACGCACAAAGTTTCATTTTGTTTCTCCTGTGTAGGTGCTATGCAATACTCCAACCCTCGGCCTGTTCACGGATGTCAATGAACCGACGATACAAGCCGTTTTGCTGAATCAGTCCAGTGTGTGTTCCTTGCTGTACGATTTGCCCTGCATCTACGACTAAAATCTGATCTGCGTGTTCTATCGTTGCCAGCCGATGTGCAATTACAATAACAGTTTTACCGACTGTAAGTTCACTGATAGCCTGCTGAATTAAATGCTCATTTTCCGGGTCGATACTTGCCGTAGCCTCGTCCAAGATAACAATAGACGCATTTTTTAAGATAGCCCTGGCAATGGAAATACGCTGCTTCTCGCCGCCGGAAAGGTTGAACCGCCTTCGCCAATGACCGTGTTATATCCATCCGGAAGCTGTTCAATGAAATCATGGCATCTGGCTTTTTTTGCAGCTTCTACAATTTCCTCATGAGTGGCCGCAGGATTACCAAACCGGATATTATTTTCAACTGTATCATGGAACAAATAAACCTTTTGAAATACCATAGAGATATTTGACAACAAGCTATCACAGGTCATTCTACGGACATCCACGGTTCCAACAGATACAGTTCCTGCGTTTACATCATAAAATCTTGCAATCAAATTGCAGATTGTAGTCTTGCCGCTGCCCGACGGCCCGACAATCGCAGTTGTACTACCTTGTGGAATTTGAAAGCTGACATTTTTCAGTACGGGTTTTTCGTCATACGCAAAGGACACATTATCAAATTGAATATCAGCATTTTTCAGCTTAATATCCTGCCCATCTTTATCAATGACATTGGCATTTTCAATTCTTTTCAGTTTTGACAGTGTTGCGTTAATAATCTCCAACACATGAGCAGCATTGTTCATGGCCTCTACGCTACTGAAAATCATAAAAGAAAACATATCCATCATCAACATGACCGGCAAATCCATACTGCCACAATAGGTCAGCCATGCAGATACTGCAACAACGGCAATGGAAGCGGCTTTCAGAGAAAAGAGGTGCAGACAGTTATATGGCATATATTCCTTTTCGGTTTTTATATTGATTTTTTTGCTGTCGCCATAAGCCTTGCGAATACCCTCGATGGCAACGCCCTCCTGCTTAAATGCCTTTACTACCTGCATACCACGCAAATACTCAATCGAGCTTTCCACCATATCTTCTTGTGCCTTTTGATGAACAGGTGCGTTTTTGTGGCTGTGTTTTCCAGAAGATTTAGAAAGAGCGCAGACAGCAGCACACCGATCAGCGAAATGCAGCCCGCAAGGGGGCAGTAAAACGCCAGACACAAAATCAGAACAATCACCGTTATATAGCCATTGACAACTGTATTTATCATGTTCGTGGCAAACATCTCCATAAATGACAGATCGGTAGTCACGGCAGAGGATAATTCGCCCATATTATTCTGACTGAAAAAGCCGAGGGACACACGTTTCAGAATATCCCCCAATCGGATTCGTTCTGCTGCGGTTGCTTCATATCCTACGCTGTCTTGTGTAATGGCCCGTAAGTATGAAAACAGGAACCGCCCAAGTACGGAAACAATCATAGCAATGAGCAAGAGCCATATTGTAGTGGGATTTAATTCCGACTTCCCATTAAAATCATCCAAAACAACACTTAAACCATAGGTCGCCAGCATAATCGGAATAGCGGTGAAAATGCTATGCAGGAAAGCATAGATGAAGCTATATAAATACGCTTCTTGTATTGTCCAGTCCAATCAATCAGACGTTTTACAATCTTGAACATATCTGTTACCTCCCTTCCTTTGACCCGGCAGACCAATTCTTTGCACCAATATGCGCGTTCCACATATCCCGATACAAGCTATTTTCCGCAAGCAATTCCTGGTGTGTTCCGCTGGCCTGCTCTTCGCCCTCTTTCAACACAATAATCTGGTCAGCATTTTTGATTGTAGAAAGGCGGTGAGCAATCACAAGCAGGGTTTTCCCCTTTGTCAGTGCCGCGATTGACCTCTGAATTTTTTCTTCATTCTCCTGATCGGTAAATGCCGTGGCTTCGTCCAAAATTACGATAGGCGAATCTTTTAAGATCATTCGCGCAATAGAAATTCGCTGTTTCTCGCCCCCGGACAGGCGGTTTCCGGCATCACCGGCCATTGTGTCATATCCGTGTTCCAGATTCAAAATAAACTCGTCACAGCAGGCGGCTTTAGCGGCAGCGAATACTTCTTCGTCACTGGCCTGCGGATTCCCAAGGCGGATATTCTCTTTGATAGAGCAGTTAAACAGGAAATTATCCTGTGTAACAAAGCTGACGGTATCTGCCAACTGCGACAGGGGAATTTTGCGGATGTCTGTTCCTCCAATCGTAATGCTCCCATCCGATACATCCCAAAAGCGGGCAATCAAACGCGCAATCGTAGATTTGCCGCCTCCAGAGGGGCCAACCAAAGCCGTAAATTTACCCTCTGGAATATCCAAACTGATATGCGACAGGACGTTATTTTCCTGTGTCTGATCGTAAGAAAAGGCCACCTCTTGCAAATGAATGTCATAGTGGGTCAACCTTACATCTGTTTTTTCATCGGGCAGTTCTGATACGCTTAACAGCTTGTCAACATCATGTACGGCATACTCCACAGTTTTCATTTCATTCACATAGGTAGTAAAGTTCATAAGTGGCCAACAATGCCAAGGGACAGAATCAAACAGATTACTAAATCCTGCGGCGTAAGAGTGCCGTTGTAATAAAGCAATAGGCCAACGGGAAGTGTGCCTAAAAATGTGGATGGCAAAACCGCACTTCCAAAATTCATCAGTTTCCAAGTGCTTTGATACCATTTCAACGTGTAGTCCTTAAAAGACTCGACAGCGTTTGCAAATTTTTCATAGGAAGTGGAGGACTGATTGAACGCTTTAATGACTTCGATTCCCTCCACATATTCAACAATTACGCCATTGACATAATTGTTGGATTCCATATAGTCGGCGTATTGCTGATTAAAGTTTTTCATCATCATCGCATAAGCGACAAAGGCAATTGGAACGGTAATCAGCATAGATAGCGCCATACGCCAATCAACACAGACCAAATAAATGAATACTGCAATGGGGAGCAAAAGATTTGAAATACATTCCGGTATCATGTGGGCCAGCGGAAGTTCAATCGTTTCAACGCGGTCTACCAATACATTTTTCAGCTTTCCGACAGATTCCCCCAAGACCGTTCCCAGAGGCGCTTTCATCAAACGCTGGGCCAGACTTAAACGAATATTTTCCAAAATCGTATAAGCCGAGATATGCGAAAGTGTTGTGGAAATTCCATAGAACACAAAGCGCAAGGCATAAGCGCCCAAACCAATCCAGCACCACATCCAGACGGTTTCCATTATTGGCGCACCGCCTATAAATTGCGTAATGATCTGATATACGCTCAAATATGGAACCAGCCCTGCTATTACAGAGATAATGGCACATAGAACAGATAATATTATTTTCAGCCTACACTGGGCAGCAAAAGAAAACACAATACTAATCCAGCTTTTTTGCTTCATTTGGCTGCAATTTCCTCCTAAAAAAAGAATAGAGAATGTCATTTCCTGACACTCTCTATTCTAAAATTTTTTTGATGCTCTGCCACTCCACGCAGTTTCGTTTCACTCTAATTAGATTTTGATTTTTCGATATTCCAGCGGTGTTTTTCCCTTTATGCTCTTAAATGCTTCCGAAAATTTGCTGCTATTGGCATACCCTACCTTACCGGCAATAGACGTGATAGATTCATCCGTTTGGGTAAGAAGTGTGGCAGCCATGTCCATACGATAATTTCTCATATATGTAAAGATGGCAGTTCCATAGACACCCTTAAAGCAATGTTTTAACGCAGACACAGATATGTCAAACTGCCCAGACAATTCTTCCATCGTGTAATGTATTTCTGGATTAGCAGTCATTAGCGCCATAATCGCCTTTACTTTTTCAACCTGGGTCTTATAAAAATAGGGTCTTGTTTCCCCAATCGTGGATGGGTCAATCATCTTTAGAGAGATCAGCAATTCCAATATTTTCACCCGAAGATATTCTTTGCGGATGTATTCCGGCACATGATAAAGTTCGTTAAAAATATGGTCTGGAAATATATCTCCATGCATAATAAATGGCCGCGTTGCCAACTGGAACACTTTTTCTATTTCGGATAAGTCAATAGAAAACAGATCAAGCAAATCACTCATACTATCTGTGGCTTCTGGAACAGAAATCGTAATAGTAATACCGTGATAATGGGAAAGTGGGAAACTGCACTCTTTGTTTTCCGTCACAGAGCTATCCAGCATAATATCCCCGGAGGCCAGATAGAGATAGGCTCCGTCGCTTACTTCCCATTCAATTCGTCCCTCCATACAGTGATTGATACTGATGATATGCTCATTTTCAAATTTCCGTGACGGGCAGCTTGAAATATGATAATCATTGTAGAGAACAGAAATTCCAGGGTACACCTGATAACAGGTGGCTGTTCCGTCCCCGGTTTCGTTCTTCATCTGATATACAGAACAATGATCGTCCCGGCACAGCAGCTTCATCTTCTGATTAGAAAAAAAACGGTCTGCCCCTTGCATTTCCTCACTCCATTTCTATAAAGAACTTTTTAAGGCGATCTGCCCCTGCTTCATCAAGAGGGTACTGCGCCTGCACTTCACCGTGTTCCAGATGCAGAATGTGCGTACAGCAACTTACAATCAGTTCATAATCATGCGTAATCACAATAGATGTCTTTTGCATCCGGCGAAGTGTTTCAAGCTGTTTCGCCACCTCGCTCATGTGAAGCAAATCCAGTCCGCTTGTCGGTTCATCAAAAACTAATATCTCTCTATCGGAGACCAGCGCACTTGCAATAGCGACACGCTGCTTCTGTCCCCCGGAAAGCGACATAGGATGCCTCTCGGAAAAGGCGTCCAAATCAAGTTCCTTTAGTGTTGACGATACTTGATCTGCGTCTGGATTTTTCATGCTAAGAAGAACTTCTTCATTTACACTTCCGTAAATAGCTGATGATTTACGTCCTGCATTACCATGTAACAATAGCGCAGCCGCCTTTTTCTATTATACTGTTTTCCTGCAATAGAAACAATCCCACGGCAATGCTTTCCAGACCGCACAGGCACCTTGCCAGCGTTGATTTTCCTGCACCGTTATGGCCGATCAATGCAATGACACTGTGTTTTGGCAGAACAAGTGATGGGATATGAAGTGCTGCTTTATCTTTTTGATAAGCAAAGTAAAAATCAGAGAGCGTAATCACTTCATTGTCTAATGGCCTAACGTGTTTGATCGGATATTGTGATAATTCAAATGACCGAAGCCCCATTTCTTTTAGTTTCTCACTGCTTAACAGTTTCATTTCCTGGCCTGAAAAATCAGCGGCAATCCGGCCATCCTGTAAGTACACAGCACGATCTATCAAATCGGCCAGATAATACAGCCGATGTTCTGCAACAATGATTGTTTTGCCCTGACTTTTCCATATCTCGATCATTCCCCGCAAATCCTTTGTTGCGGTTATATCCAAATTAGAAGATGGCTCATCCAATACAATGACTTGCGGATCAGTAACAGAAACAGAGGCACAGGCGATCTTCTGTTTCTCGCCGCCTGATAACTGAAATATGTTCTTTCCCAAGAGCTTTTTAACGCTGAAACACTCTGTGGTAGCATAAATCCGCTGAACAATATCCGCTTCTGGCAAGCCCTGATTTTCACTACCAAAGGCAAGCTCACTCGTCGTATCAATAGTGAAAAACTGTGTGCGCGGATTTTGAAAGACACTTCCAACATATTTTGCGGTCTGATAAAGCGGAAGTGTACTGATATTTTCACCATTCAGCAGAACTTCGCCAGATAAATCACCCTCATAATAATTCGGGATAAGTCCGTTGACAAGACGGGTCAGTGTTGTCTTGCCACAGCCGGATTGTCCACAAAAAAGGATAACCTGACCATCGGGAATAGTCAGGTTAATGTCTGTAAGCCCGCCAGCATTTGTGCCGCCCGTATAGTGAAAATTGACATTATGTAATTCTATCAAGTTATGTTCTCCTTTTCATATAACGAACCCAATCCAGCAGGCTAATGAAGCAGCCACAAATATAACATCCAATGCACCGAAGCCGATATTACAAATATTCGTCCGTTTAGTAGGCGCACCAAGCCCCCGTGTCAATGCTGCCGCTGATAATTCTTCTCCGATATTGGCTATGGAAATCATCAACGGAACAACACGGTATTCCAACATTTTTATAGGACTTCTTAGCGTTGATATGCCCCGCATTTTCATGGCATCACCTATCGCTGCATATTCCTCCTGATCGTGGGAAAAAGCGAAAGACCACAGACAACGGAATAACGATCTTTTGCGGGATATGTACCTTTCCATAGCTGCTACAAATTCGCTGACTGTTGTGGATTCAATCAAATAGTATCCCATGATGAACCCTGGTAACATATGTGTGTAAATGCCAATAGCTGCACCCAAGACAAAATTCCATGTTCCAGTTAACAATGGCAATACCGTCAGCTCTAACGCAAATAAGACAGCATACATCGCGGAGAATTTCAGAACGCTTTTCCATCGTTTCGATAAGAGCAGCAAGCACATAGGGAACGCCATCAGGCAGGGCCGTATAACAGTCATAATTCCGCCTGTTCCTCCTGCCACCATAATGGTACTGACAGTAACAGTAAGAAAAATTTTAGTGCGTGGGTCTATTGGAATGATTGCCTTTTTTTCAAAAGGTAATCCTGTGGTTTCTGCCATCATACAATGCCTGCTTTTTCAAAATGTTTCTTCAATACGGCCTTACCAAGTAATGCACCCAGGATGCCGCCGAGGAATGTAACAACAAACAGAACTGGGAACATCCAACCAGGCGTATAAGACATCAGCGTATCGACATACTCCTGCCCATAACTGCTGACAAGAGAATCAAAGAACTCGGTACGGGTCAGAAACATCCGGCTCACAAAACCCATAATCCACAGGGAAAATACACCGTTACCCAACAGGGTGAATTTCCAGCTTTTATATTTGCCAGATTTCATAATAAGGTCAGCCGCAACACCGAAAACAATACCGAAAATTAAAACCAAGACGCCGCTGCCGATCAGCATATTCAGCAATCCAAGGATAATGCCAGACAGTGTTACCATGCCAAACTTTTTTACCTTTGTAAGATACAGCATAAAAGGGATGCCGCAAATAATCGGGCAAACCAGCCAAGCAGGGGAATGAAGATTGGTATATATCCCAACATCATACCTGCAAAGAACAAAATAAAGTAGATGGCTGTGAAGATACCAACATTGATTAGGTCTTTTGCCTGTAACTTATTCTTTTCCATAGGTATTCCTCCAAAGGTTAGCACAATCTAACCCATTCTGTAAAAATTTGTGCAGAACGATTCTGCACATCTATACTATACAAGAATCAGAACATCAGCGCCACTCTGAACGGTTCAAAATCGCTCCAAATGGTTTTTGGTTTTATCTAAGCTCGACATTCCCCAATATCTGTTCTTAAATAATGTTGTCATTCCATACCCTAAACTTCATAATATTCACCTTCAATTAATCTCTTCTTACTTGCCACAATAATACTCCATTAAATCAAAACATTTTTCTATTATCTAGACATCGGATATTTTTTTATTATGCCGCAAGCATTTCCTTTCTACGCTCCACATCAGTTTCTTTGTTTTTTAGTTTTCATTTTGTTTCCCGCTTTCCTGCTCGTTTTATAATCTATCCGATCAAAGGCTCTTCTTGTCTTTTTTCTCCTTCCGCCAGCCTGAACATAAAAAAAGACACCCAAAAACAATTCTTTGCTTTCTGATGTCATTTCTGTCTTTTCAGGCTGACGCCTGAACCAATATTACAGAAGCCCGAACGGACTTCTTCGGTGCGTTTTGCACAATCTGTTTTCAAATCCCGGACCACTCCGGGATTTGAAATTTCTTATTCAGGATATTTCCCGAATGAAACTGTTTACACATTTATCATAGCACCAGATTTTGTTTGTGTCAACATTTCAAGCACAATATATAGATAATATCTGTTAATTAGATGCAAATTTCTGTGCTAAATAATTCATTCAAGTTATGCTGTATCATTGCTCTGTTTTTCAACCGAAGCTTTCAATTTCTGAAAAGCCTCTTCGCTGATTGCATGTTCTATCCGACAGGCATCCCTTTCTGCGGTTTCCCGATCAACCCCGACAGCTACAAGCTGCTCCGTAAAGAACTGATGGCGTTCATAAATTTTCTCAGCAACCTCCCGCCCGTCTTCGGTCAGATGGAAATATCCATCTTCATCCACGGTCAGAAAACCTCCATTCTTTAACACGCCTACTGCATGGCTGATACTCGGTTTACTGAATCCCATGTGCCGGGCAAGATCAACGGAACGAACCATGACTTTTTTCTTTTGCAATACAAGGACTGCTTCTAAATAGTCCTCGCCCGACGCATAAATCTTCATTTCTGCCTCCCTTACTGTGCCAGTTTCCAGCCGATAGCCTCCTGTCTTGCGGATACGAAATCCGCATACAGGCCCTTCTGCTGGATCAGCTCTGCATGAGTGCCACTCTGGACGATATGGGAATCATCCAATACCAATATCTGATCCGCGCCCCGGACGGTTTTCAGGCGGTGGGCGATCATAACAATGGTCTTGTCGTGCGTCAATTCCGCAATCGCCTGCTGCAACTCTTCTTCATTTTCCGGATCAACGCTGCTTGTGGCTTCATCCAGAATGATAATCGGGGCGTTTTTCAGTATGGCGCGGGCAATGGAAATACGCTGCTTCTCACCACCGGACAGGGTTCCGCCGCCCTCCCCGATCAACGTATCATACCCATCGGGCAGGGCGGAAATAAATTCATGGCAGCAAGCCTTTTTCGCCGCCTCTATGACCTGTTCGTGCGTGGCGTCCGGACAGCCGAATTTGATGTTGTTCTCAATAGAATCGGCAAACAGATACACGTTCTGGAATACCATGCTGATATTCTTCATCAGGCTGTCCAGCTTAGAATCCCGGACATCTTTGCCGCCAACCATAATTCTCCCGCGTCTACATCCCAAAATCGGGCAATCAGGTTGCACATAGTCGTCTTGCCAGAACCGGACGGGCCGACAATGGCAGTGGTCGTTCCGGCAGGGATCGTAAAGCTGACATGATCCAGAACTTTTCGGTCTGCATAGGAAAAGTCCACATTATCAAATATAATTTCCGAGGATGCCGGAACCACATCTGCGCCCTTTTCATCCATGACCGGCGTATCGTCAATGGAATTTGCCATATCCATAGAAGCGCCAGCATTTGCAGCAGGGAAGCCATATTCCCGGCGTTTTCCAGATCATTGAACACCATAAAGGAAGCGATCACCAAAATCACGCCATAGGCCAATGACAGGGAACCGTTCAGCCAGAAGTAAATGGAGGCCAGGGGCAGCAAAACACTGAACACCCGGACAACAACCTGTTTCAGGGCATCATAGGGGACACTGGCTTTTGTCAATTTCAGATTGTCCCGGCAGCTTGCCTTGATTGCGCTGTCAATGGACTGTGTGCTGTCCTTCTCCATACCGAAGGCTTTCACGATCCCCATCCCCTGGATATACTCCAGGACGGATTCCACAAGGCTTTCCTGTGTATGCTGCCGTACTCCGCTTAAGCACGCAGATTTACGGAGCGCAAGCTCCGCCGCTACAAGATAAAGCAGGACGCCAATAGCGGCAATCAGACCGATCCTCCAGTCAAAAACCAGCAGGACGATGACAAGCGCCACCGAATTGAAAAATCCGCCCAACACAGATACCAGCACACGCGCCGCCGAATTTTCCACATCCCCTAACGTGGTGGTAACGATAGCGGTAATGTTCCCGATACTGTTCTTGTTAAAATATCCCATCGGAATGTAACGTAGCCGGTCTCCGATATGGATACGCTTTTCCGCTACCATACAGTAGCCGGTTTCCGTCTGCTCCATCGTGGAGAAATAAGTCGTGATGATCCTTCCAACCAGGGAAACAGCCATGATGCCCAAAGAAATCCAGATAAACCGTCTGTCCCGGTTATCGGATACCAGCGCCTCCACCACGATAAAGAGGGCGGCAAACTGTAAAGCTGCAAACAGGCCGGAGAGGAACGCAAACAGCAGGGATTTTTCAGCAGTCCCTCTTTGCTGCCAGCAAACGCAATAATTTTTTTCAATGTTCCATACATTTGACAACACCCCCTTACATCTGATCCTTTGCGCCGATATGCGCCTGCCACATATCCTGGTAAAGGGGACAGGTTTCCAGTAACTTATCATGCGTTCCCTGGGCATGGATAGTTCCGTCCTTCACAACCACGATATTATCTGTATTGATGATGGTAGACAGCCGGTGGGCAATCACGATCAGCGTCTTGCCTGCCGTCAGGGCGGAGATTGCTTTCTGCACGACTGCCTCATTCTCCGGGTCAATGTAGGCGGTCGCCTCGTCCAAAATCACCACCGGTGCGCCTTTCAGCATGGCGCGTGCAATAGCGATCCTCTGACGTTCACCGCCGGAAAGATGGGAACCGGCGCTGCCGACAACGGTATCATACCCTTGATCCAGCTTACGGATAAAGGTGTCACAGCCACTTTGTTTTGCTGCCTGCTCCACCTCCGCATCTGTGGCGTCCGGCCTGCCCATGCGGATATTTTCCCGGATGCTGCGGTTAAACAGGTAATTATCCTGCGATACATAGGAAATCTGGGCGGCAATTTCAGACAGCGGTATCTCCTTCAGTTCATGGCCGCCCAGGGTAATACTGCCAGACGTAACATCCCAATACCCAGCGATCAGCTTCGCCACGGTAGATTTGCCGGAACCGGACGGTCCTACAAGGGCGGTCATGGTTCCCGGCTGGATGGAAAGGCTCACATCATGCAATACTTCGTTTTCCCCATCATAGGAAAAGGAAACATGGTCGAGTCCGATACTGGTATCTGCCAGATTTACCGGCGTATCTTTATGATCCAGTTCTTCCGCGTTCAATAGCTGGCTGATTTCCTCCACATTGGTTCCCAGTACAGCCAGGTCATCCGTAAAGGTAAAGACGGACATGATCGGCCCCACAAGCCCCAGGGAGAAAATCACAATGGAGAGGAACGCAGATAATTCCAGGCTGCCGGACAGCCAGAAGGCAAACCCACAAGGCAGCACACAGATCAGCACTGAGGGAAGGATCGCATTGTAGGCACTCATGGTTTTCTGGTTTTCCCGCATCCATTCCACATAGTAATTCGCATTGTAATTCACGGCGTCCGAATATTTCTTGTAGGAACCGGCCGACTGGCTGAACGCCTTGACAACTTCAATCCCGCCGATATATTCCACAATGGCGTTCGCCATATCTTTCCCGGCTTTGACCGCGCCCTCCCATTTCTTTGGGTAACTCATCATACCGACAGACATTACGGCAAGACCGACTACCAGCGTAACAAGGGACAACAGCGCCATGCGCCAGTCCATAATGAAAAGATACACGACAATTACCACCGGAACCAGGATGTTTGCGGTCATCTCCGGGATGAGATGTGCAAACGTGGATTCCATCCCTTCCACCCGGTCAACAATCGTTGTTTTATACTGACCGGACGGAGTATCCAGGATCGTCCCCATCGGAACGCGGGCCAGTTTTCCTGTCAGCCTCCACCGGATATCCCGCAGCGTGTAATAGGCCGCTGTATGGGAAATAGTCGTTGACAGACTGGAAAACAGCACTTTCCCTAGGTAGCCGCAAAGTGCGACCATGCAACCTGTCACATAACGGGAAAAATCCTGCTCCCCGTCCAACATCATTGTGACGATATGCGCCACAATGAAATAAGGCACCATCTGACAGGCAACGCCCAAAACCGCAAGGACGACGCTGCCGATGAATTTCCCGTGATACGGTTTGCCCCAGCCCAATAAAACACTTATTGGCGACGCTTTCTTTTCTTCCTTCATTTTTCAGATACCCCCTTTATGAAGTATTCTCTTATTTTTCTGAGGCCATCTTCATCCATTCCGTACTGGTCAATAATCGAACCATCCTCAAGATGAATGATGTCCGTACAGCAATCTAAAATCAGTTCCAGGTCATGGGTAATGACATACACAGTGATTCCGGCATCCCTGACCTGCCGTAATACATTTGCAACCTCTTTCATATGCCTGCAATCAAGGCCGCTGGTCGGTTCATCAAAAAACAGGATCGAGCGTTTTGAAGCGATTACCGAAGCAATCGCAACCCTTTGTTTCTGGCCTCCGGACAGGGACATGGGATGCCTTTCCTTAAAATCCAGTAAATCTAACCGACTTAGGATTTCTTCTGCCCGCTTCTGGTTTGCTTCCTCCATACTGATCAGCACTTCATCAAGGACCGACTCGGTGAAAAGCTGATGATTTACCTCCTGCATGACCATATAGCAGGTATTCAGCCGGTCTTTCGGACGGTATTTCTTTCCGTTCCAGACAATCTCCCCACAGCGCTTCTCCAAGCCGCAGAAACAGCGTGAAAAAGTGGATTTCCCGGCGCCGTTATTCCCGATAATTCCAACGATCCGGTTCGTAGGGATTTCACAATCCATGATATGTAAGGTTTCCGGTTCGTTTTTATAGGCAAAGTGGAAATTACGAAGCGCAAGGGCGGTCTTTTCCTGCTGCGGTAAAACCGGAGGCAGGAGACGCTCCAAAGCAAACGTGCGCAGTCCCATATCGGAACGCTGCTGCTCCGTGAGCTGCTCAAATTCTGCCGCAGAATAATCATGACTCACCTGCCGTCTGCCAGATAGATAAACCGATCCGCTAGACCGCGAAGATAATAAAGCCGATGTTCCGATACAATGATTGTTTTCCCCTGCGATTTCCAAAACGCAAGAATCTTTCTCAAATCAAGGATGGAAGCCGTATCCAGGTTAGATGAGGGTTCGTCCATAACGAGAACATCCGGTTCCATAATGGATACCCCGGCACAGGCAATCTTTTGTTTCTCCCCGCCAGATAAGTGGAAGATATTACGGTCCATCAGCTTCTCCAGCCGGAAGTCCCGAACCGTTTTTGCCAGCCGTTCCCGGATGTCTTTTTCTGGCTGTCCAAGATTTTCGCAGCCAAATGTAATTTCACTGGTGGTATCCACATTGAAAAACTGGGACCGGGGATTTTGAAACACGCTGCCCACAACTGCAGCTGTATCGTAAAGGGGCTGTTCGGAAACCTTGGCTCCATTTACCCATACTTCTCCCGTCATCTTTCCCTCATAATAATGGGGGATCAGTCCATTAATCAGGCGGGTGACCGTAGTTTTTCCACACCCACTTTCACCGCAAAGGACAACAAACTGACCATCCTCTATATTTAAATCAATATCCCGAACACCGCCGGTATTTTCACTCTCTTCTCCATAAGAAAATGAAATATGGTCAATCTTTATCATAAGCTCACCCCCTTAAAAAGAAAAATACTGTCCCAGCAAAAACAGAGCGAAACATAAAGCACAGAGCAGGATCGCAATCATGTCCTGAACATGAAAACCAATCTGACATACGTTAGTCCGTTTGACCGGAGCGCCAAGCCCCCGCGTCAGTGCAGCGGCGGAAAGTTCATCTCCGATTTTCACAACAGACACCATTAGCGGTACAAGACAGTATTCCACCATCAAAAATGGATTTTTCCCTCCAAACCGGATACCCCTCATTTTCATTGCATCACTGATCGCTTGGTATTCTTCGCTGATCGTAGGGAAAAACGAAAAATAACAGACAAAGGGATGACGATTTTCTCTGTCAGGTGCATACGTTCCATCGAACCGATAAACTCACTGACTGAGGTGGAGGAAAGCAGCCAGGCCCCCGTCATAATACCAGGGGCAAACCGCGTCATAATGGATGTCATCGCCAAAACCACAAAGGACAGCAGATCGCTTAATGTCGTCAGCGCTATGCGTTCCAGTGCAAAGCAGGCGAGATATAAAAGCAGGTACTTGCCTGCCGTTTTGAAGCGGCGTTCCGACAGGATCAGCACAAAGGGGATTAGCTTAACACTGGTTTTACAAAATTCATAATCCCTTCGTTGCTGGTGCTGAACATCAATGTAGTAACCGTCAACAGCAAAATCAACTTCGTACGCGGATCGAGCCGGATTCCTTTCCTTTTGTCCGTTGTGGCGGAAAAGGATACCCCCTCCATTATGCGATGCCCGCTTTCGCAAAATGTTTTTTCAGAAGCGTTTTTCCAAGCAGTCCGCCCAAAATGGCAAAGACAAAAATCCCGGCAACCACAAGGATAATGCTCCACATCGGCATAACCGCCATTACCCGGTCGGCATATTCCTCCCCGAAGCTGGCGGCAAAGCTGGCCCAGGAGTCCTCGACCATAAAATACATCGGAATATATGTACCTACCATCCACAGGCTAAATACAGCATAACCAAGGATGCTTTTCTTTGCACTTTTATAGTCGCCGGATTTCAAAATGAGATCCCCAAGCAGGCCGAAAATCAGTCCCATAGGAACACCCCAAAATTCCATGCCGGTAAGTCCCATCAGCAGGCCGCTCAAAACACCCATGATTGTAACCATGCCGAATTTCTTAACCCTTGTGAGGAACAGCATGAAAGGGATACCGGTAATCAGCGACCACAGGCTTCCGAGAACAGGAAGAAAGATCGGGATAAACCCAATCGGAATGGCGACACAGCAGCCAATGACAAAGTAAAGAACCGTGAACAGACCAAGGTTAATGAGGTCTTTTGCTTGTAACTTGTTATTCATGATGAATACCTCCACATTCATTTTCCAGTTAGCATCTTCTAACCTTTTTATAGGATAGCATAGTACCGGCTGATTCTCTACAACCAATCATCTTTTTAGCTCCAAACAGCACCGAGTTTTTCTGTTGACTGACTTTGATTGTGATCTTATAATAGAAGTGCAAGGCTCAAACAGAGCGGTTAACAGACCAAATGACAGGAGTTAGAAAATGAAGATAGATGAAATTATCAAGAAAAGCATTGAAATTCCAGGTATATCTATAAAACGGGGCGAATTTAGCGCAGAACTCATTCTAAAGGAGAGAGACGGGAAAGGTTCCATGACTTTTTTTCCTCTGTTCCCAGGAGTTACATTGGCTTATATTTTTGTGAATTCTCCCGCCTGGACAGCCCCAGACTTTCACGATAATGGCTCCATGGAAACAGGACCATTGCTCTTAAATTACTGTGTAACAGGACGATGCGAACTCATCCTGAATAACGGAAACTTTGTGTATGTGAAAGATGGGGAGATATCCTTAACCGAACGATTCGCCAGACAGCAATACGTTTATCCCCGCCGAATCTATGAAGGAATTGAGTTTTTTGTGGATATGGATACCGTAAATGCTCAAAGCTCCTGGTAGAGGCTGAATTTGATATTGATTTCCACAGACTCAGAGATCTTTACTGCCCGGATGGGGGTACTTATATTGCGTCGGTTACGACTGAGATAGAAGAAGTCTTAAAAAAGCTGTGGTCATTACTGGATATTTCTGTTCCGCTGGCAATCCCACAAATGAAAATCTATACCCTTGCCCTGTTTTCACTGCTTCAAAATCTGAAAGAAATACCACCTTCCCAAGCCTGCACATTCTTCACAGAAACACAGGTAGACATTGCAAAACGTGTGGAAAAAATCATCACTTCTGATCTGCGCCAACACCATCCCGCGTGGGAACTGGCTGCACAGTTTTCCGTCAGTGAAACCAGCCTGAAGAACTACTTTCGGGGAGTTTATGGTCAAAATATATCAATTTATTTACGTGAAGTTCGTATGCAACGAGCTGCTGAATTACTCACTACTACAAACTTATCTGTATCGGAAATTGCAGAACAAGTTGGTTATTTGAATCAAAGCAAGTTTTCTTCGGCATTTAAGAAGCAGTTCAACGCTTCGCCATTAGAATTTAAGCGCCGCAAAAATTTAGAGAGAAATACTTCCAACTGACGGGTTCTAACATTTTTCACAATAAATAGTTTTATTAGAAACTCATGACAAATGAAGTCAGAGTTATTTCTTATATTATAGGAAGTGACTCTGATTATTATAATTTACACCACTTTACAACTTTTTCATAAAAAATATCGCACAGGGCTTTCTGATGTATAATGAATTTGCTGAAAACATTACAAAGGAAAGTGACCCTGTACGACAAAAGCATTATACAACGAAAAAACTCTGATTGGTAGACTTCATCAATATTTTTTGATTTATTTTGAAACTTTTTCTGTTCCGACAGCAGATACCTTATTTTTGCTGATATTATCCATACTGGCCTTAGAAGCCGCACATTCCATCCGGTTTCTATATTAGCATTTTTTATCCAGAATAACGGAGAAATCACTGAATGTATTTTATTATGCATGTTCCTATGCAAAGGTTGATTATTCCAGATTTATGAATACTACTGTCAGGATTGTTTTGAAGCTGATACCGGATTCATTGCAGACGCAGCCTGTATTTCTGTGCGTGGATGATACGATGGTATCTAAATTTGGCACAAAATTTGAAAATATTTCAAAACTGTTTGACCATGCCGCACACAACGGTTCCAACTATCTGAATGGACACTGCTTTGTGAGTGTCATGCTCTGCGTACCTGTCTGGAATGGGGATAAAGTATATTATCTTTCCGTTCCTCTTGGCTATCGTATATGGCAGAAAAAAGAGTCTAAACTGGAACTGGCAGCTCCATGATCCGGCAGGTTATGCCTGAATTTCACAGCAAAGATCATGTCATCATCCTTTGTGACAGCTGGTATACAAAACAGAACCTGATATCCATCGTTGATGAATATCCGAATCTGGATCTGATTGGCAGTGCAAGGATTGATTCTGTCATGTATGATCTTGCACCTGCACGGACCGGTCATCGGGGATGTCCTGCCAAACATGGAAAACGTCTTTCTGTTGAAACAGAGTTTACGTTTTCCAATGAAAAGACCGGTGATTATTATACCGGTGTCCGCCGGGTTCTCACTAAGATCTTCGGCAACAAGGAAGTCCTTGCCTATGTCACTGCCACAGAAAAAGAACATGGTACAAAACGACTGTTTTTCAGTACCATTTTCCCGGAAGATCTGCAGATTTTCTGTGCATGGCAGGAAAAAGCACCATTGAATCAGACCGGAAGTGACCGTATGAAATACATTCCACTGTTGCTATATTCGTTTCGCTGGAATATTGAAACAAGCTACTATGAACAGAAAACGTTCTGGTCTTTTTGTAATTATATGGTGAGAAGCTGCAAAGGGATTGAAATGTTGGTCAAATCTGATTAACATCAGTTACTGCGCCATGAAGATTCTACCCTATCAGAACGAACATTTTTCTGAGTACCGTACAAAAAGCGACTGCTGAAAATGTCAAACACATTTATAGAATAAATTTCGCCACTGCATTCAACATATGCATGGTATATCTGAAAACCGGCGATTATGAAATTAAGATCATGCTCCTCATACAAAGACATCTGACCACAGTCAGACCCAACCGTATATATCCTATCACCCTCCGACCAAAGAGAACAAGTTTTTTCTATATTTATTCTTAACTAGAACAATACTTCCTATATTTTAGAAGATGTGATATATGAAAAGCGAAAATTCTAATCATCTATCCTAACCACTTAAAAGATGGATAGTATCTTACCACAGCTTTCCCCACAATCTGGTCAAATCGCACGAATTTGTTTTCCAAGAACGTGAATCCTTCGAATCATTCCGATTATCGCCAAGCATGAAATAACAGTTTTCCGGAACTGTATATGGACCATAGCTTCCGATCATTTTTTCCGGAATGAAAGAGTCATCCAATGGAGTAGGCGAACCATCAATGTAAACCTTCTGATATAGTTCTATATTTTTTTCAAGGAATATTTTTTAGTATACAATATTGCAATACACGCTATAATTCCTATGAAATATAATTCTGTGTTTATATCAATTGCATAGAAAGCCATTAATGAGATTACAAAAGTTAAAAATGCCGTTTCCAAATTGTCCTCCCTCAAATAATATAATATATGCGCCAAAAGCAAACTAAAAGCATAGTATTGTCGCAGTAAGTATATTAGTTTAATTTATTTCCTACATAATGTTATCCCGCAACATTTATTTGTGAACTTCCAGATATTTTACACCTAAACCTCACTCGTCTTCTATGGGAGCTTCATTTTGCACTATCGCTGATAATGCTTTTTCTGCCGATATAATCGCTGTAATATCACTAATGTCTCCAATATCCAATTCTATATGATCAACATTTTCAGCTCCTGGCCTAAATACAAAACGTACTTCTTGTTGATAAATATAAGAATCTCTCTTCCAAAAGGCAATATTCCACATTCCAGCCCCCAAAGAAAACAACATATTTCCACCATCAATATTGGGATTATAATAATTAACAGAATTAAATTCTGCCTGGTAACCTGCATTTTTTGCTTGCAATGTTTACTCTGCGAATAAATTCTTCACTATCCAATACAACCAATGCCGTATCACCAAAAGAGAGCATTTTTTCTTTTTGTTCATCCGTAAAACTAAATTTTTTTAAATCTGGATTTATCCCAAACATACAAAAAAGAAAATCATTTGACTCTGAAGTTTTAAGCAGTTCGTCCTTTATTGGAACTATTTCTCCCATATCAGGGAAATAAATAGTTGCATCATTAATATGAACCATTCCTTCATATTTGTCTCCAACTTCACAATCACCAGTTTCTTCCTCTCTCTTACGGTAATATTCAAGAGTTTTTGCATAAATTTTTCCTGATTGCAAGCTCTTTATTTTATCTTTATCT
>ENA-OQAA01000325-OQAA01000325.1-human-gut-metagenome-genome-assembly--contig:-NODE-325-length-33861-cov-6.229353_pt1 | contig 33861 bp, 32 predicted proteins | sample MGYA00242489_ERZ504515 | MGnify/ENA primary metagenome ERZ504515 (study PRJEB26092, sample SAMD00036237) | human gut metagenome | host: Homo sapiens | study: EMG produced TPA metagenomics assembly of... | reverse complement strand
TGGAATGGATCAAGTCCTCCCCTATCTGGTTGTGCTGGGAACCGCCATAGCAGGATGAATGTAGCACTCGTACTGATACTGGGCATCGCCACAACGGGAGTGATCGGCCTGCTCACAGGCAGTATCAGCCTGTTCGACTGGCTTGGCTCCATGGGCACAGGAATCACCGGAATGGGCGAACTTATCATCATCACCCTGATGGCAGGCGGTATGCTGGAACTGATCCGCTTTAACGGCGGAGTGGACTATATTATCCAAAAACTGACCAAACACGTCAACAGCAAACGCGGAGCCGAACTTTGCATCGCAGCTTTGGTGAGCATCGCCAATTTCTGTACAGCCAACAATACGATAGCCATCATCACAGTGGACCATTGGCCAACGACATCGCTACCCGTTACAGGTGGACAAACGCAAGAGTGCAAGTATCCTGGATACTTTCTCGTGTGTCATCCAGGGCATCATCCCTTACGGAGCGCAAATGCTGATTGCCGCCAAGCTGGCTTCCCTTTCTCCTCTGAGCATCATCGAATACTTGTATTATCCGGTAGCTATCGGAGTATTTGCTCTGCTGAGCATTTTTTTGAGATATCCCAAACGATACTCGTGAAAACAAGGGCAGGCGGTTATATTCCGCCACCGACAGCCCGGCTGAATCCATCTGCAACATCCAGACGATGAAGGCGAAAGATATATAATCTTACAGCTGTAAGATATAGCATCTTGCACGTGTAAGATCTATATCTGTTCTCCGTAGTTAACGGCGGATACTTAGTGGTCAATAACTCTCAGCAATCCATGTGACGCGTAGTTTTTCTTGGGTGGTCCAATTCCCCTTTCTTCCAGAACCGACATCATACGCGCTGTAGCCGCCTGAGTCCGGACAGGGAAAGCCTCATTGATATAGCGTTTCCACCGAGGTGTAAATTCTATGTTTCTGAAAAGTTCAGCAACAACAGCAATTCTTTCTTTTTCTTTGTTATTGTTGTTTTTCTTCTCTTCTCTATTCTTTTCTTCTCTTATAAAGTTTTGCTTAACGCTTGCTTGCGAACACTCATCAACACATTCATTATCAATATATTGAATCGTATTTTCGGCTATATTTTCATCATCACTTTTTTCAATCGTATTTTCATTGCATTTTGCACCGTTTTCCTTATTGTTTGCTTCGTCATCCGCTTCTTTATCTGCTGCCACCAGCACAGTAGAAGTGATTACTTTTTCAGCTATTTGCGCAGTCTTTTTCTTGCTGCTTCTTCCGCCTTTGCTACCGGCGGCTGCACGTTGCTCCGAAAGCTTATTCTGATAACCCATCACCTCATCCAGATACAGGCATCGGAAATATCCGTCCTCCGTTATGACGAACAAGTTAAAGTCTTTAATGAGATGCTGCAAATTTTCCACTGTAGCCCCCCATTGTTCAGCCAACAAATCCAACTCGTTAAAATCGTGTTTGTATTCCTGTTGCCTTCGCAGGAACAATATCATTTGAATATATAATCCTATTCCCATGCATTTCATTTCGGCATTCAGCTTCATCATTTTGTAATCTGACATCAAGCTGCAATTCAGCCGGATAAACTGTTCGGTGTAATCCATTCCTTTGGTGTGTTAGTATATAAATAGATTACAAAGAAACAAAAAATATCAATAGGGTGTATAGATAATTGCCACCAATTATGACATTATCTTCATTTTTATCTCAAACAAATATAAACAACTAGTATACAAACACTTACACAGCATATTCAATTCAATAAAAAAGTATAATTCTCAAGAAAAGATAAAGTTCTTCTCCCCTGCAATTCATGAATATTTTTTATCGCCAGAATTCGGAGATAAATTCCCAATAAATGATCCTATATTAAAAGACACGATGTATTCGGATAGAGGTAACAGAAGAAGATTTATGAATATTTATTTTGAAAATATGCACAAAAGACTTATCTTTGCACCGCAAATGAACGATTGATATGAACCAATTACAAACTACATACAGCATACATCACCTTACATCGGGAAATACCCCCCTGTGTAATCACTTCATTGTGCATGTACATTGGTTCAGCGGATTTGTTTAGATTTCCACTCACACGTAATTTATTACCAAACTTTCATCCTACCCACACACGTGCCCGATGAAAGATATATTGCATGATGGTTCTCATTCGGTGAGAGCATCGAGTTGTATATGTTTTACTAAAAAAATGATTGCTATGTTTACTATTATATCTATCATGTTTGTTGGTATCGGTATAGGATATGTATTGCGCAACTTACAGTTTTTACAAAAGATAGAAAAGAGTACCTCACTCACTATCTTCCTGCTACTGTTTGTTTTGGGAATCTCCATCGGCTCCAACAGCTTAATCATTAACAATTTAGGTAGATTCGGATGGCAGGCGGCTATATTGGCTACATTAAGCATTTTGGGCAGTATGCTAGCTTCCTTCCTGGTATTTCATCTGTTTTTTAAGAAAGGAGGCAAACAATGAAAGGTAGTTTGGTTGTTGTCGCATTTTTTTGTGCAGGATGTATGATTGGAGCTGTCAATAATTTCCAGTATGACATGCACTCTGTTTCCATGTATGTGCTTTATGCACTGATGTTACAAGTAGGAATCAGCATAGGCAGCAATAAGAAATTGAAAGAACTGATTAAAAGCTTACGGTTGAAAATGCTCCTGGTGCCGATAGCTACCATTACGGGAACCTTGCTTTTCTCGGCACTTGCCAGCCTGCTATTAAGCCAATGGAGTGTATTCGACTGTATGGCGGTGGGTAGCGGCTTTGCCTATTATTCGCTTTCCTCCATCCTGATCACACAGTTCAAGGAACCGTCTATCGGGTTACAACTGGCCACCGAATTGGGAACCATTGCATTACTGGCCAATATTTTCCGGGAAATGATGGCCTTACTCGGCGCTCCGCTCATACGGAAATACTTTGGACAGCTGGCCCCTATCTCGGCTGCCGGAGTGAACTCGATGGATGTATTGCTGCCATCCATCACACGCTATTCGGGAAAAGACATGATTCCCTTAGCCATATTCCACGGAATACTGATTGACATGAGCGTTCCTGTTTTCGTATCTTTTTTCTGTAATTTAACGTAAGCCTGAGGATTCGCGCTAAATTACAAAAAAAGGAAGCCCGCTTGCAAATCAAGCGGGCTTCCTTTTTTAATCTATATAAGGCATGAATTATTTCGCAACCTTTTCCAATTTCTTCATGATAGAGAAAATAAACAATGCAGAAAGCAAACAGCATACAATCAATACACTCCATACCATCCACAACTGCATATCACCCCACAAATAACCGATGATAGCCACCAAATAGTTACCGATAGCAGTAGCTACGAACCAAAGTCCCATCATAGCACCTTTATACTTGGGAGGAGCTACTTTGGAAACAAACGAGATACCCATCGGTGACAGGAACAATTCAGCAAAAGTCAATACCAGATAAGTTGAAATCAGCCAGTTGGGTGAGACCAATGCACTTTCGGCAATACCGTTCGCTTCTACTTCTGCAGGAGTAGGCAGACCGAATGAGCCAAACGCCAACAGCATGAAACCTACTGCGGCAATCACCATACCGATACCGATTTTACGCGGAGCTGATGGTTCTTTTCCTTTCTTTGCCAACGAACCGAATACAGCCAGTGATACCGGAGTCAGAGCTACTACGAAGAAGGGATTAAACTGTTGGAAAATCTGAGGAAGAATAGGCAATGTAGGGTCCATAGTACCATAATTGACTCCTAAAACCACAAGAGCCAAGGTAGCAATAACGCCTGAAATCAATTTGCCCTTGCCTGTCTTGGACTGGAACAGTGAGAAACCTGCATAAACGGTTACAATAAGCAGAGCCAGATTCCATACGCTGAAGCCAAGGCGATCCAGACCGGTTACCTCATGTGCCGTGTAGTCACGGGCGAAGAAGGTCATGGTAAGACCGTTCTGATGGAATGCCATCCAGAAGAAAATAACCACAGCGAATACCAGCAACAAAGCGACGATGCGTTCTTTGGTCTGTGCGGGAGTCAGCTCTTCTTCGTGTACATTGGCCGGTTTAGCCTGCTTGGAGTTGTAATCGGCATGTTTGAATGTAGAACGGAAAATAACATAAATAGCCATAGAGGCAACCAGTGAGATACAAGCTACACCGAAACCATAATTATAGGCTTCAGACAATTTATCAATATAGGTAGTACAGAAATCGGCCATACTTCCTGTGAAATTCTGTGCGCTCTGCATGGCAGTCAGTGTGGCCTCACCTTCAGCCGTTATCGTACCGTCAAGGAACTGGTGTGCCAAAGAAGGTATCTGGGGTACATAGCTGAAACCTGCTTTGCCCAACACATAGTTGGTCATGGCAGTAGCGGCAGTCGGAGCGAACAGGGCGCCGATGTTGATTGCCATATAGAACAAACTGAAAGCGGTATCACGTTTCGCACTATACTCGGGAGCATCATACAGATTACCTACCATTACTTGCAGATTTCCCTTGAAAAGTCCGGTTCCCAAAGCAATCAGGGCAAGAGCGCCGAACATGGAATACAATCCGATATTAGTTGCCATCGGGATAGCCAGCAAGACATAACCGGCAAACATGATAACGATACCGGTAGTAACCATCTTGCCATAACCGAATTTATCAGCCAGAATACCTCCGATCAGCGGCATGAAATACACTCCTGCCAGGAAACTGGCAAAGATTGTTGACGTCGTGGCGGCTGTAAAGCCGAATTTCGCTTGCAAGAAGAGAGTGAAAATAGCAAGCATGGTGTAATAACCAAAGCGTTCGCCGGTATTGGCGAGAGCTAATGCGTATAAGCCTTTAGGCTGTCCTTCAAACATAGTTGATAAAGATTTAATTAATAGTTAGTATTCTTTTTTGCAAAGATATAACTTTTAGTCTATCTGAAAAAAAAAGAGCCACAAATGTGACTCTTTTTGGCATATTTATTCGGTGAAAAGGGAACATATCTCTGCTTTCGTTTCTTTTATCAAGTCATCGGGAGCTATTTTTATCTGTAATCCGCGGATACCGGCACTGATATAAATAAATGGAAATGTGATGCAAGTCTCGTGTATATAGGTGGGGAAATGTTTTTTCATGCCGATGGGAGAACATCCTCCCCGGATATATCCTGTCAGGGGAAGCAACTCTTTCATGGGGATCAGGTCGCATTTCTTGTTACCTGAGACTTTTGCCGCCATTTTTAAATCTACCTCGTGCTCGCCGGGTATGACACAGACAAAATATCCAGATTTATCCCCATGAAGCACCAAAGTCTTGAAGACTTGTTCTATGTTCTCGCCCAAACTGGCGGCAACGTGAACGGCGCTGAGGTCATTCTCGTCTACTTCGTATGGAATAAGCTCGTATGCTATCTTGGCTTTATCAAGCAGACGGGCTACGTTGGTTTTAGCTATCTTCTCTTTCATTGCTGGTATGCCGGTTAATTTTCCAATTCTTCTTTTATAAACTTCGGGGTATATCCTTTTTTGCTTTCGGCCACTTCCTCGGGAGTTCCGGCCGCAAGTACCTGTCCTCCGCCCCGTCCGCCTTCGGGACCCATATCGATGATGTAATCCGCCAGTTCGATAACGTCCAGGTTATGTTCGATAACCAGAACGGTATTGCCTTTTTCCACCAGTTTGTTCAGTACATTCATCAGCACACGGATATCTTCGAAATGAAGCCCGGTAGTAGGCTCATCCAGAATATACATCGTTTTTCCGGTATCACGCTTGGACAGTTCCGTAGCCAGTTTCACACGCTGGCTCTCTCCGCCCGACAAGGTGGTGGAAGGCTGTCCCAGTTTAATATATCCCAACCCCACCTCTTGCAGCACTTTGATTTTATTCAGAATCTGAGGCACATTCTCAAAGAACTCTACAGCACGATTGATGGTCATGTCCAGTACATCGGCTATGGATTTACCCTTATAGCGCACTTCCAGCGTCTCGCGGTTGTATCGTTTGCCGTGACAAACCTCGCAAGGCACTAGCACATCGGGCAGGAAATTCATTTCGATGGTCTTGTATCCGTTACCACCGCAAGCCTCGCAGCGTCCTCCGGTTACATTGAACGAGAAACGCCCCGGCTTATAGCCACGGATCTTCGCTTCGGGCAGACCGACAAACAGATTCCGGATATCCGAGAATACCCCTGTATAGGTGGCCGGATTGGAACGCGGTGTCCTACCCAGCGGCGACTGGTCCACATTCACCACCTTATCTATATAGTCCAGTCCCTCCACACTGTCATAGGGCAGAGGTTCCTGCAAAGAACGGTAGAAATGCTGTGACAGGATGGGCTGCAAGGTATCGTTTATCAGCGTGGATTTACCACTGCCGGACACCCCTGTGACACAAATGAGTTTTCCCAAAGGAAATTCCACATCCACATTCTTCAGGTTGTTCCCCTTCGCCCCTCTCAGCCATAAGGATTTCCCGTTACCGGGGCGGCGTTCGGCCGGTATCTCTATCTTCATCTGTCCGTTTAAATACTTAGAAGTAAGCGTTCCTGTCTGAAGCATTTGTTTCGGAGTCCCCTGAAACACTACCTCGCCTCCCAGGCGGCCCGCCTTCGGTCCCATATCAACCACATAGTCTGCCGCCAGCATCATATCCTTGTCATGCTCCACCACGATGACAGAGTTACCTGTGTCACGCAACTTCTTCAAAGAGTTGATAAGGCGGAGGTTGTCCCGTTGGTGTAATCCGATACTCGGTTCATCCAGAATATAAAGCACGTTCACCAGCTGGGAGCCGATTTGAGTTGCCAGACGGATGCGCTGGCTCTCGCCTCCCGAAAGGGATACCGAGGTGCGGTTCAGTGAAAGATAATCCAGTCCCACATCCAACAAAAACTTAAGACGGGTACGGATCTCCTTCAAAATCTCGGCGGCAATCATGCGCTGCTTGTCTTCCAAAAAAGAATCGACCTGTTGCAACCAGTCATACAGTTCGTTAATATCCATGCTTGCCAGTTCATAAATGTTCTTGTCATGGATACGGAAATGCAACGCCTCCTTGTTCAGACGCGCGCCCTTGCATTCGGGACAAACATCGGTCTTGGCAAACTGTTCCGCCCACTTCTGAGCAGTGGCCGACGCATCTTTCTCCTGCATCATCTGGATGTACTTCACAATCCCTTCATAAGTTACAAAGTAATCGGAAGAGGTATGAATCAAGGTGCTCTTTATCTTGATACGCTCATCCGAGCCATAGAGTATTTCGTCTATCGCATCATCCGGCATATCCTTGACCGGCGTCTTGATCGTAAAATCATATTTTTCAAGCAACGCCTCTATCTGCCAGAAAATCATGGCATTTTTATATTTGCCCAAAGGCACGATGGCTCCTTCGTAAATGGAAAGATTCCTGTCGGGAATCACTTTGTCCACATCAATCAGATTCACATACCCCAGCCCCTTACAACGGGGGCAAGCTCCCTGCGGAGAGTTAAACGAAAAATTATGAGGAGCAGGTTCTTTATAAGACAGTCCGGTAACAGGACACATCAACCGCTTGCTGTAATGGCGCACCTCCCGGGTATCGGCGTCATAAATCATAATCAGCCCTCACCCTGCTGCATGGCAGTGGCAACGCTCTGTTTCAGCCGTTTGTCATCCTTTTCCGATACGACCAACTTATCTATCACAACTTCTATATCATGATTTTTATAACGGTCCAGCTTCATGCCGTGTACAATCTCGCGCACCTCGCCGTCCACGCGGACATACAGATAACCTTTCTTGCGCACTTGCTCGAAAAGTTCTTTGTAATGTCCCTTACGGGTACGTACCAACGGGGCAAGCATAAATATCTTCTTACCCTGATAATCCCGGTGAATCAGGCCGATGATCTGTTCCTCGGTATATTTCACCATTTTCTCTCCCGAAAGATAAGAATAAGCAACTCCTGCACGGGCATAGAGCAAACGGAGATAATCGTATATCTCTGTCGTAGTCCCCACGGTAGAGCGGGGATTCTTGTTTGTCGTTTTCTGTTCGATGGAAATTACCGGACTGAGTCCTGTAATCTTATCCACATCCGGCCGCTCCAACCCTCCCAGGAAATTACGGGCGTATGCGGAAAAGGTCTCAATGTATCTCCGCTGCCCTTCGGCGAAGATGGTATCGAATGCCAAGGACGATTTACCGCTTCCGCTCAATCCGGTTATCACCGTCAGGCTGTTCCGTGGAATTTCAACATCTATATCTTTCAAGTTATGTACACGGGCACCGTATACATTAATCAGTTCTTTTTCTTCACTCATAGTCTTCTTACTCTGCGTAATCTTTGCAAAATTAATGCTTCCCGACGAAATATTTAATTAAAAAGCCTAATAATATTTTCTATTCTTTCTATATAATGTGAATAAAACAGTTTTTTTTGTACTTTTGCCACTCAGTTTAATCAACACACTGCAAATGAAATTTATTCGAGCATTATATCTTATCGCAGCCTTGTCTGCCAGCAGCACCGGAATGATGGCTCAAACACAGTCTTCCGGCTATTTCCTGCACACCATCACCAAAGGGCAAAGTCTTTATTCCATAGCCAGCATGTATAATGTCACTACCGGTGACATCGTTAAAATGAACCCCGGCAGTGACCAGAAAATTAAAACCGGTGAAACATTGAAGATTCCACAAAAGAACAGCGGAACGGAACAGCAGATGTTCCATACCATCCAGTCGGGTGAAACCTTGTACAAGCTGACACAACGCTATGGAGTAACCGCACAACGCATCTGCCAGGCAAATCCCGGGCTGAGCGCGGAGAATTTCCGTATCGGACAGGTTATCGTAATTCCCGCCAAAGTGACGGACAGCGAGGAGATAATTATGAACGAGGTGAAAGCTGCACAGACTACCAAGCCGGTCACCACTTCCACCCCACTGAAACCCAATTGCAGGGACATGCATAAAGTGGAACGCAAGGAAACCATATTCAGCATCAGCCGCCTGTATGGCATCACAGAAGCCGAACTGATTGCCGCCAATCCTGAACTGCGTACCGAAAAACTGAAAAAAGGAAAGTTCCTTTGTATTCCATATCCTAAGGATACAAAGACCGAAACACCTGTGAATAATACGCCTGCCGTAATTCCCACGGATGACCAGCTGTTTAATGAAAGCAAGAAGGAGGCACGCAAAATATCTACCATCAAAGCTGCCGTAATGCTGCCATTCATGACAGACGGTAAGGGCAACCGTGACGAACAGACACGTATGGTGGAATACTATGAAGGCTTCCTGATGGCAGTAGACAGCTTGAAGGAAAAAGGAGTATCCATCGACCTGTACTCATACGACACCCATAACAATACTTCTTCCATCAAGAACATTCTGGATAGAAGTGAATTGAAGAGCATGGATATTATCTTCGGCCCAGCTTATCCCGACCAGGTGAAACCGGTTGCGGAATTTGCCAAGAAAAACAATATCCGGCTGGTAGTACCTTTTACCTCCAAAGGGAATGAAGTTTTCAACAATCCCGCCATCTATCAGATAAATACTCCCCAATCTTATTTATACTCGGAAGTTTATGAGCATTTTACCCGCAAGTTTACAACCGCCAATGTTATCTTCCTGGATGCAGAAGATGGTGATAAAGACAAAGTGGATTTTATAAAAGGGCTGAAAGAGGAGTTAAAAAACAAACGCATTCCTTTTACCGAATTAAAAGGGGAAAATATTACTCCGGAATCATTGAAAGCCGCGATGAACCATAGTATGGATAATGTATTCATCCCGACTTCCGGCACCAACGTGGCATTGATAAAACTGTTACCACAACTGATTGTGACCTCCCGTGACAATCCCGACTACCGTATGCAGTTATTCGGCTATCCGGAATGGCAGACCTATACCAACGACCATCTGGCCAGTTTCTATGAACTGGACACCTATTTCTATTCTTCGTTTTACACAAACAATTTATTTCCGGAAGCCGTTCAGTTCTCATCGGCTTACCGCAAATGGTACAGCAAGGATATGCTCAACTCATTCCCTAAATATGGTATGCTGGGATTCGATACAGGATATTTCTTCCTGAAGGGCCTGTCCCAATACGGCAACAAACTGGAAGACAAACTGGACAAGGTGGCTGTCACCCCTATCCAGACCGGATTTAAATTTGAACGCGTAAACAACTGGGGTGGATTTATCAATCGCAAAGTGTTCTTCGTTCATTTTACCAAGGACTTTGAACTGATTAAACTTGATTTTGAATAATGGAAAAGTATAAGAACTTCGGGCTGCTTGTACTGACATTGCTCTTTGCATTGCCGGCAGCTGCACAGTTGGGTGAAGAACGTCATAATTTTGCCGTCGGCATCAATGGTGGTCTGAACATGAGTTCCGTCAGTTTTAACCCGAAAATCAAACTGAACACCTTGAACACCATGTCTATGGGGGTTACCATGAGATATATGTCCGAGAAATATTTCAAGATGATGTGTGGCGTACAAATGGAAATAAACTATTCACAACGCGGATGGGACGAAAAGATAGAAGACGATTCCGGCAATTCTTACAGCCGTACCATGAATTATCTGGAAATCCCTTTCATGGCACATCTGGCATTCGGCAAGGATGCATTGAACCGGGGAGTGAAGGTCTTTTTCAATGCAGGACCACAAATCGGCTTTTTCCTGGGTGACAACGAAAAGATAAACTGGACTACTTCTACAACAAGACCGGAACACGGTAAAGAGGTAGAGAATAAATTCGATTATGGTATCACAGCCGGCGCCGGTCTGGAAGTAAGTACCGGTATCGGACATTTCCTGCTGGAAGGACGTTACTACATGGGATTGAGCGACTTTTACAAGAATTCGAAAAGAGATTTTTTCGAAAGATCAGCCCATTCATTCATAGGCATACGGCTGAGTTATCTGATAGATATTACTAAATAAAAAAAAAGATTTTATTCTGCAAATAGTCCGCGTTCCACTCTCTCTCATAACAACAAAAGCCTGCAAGATGGATCTTGCAGCTTTTTATATCATAATATTCCCTCAGCTTACCTCAAACGGTCGTATGCTTTAACCAATACCTCATCCTTACCAATGGCGCGGATGGCAAGCAATTCAAAATGATGGCAACCAACGGCAGACATACAGTCCATGAAAGAGAAAATGTCATTGACTCTTCTTTCAACATAAAAATAAAAGTGACCAATGTGGCATAATACCCGATCAACAAAATGGTGCTGAAAATAGTCAGACGAATTTGCAACATGCGTTTTTTAAACAAGAAGATAGTGCCGAAAGCAAGAACCGCAACAACCAGCAAAATCACAAACAAGGCCCATGGAGCATAATCTTTAGTACCATCCGCCATAGTAAGACACAGATTTGTTAAAGCGGAAACACTATAATCACTTCCTATGTATGAACCTACGGGACTACACAGGCAAATAATAATCAAGATGGTAACAACAAGTAAATAAACAGATTGAATGCGTTGTATCATAGTCTCTTTAATTTTAATCATACAACCTATCATTCTAAACGAGTGAAAAACCTGAAAACACAAAGTGAATGGTTATCAGATTCTTCACTGCGTTCAGCATAACAGGGCTAATATAATGTGAGGGGCATCAAATGTACCACAGATTACTCAGATTGATACAGTTTCCACACGAAATGACTCATGTATCAAAATAGAACGATCTGTGTAATCTGTGGTAAAGACCTTTTGCACAACCCCCAATGAAGAATCACTGTAGTTTCTCTTTTTCTTTAGCAGGATTACGGAAATAAACCTTGCCTTCTTCATATTCCTGAGCAGCGATCAATGTCGGTTTCGGAAGCTTTTCGTAATAACGTGAGATCTCGATCTGCTCTCTATTTTCAAAGACTTCTTCCAGGTTATCGTTGTATGAGGCAAACTCCTGCAATTTCTTTGAAAGATCATTCTTCATCTCAACACTAATCTGGTTGGCGCGTTTGCCAATGATAGCAACAGTTTCATAAATGTTACCTGTGTCTGCACATAAATCCATCATGTCACGGGTAACAGTATTACTTGGAGCGTTTGTCTTTTTGTAATCCATAATTTCTTATTTAGTTTTATTCATTAAATTCTTTTACATACTTATTGGCATCCTTGTAGATGCTCTCCACTTCTTTAGTATACTTGCTGTCAGGAAACTCGTTCTTGAAAGAATAATATTCATCTATCGTCTCACGCATACGCTCTTCTTTCTTTTCCTCCACACTCGCTTTCGCCATATCATATTTAGCACGCAAGACCAAAATAGAAAGATCTTCGCGCATCTTGGTATAAGGATAGTCTTTCAAAGCATTCTGAGCCGTAACGATACAAGACAAATAATTGTTACCGGTAGTACTATAAGTACTGTTTCCTGTATAAGAACCCAAATCATAATACAATTTCGCAGCCAGATAGTCTTTCATCACCAGCTTGTCCTGCAAATCAAAAATCATTTGCTGTGCATCCTGCCGACGGCTACTGGTTGGGAAATATTCCATAAACATCTGCAACTCCTGAATAGCTTTATAGGTGCTCGACTGGTCCAAACGAGGTTCCGGAGTATCCAAGAACAATGCTTTTCCTGAAAAATATCTGGCCTGTTCCGTATAGACCCCACGCGGATAAGTATTATAATAAGTGGTGAAATAATGCGAAGCTGTGATGAAGTCACCCTGATTATAGTAGGTCATACCCAACATATAAAGTGATTCCTCAGCCTTATCCGTTCCCTTCATGATGGTAATCAATTCCTCCAGAATGGTGGCCGCCTTAGTATTCTGCCCTTTGCCAAAGTAACTTTTGGCCGCTTCGTACTTGTATTCGTAGTCCGTGCTTTTTAAAACTTTGTTATACTCTCCACAAGACGTTAGAACCGTACCGGAGACAAGAGCTATAATGATATATTTTTTCATCTTATTCAAATAATTGCGCAAATTTACGCCTTTCCACCGAATAATGCAATATTTCCATGTTTTTAAATGCTAAAAAGTCGACAAGAGTCTATTTTTTAGAGATGAATAGATAATATCTAAGGAAATAACTGTATTTTTACATCTCATTAAACTAAACATACTATTTATGAATTTTGAATTGATTTCCGAATACCAACCCACCGGCGACCAACCGGAAGCTATCGCCCAGCTAACCGAGGGAGTGCTGGAAGGAGTCCCCGCACAAACTTTATTGGGGGTTACCGGGTCCGGCAAGACTTTCACGATTGCAAATGTAATTAAAAACATCAATAAACCCACCTTGATATTAAGCCATAACAAAACATTGGCGGCCCAGTTATACGGAGAGTTCAAGAGTTTCTTTCCCAACAATGCAGTGGAATACTATGTATCTTATTATGACTATTACCAGCCGGAAGCATACCTGCCGTCCAGCGACACCTATATAGAAAAGGATCTGGCCATTAATGAAGAGATTGACAAATTGCGGCTGGCTGCCACCTCTGCCCTGCTGTCGGGACGGAAGGACGTGGTGGTGGTGTCTTCCGTGTCCTGCATCTACGGTATGGGGAACCCGTCGGATTTCTATAATAATGTAATTGAGATAAAAAAAGGCAAACTGCTGGACAGAAATGTATTTTTACGCCGTTTGGTGGACAGCCTGTATGTGCGTAACGATATAGAGCTGAATCGCGGGAATTTCCGCGTAAAAGGTGACACGGTAGACATTTACCTGGCATATAGCGACAATCTCCTCCGGGTTATGTTTTGGGACGACGAAATTGATGCCATTGAAGAGATCGACCCTGTTTCGGGAATCCGTCTGGCTACTTTTGATGAATACAAAATTTATCCGGCCAATCTTTTTATGACCACCAAAGAGAGCCAGTTGAGAGCTATTCATCAGATTGAGGACGACTTGACGAAAGAGGTGGCCAAATTCGAGGAGGAAGGAAAAATGTATGAGGCGAAACGACTCTATGAGCGCGTGACATACGATATGGAGATGATTCGCGAACTGGGACACTGTTCGGGCATAGAAAATTATTCCCGCTACTTTGACGGGCGTAATGCAGGTACCCGTCCTTACTGTCTGCTGGACTTCTTTCCGGATGATTTCCTGATTGTAATAGACGAAAGCCATGTCAGCGTACCGCAAATACGTGCCATGTATGGTGGTGACCGGGCCAGAAAAACCAATTTGGTGGAATATGGTTTCCGGATGGAGTCGCTTTTGACAACCGCCCTCTAAAATTTGAAGAGTTCAAGGAACTGGCCAAGCAAGTGATTTATGTCAGTGCTACACCTGCCGATTATGAATTGGTGGAAAGTGAAGGCATTATCGTTGAACAGGTTATCCGTCCTACCGGACTGCTGGACCCGGTAATTGAAGTACGCCCCAGTCTGAATCAGATTGATGACCTGATGGAAGAGATACAGCAACGCATCGAGAAAGAAGAACGTGTACTGGTGACCACGCTCACCAAACGCATGGCAGAAGAATTGACCGAATATCTGCTGCGCAATGACATCCGCTGCAACTACATCCACAGCGATGTGGACACTTTGGAACGCGTTAAGATTATGGATGAATTACGTCAGGGCGTTTATGATGTACTGGTGGGTGTGAACTTGCTTCGTGAAGGTCTGGACTTGCCCGAAGTGTCTTTGGTCGCCATTCTGGATGCAGACAAAGAAGGGTTCCTCCGTTCCCACCGTTCGCTGACCCAGACAGCAGGACGCGCCGCCCGCAATATCAATGGAAAAGTAATCATGTATGCAGACCGCATGACGGACAGCATGAAAAAAACGATAGACGAAACCAACCGTCGTCGCGAAAAACAGCTGGCATATAACGAAGAGCATGGAATCACCCCCAAACAAATACAGCGTGCGCGTAATGCTGCCTTGTTGGGCAACAACAGCAACGAAGCGGCCGGAACCACTCAAGGCTCCAAGGCATATATTGAGCCATCTTCCAATACAATGGCTGCCGACCCGATTGTTCAGTATATGACCAAGCCACAGATGGAGAAAACGATAGAACGTACGGAAACTGATGCAGGAGCTGCCAAGAAGCTGGAATTTATAGAAGCTGCACAGTATAGGGATGAATTGCTGAAACTGGAAGATATGATGAAAGAGAGATGGGGGTAGCTTGTCTCCCGATAAGATAGCACGGATATATCGGTGAGTTCCGGGAAAAGTAGGGTCCCCTACTTGCCCTACTTTTTTCAGAACCGTACCATTAATTCCATAACAAACTTGTCTTGTTCAGACTCCTTTGCCAAAGAAAGTTTATCATAAAAATATTTTTCATAATTAAGACGCAAATCCGCTTGAAAAGCCTTTCCAAAGCTTAACGTCACACCTCCAGTCACACGCTGGCGGGAATAATCGGTAATGTAAAGTTTACCATCCTCATCCGCATTACCGTTACTATGATCTCCCATACTGTCATAACGTCCTAAAAATGAAATTTTCTGAAACAGACCTTTCTTGATAAACAAGTCGTAATTGACAAAGGCGTTGAAAGCATGTACATCATCAAATGAGTTTTTCGCATAAGTTTTATAAAGGTATTCGGCTTCTATATGCCAATTATCAAACTCGTAGTAAGTACCGATATCATACATATAGATGCTGATTTTATCGGGATGTATTTTCTGGGTACTCAAAGTCAAGTTATAATTTTTCCACGGCATCAATTGAAGCTTAACAGAATAATTCAACGTGTTGTGCCACTCTTTCTGATTGGTGAGTCCGGAGCCGTTGAACAGTCCGCCCTCCAGTTTCAACGGCAGTCCCTCCTTTAAAGAGAAAGCTCCGGTAGCCCCCACATCACGCACATTCCCCACCTGTTTGGCTATGAACGAACGGTTGGCAAAATATTGTTGGTGGGGAGATCGATGAGCGTCTATGGTGAAAGGCACACGCATCTGTCCTAGTGTGACATTCCATGTATCATTGGGGACAAAGCGGGCGTATGCATCCAGCATCTTGATACTTCCCTCATCGGACAAGTCTATTTCAGCTTTATAAGCGATTACCGGAAGAACCTTCCCGTCCAGACTGACACGGGCGTTACGTACTTGGAACCGTTGCATTCCGTTAGTGGTTTGAAGTTCATATTTACCGCGGATCGTTCCATGTACTTCCGGCAAATATTCTTTAGGAATAGTCAGCTGTGCGGAAGCAGTTGCAATACTCAGCATTGTAAAAGCAGACGCTACAAGTGTATTTCTCATTTTTATTAATGTGACTTTCTTTGTTTACGGCTGCAAAGATATAGGTTCGGTATATCTGTAACATTTCATTCATATTACAAATATGTTTCATTTGATATGGGGAATACATTTTACAGCCACATTCCGTATGCTTCTCATCTGCTGTGAACGCAGTGAATATGACCAAAAGAAATATCGACGTACCGACAGAGTTATTCAATAATACGGGCAGTTTCCACCTTCTCCAGACGTGCACGGAGTTTTCCCATCATGGATTTACGTATCCGGAGCCTCATCAGGCAATCATATCATACGATTGCTCCAAGATGGCAGGCTCGTCCTCTTTCACAATGCGCATGATATCATTCATAAAAGGATATTCAAAGGATACGGTGATTTCTTCATCCACTGTTCTTTCCACTATATCAGCAGCAGCTATTGCTTCGGCAGCGGCGGCCTTGTAAGCGACAATCAGTCCGCTGGTTCCCAATTTTATACCTCCAAAGTAACGGACTACTATAACAAGGATATCCGTCAACTCATTGGAATTTATTTGCCCCAAAATAGGCTTTCCTGCGGTACCCGAAGGCTCTCCGTTATCATTTGCTCTGAAATCCTTCCTTTCATGCCCCAGCATATAAGCGTAACACACATGACGGGCATCGTAATATTTCTTCTGATACGCGTCAAGATGCTGCTTTATTTCCTCTATGGTACGTACCGGAATGGCAATAGCTATAAATTTACTCCGTTTCTCCGTATATATGCCTTCGGCAATGTCTGTAATGGTTTTATAAGTATCTTCTTGTATCATGGGTTTCAGAAATCATAAATCTTTAATTATAACTCACAGAATCTGTCTGGCAATCCATGCACACGCCTCAGCATCAGCCAGCGCATGATGGTGATTCTCCAATTCAAAACCAAAAAAACTGGCCACTGTATGTAACTGGTGGTTTCTCAACCCTTTCAGCTTCCGGGAAGCCTGATAGGTACAATAAAAGTCATAATCAGGATAATCCATACAATAAGTACGGAACACAGCTTTCAAACATCTCTCATCAAAGGCTTTGTTATGCGCAACTAGCGGAAGCCCCTCTATTTTAGGGGCAACCTGTTCCATACTTCTGAAAAAACAGGAGCATGGGCAGTATCTTCCTGTGTCAATCCATGAATACGGGTGTTCCAATACAAATAGTAATCCGGTTCAGGATGGACGAGGCTGTAGAACCGATCGGCTATCTCACCATTTCTCACAATAACCACACCCACACTACATATGCTGGTACGTTCATTATTTGCCGTCTCGAAGTCTATTGCTGCAAAATTATCCATACTTTTTTCGTTACACAGACAAAGGTACGACAAAAAAGCGATATACAAAATTCTTTTTTCCGGTACAATTTCTTATCTTTGAAACCTCAGCAGCAAAATAGACCAATATCTGTGACAATCAGCACTTGTAAAAGCTGAAAGATTAAACCATCTTTGCACTGTTTTTGTTTTTTAACTTAGACTAGATTTATAGTAAGATGAAAAAGATGAAATTCTCTACCTTGTTAATAGCAGCAGGGTTACTTTGTATCTCCGTTCACATAACAGCCCAACCACACTCCCGAAAGAAGGTGGGTATAGTTCTCAGTGGCGGAGGAGCCAAAGGAATGGCACATATAGGTGCTTTAAAGGTCATAGAAAAAGCCGGCATTCCCATAGATTATGTAGTAGGAACCAGCATGGGATCAATCATAGGCGGACTTTACTCCATCGGTTATACTCCCGAACAATTAGACAGCATGGTTCGCCGGCAAGACTGGACTTTTCTGCTGAGTGACAAAATACCACGCAGTGAACAAAATATGGCGGAACGGGAGGCCGCTGAAAAGTATGTATTCTCTCTTCCATTCGGAAAAGATGCCAAAACACAAGCCATAGGAGGATTGATAAAGGGACAAAACTTGGCAAACCTGTTCAGCGAGCTGACCGTAGGATATCATGATTCCATCGATTTCAACAAGTTGCCTATTCCCTTCGCCTGTGTTTCCGAGAATATTGTAAATGGCAACGAGGTAAATTTTCATAAGGGTGTACTGGCTACGGCCATGAGCTAGTATGGCCATACCGGGAGTATTCACTCCAGTCCGGCTGGACAGTATGGTTCTAGTGGATGGAGGTGTGGTAAATAACTACCCTGTAAATGTTGCGCGTGCCATGGGGGCGGATATTATTATAGGAGTAGACGTACAAAGTGACTTGAAGCCTGCCAACGAACTGAATAGCGCCGGCAGTATTTTGGGGCAGCTCATCAACTTGATGGGATTACAGCTTTATAAAAAGAACCTGGAAGAGACCAATGCTTATATCAAGGTGAATGTGGAAGGATATTCAGCTGCCAGCTTCACACCTAATGCAGTGGATACACTGATCCGCCGGGGAGAAGAAGCGGCACTGGCACAAGAAGGTGCTTTAATGAAGCTGAAGCAGGAACTGGGTCTGGACAGCACCTATATGCCGAAACCTCTTCCCAGCTATCCGTACTCCCCCAGCCGCAAAGTGTATATAAAAGAAATCACTTTCGACGGGCTGGACGAGAAAGACAAGCGATGGCTGTTGAAACGCTGTGATTTAAAGGAGGATTCTGAAATAAGCATCCGCCGCATAGAAGAAGCAACGGCCATATTGTGTTCTAATCTGGAATATTCCAGCGCCACTTATAATCTGCCCGAAGCCCCCGGCGGAGGCTATAATTTACATTTCCTTCTAAGCAAGAAATATGAGAATAAACTAAACGTAGGGATTCGTTTTGATTCGGAAGAAACAGCCAGTCTGCTGATTAATGTCACCAGCAATTTCCGGGGAAAAGTACCCACTACGCTGTCTTTGACAGGACGACTGGGGAAACGTTATGCCGCGCGCATAGATTATGGATTTGAACCGGCTCCTTTGAAGAATATCGGGCTGGCATATATGTTTCAATACAATGATATTAATTTCTATCGTTATGGAGATAAGTCACATAACTCCACTTTCCGCTACCATTTGGGGGAACTGTCATTCTCGGATGTATGGTACAAGAATGTGCGTTTTGCTATCGGATTAAGGTATGAATTGTATGACTATGACAAATTTTTATACCAGGAAGGCAATCAGGGTTTTGACGTAGGAACAGAACACTTCTTCAGTTATTTCGCACAAATGCATTACGAGACTTTCGACAAGGCGTACTTCCCAACCAAAGGCATATCGGCAAGAGCCTCTTATTCGCTTTATACCGACAACTTTACCGGATATGACGGCCATGCCCCTTTTTCAGCCATAAAAGGTTATTGCCAGGGAGTAGTTCCTGTTACACGCAGATTCTCCATACTGCCTGCCATTTACGGCCGATTCCTGATAGGAAAAGATATTCCATATTCCAAACTTAATGCAATGGGTGGAGATGTGCAAGGACGCTTCCTGCAACAACAACTACCGTTTGTGGGAATAAACAATGTGGAATTAATGAGAAATACGCTACTGATAGGAAGCATGAAATTCCGCCAACGGATGGGAAGTGTACATTATCTGACGCTAACGGGAAATTATGCGCTGAGTGCAAGCAAGCTGAGGTATCTGTTGGAACAGGATACCATGTTCGGCTGCGGTATCGGCTACGGTTTGGATAGTATGTTCGGGCCCTTAGAGGCATCACTGAACTATGCAAACCGAGCCAATAAAGTGAGTATGTACGTCAATCTAGGATTTAAGTTTTGATTCCTCATTGATAACCGCCATCATACCTTCTATCTGAGCCAAAGCCATCATACGGCCATGAAACGAATAGCCCGGGTTGTATCCTTTGCCGGCATCATCCAGCATCATGCGCCCATGATCCACACGCATCGGGACACTCGGACGCTCTTTCTCAAAAATACGGATCAACTCTATCACATGAGCACGCCCTCCCAAATGAGATGCTTCTATAAAATTCCCGTTGGGAAATGCATTGGTACTGCGCAAATGTACAAAATGAGTACGGTGCGCAAACATACGTGCCAACGAAGGTACGTTGTTATGCAATCCGGCACTGAGCGAACCGGCGCAGAATGTCAGCCCGTTATGCGAGTTATCAACCGCATGGAGGAGCCAGGTGATATCTTCCTCACTGGTCACAATACGCGGCAAGCCCAATACCTGGAAAGGGGGATCGTCCGGATGAATGCACATATTTATGCCATATTCATCACACACCGGCATGACAGCCTGCAAGAAATAACGTAAGTTTTCACGCAGGGCATCACGGTCTATCCCATCATACAAAGACAAAAGACGGCGGAATATGGCTACCGGATGCCGGTCTCCCTCCTTTATATTACCATTTACAAATCCCTGCGTCTTGACTATAATGGTATCGACCAATTCGTTTTTCTCGGTTTCGGTTATAGTCTTATCCAATTCACGCACCTGTTGTAATTCCGAATCGGTATAGTCTTTCTCCGCCCCTTCACGCTGAAGAATCATACAATCAAAATAAGCGAACCGGATCTTGTCAAAGTACAAAGAACTGGTCCCGTCCTCCCAAGGATGTTCCAAATCGGTACGTATCCAATCAATGACGGGCATGAAATTATAGCATACGGTCTTGATACCCGCTTTACCTAAGTTGGCCAGACTTACTTTGTAGTTTTCTATCAATTGACCCCGTTCAGGACCGGCATATTTGATAGCTTCACTTACCGGCAGGCTTTCTACCACCGACCAGCGCAATTGGTGAGATTCAATGTAATCTTTTAAACTCTTAATAGCTTCCAAAGTCCATATTTCACCATTAGGTACATCATGAAGGGCGGTCACAATTCCTTCCACCCCGATTTGTCTAAGCATGGGAAGCGTTATCTTATCTTTCCTCCCAAACCATCTCCATGTCTTTTCCATTCGTATTATGTGTTTTAGTCTGTACGACAAAGTCTTTATTAATCTTCTTTGAGCCTTTTTCTATTGATGTATAATCATTGCAGAGCGTGCCGGTACCATAAGTTCAGCACCTGAAACCTGTCCCAAGCCTTTCATGTTTATTTTGCCATCCTTACAGATTACAGTGTATTTACCCGACGGAATGTCCAACTTGACAGGCTCTGCACGGCTGTTCAAAGCTACGATGATATTTTTCCATGAGTCACCATTTGCATTGTCTTTCAAGATAAAGGCAACCACATTCGTATTTTTTACAGGTAAAAACTCCAATTGCCTACGTACCATATCAGCATCCCCCATACGGAAAGCGGGATGTGCTTTACGCATGGCTATTAAACCTTTCACATATTCGAACACATCTTTATGCACGGTCTTATTTTTCCAATCTATCGTATTAATACTGTCGGGACTATTATAAGAATTATGAACTCCCTTCTTGTCACGCATCATCTCATCCCCTGCAAATATAAACGGTACTCCTTGTGAAGTAAAGACAAATGTTTCCGCTAACTTCTGCAAAGCTGCCAGTTCCTCTACCGAAGCATCTGGCATGGTAGCTTTCAGACGATCGGCAAGACACATGTCATCGTGACAACTTACATAACTTATCATCTGGGTAGGTTGTAACGCCCAAGGTTTCTTACTATAATTCACAGAATCACTTATAACCTGCGGATGTTCGATTGCTCCCACAACTCCAAATTTGATACTCATTTCGTGTCCCGGCTCCCCTACTAGAAAAGCTCCTTTGGTATCATCATCCCAACTACCTCGCAAACCATCACGCATTTCATCTGAGAAAGCGGCGATACGAGGCATCTTTTCCACATTGGCTTTCATTGCCAGTTTGTCTGCTTCTAATTGAGGAGAACTGGCAGCCCATCCTTCACCATACATGAAAATAGACGGATCTATTTTATCAATAGCCGCACGTATCTCATTCATGGTTTCAATATCATGTATCCCCATCAAGTCAAAACGAAAGCCGTCTATGTGATATTCATTAATCCAATATAGAATAGACTCTATCATATATTTACGCATCATGGCGCGGTCGCTTGCCGTTTCATTTCCACATCCCGAACCATTTGCCCATTGTCCGTCCTTCGTCTGGCGATAGAAATAACCGGGAACCGTACGTTCGAAATTGCTTTCGTCTGTATTGAAAGTGTGATTATACACCACATCAAGCACCACCCTGATTCCCGCCTTATGTAAAGCTTGTACCATTTGTTTGAATTCCCTGATACGAACATCGGGTTTATAAGGATCTGTAGAATAAGAGCCGTCAGGCACATTGTAATTTTGCGGATCATACCCCCAATTATATTGGGCCTTGTCCAGTTTTGTTTCATCCACCGAGGCATAATCATACGACGGCAATAAATGTACGTGGGTAATTCCCAGTTCTTTCAGATGGTCAATACCTGTCTTCTCGCCTGAAGAACTGATAGTACCCTGCTCTGTCAAAGCCAGGAACTTGCCTTTATTTTGAATTCCAGAAACAGAATCCAAAGAGAAATCGCGATGATGCATTTCATAAACCATAATATCAGCATAATTCTTCAAAGGAGGACGCACATCGTTCTCCCATCCTTCCGGATCTGTAGAACGAAGATCAAGCACAGCTGCCCGTTTACCATTTACCCCTACGGCTTTTGCATAATTCCCGGAGTGTCTCCTAACCATTTCCCGTTCACCTTCACATTAAAGGTATAGAATTTACCCTTCAGGTCCTCTTTTATTGAAATAGTCCAGGTACCATTCTCTCCCATCTCCATCGGAAAAGTATTAGAAGCTGAACCTTCATTACCCGATTCAAATAAAAGGACACGCACCTCTTCCGCTGTAGGAGCCCAAAGTGAAAACTTTGTTTCGGCAGGTGAGTACTCCATTTCAGTCAGCGCATCTTCACGGACAGGATATTCATCAAACGAATTATATTCTTTTTTCACAGACTGACAACTAATAGTAGTAGAAACAATTGATGCCCAAATAACATGTCTCACATTCATAATCTTATCTTTTTATTTTATCAGGATTCTTATTTATAAAATCTTTCCAGCCGGAATATTCTTTAGTCAATGTCGGTCTGCCCATTTGCAAATAATGACAATAAGCAGCCGCCAACCCATCTGTTGCATCCATAAAAGGCAGCATATCACTCTCTGGTATATGTAACATCCTCTTCAACATATCAGCGACCTGTTCCTTGCTGCTTGCCCATTACCGGTTATCGCCATCTTTATCTTCAACGGCGCATATTCTGTTATAGGAATATCACGCTTAAAGCAGCAGCCATAGCCACCCCCTGTGCCCGCCCTAATTTTAACATCGACTGCACATTTTTCCCAAAAAAGGTGCCTCAATTGCTAATTCATCAGTAAATAGCTTCTATTATACCAACCACCCGTTCAAAAATACGGCGCAGTTTTAAATAATGATCACCATATTTACGAAGATCAATGACCCCCATAGTCATTACCTGCGGTTTAGTACCTACTACTTTCAGCAGACCATACCCCATTATGGTTGTTCCAGGATCTATACCCAGAATGATTTTCTCTTTTACCGGCTGAATCACTTAATTACCTCCATCAAAGTGGGAAAGCCAACCACCTTATCTTTAAATATCTTCATCATTTCCTCATTCAGATGCATCCCCTGCTGAGTATGCCAGCGGTGTAAGGTCGCTGTATCTTCCACCTCCCATTGCAATGAAAAACATTCTGAATCCTGCTCTTTATGACTAAGGATGTGCGTAAGACGGGGATTTTGCAATATTCCCGTTTTTTCCACTTCGGGAATGTAGCTTTCACTAAGCCAAATGACAAAATTACGCGCATCGTCAATACCTGTTTGATAAGTTGTATTATAAATTAACATATTTATAGTCTTTAAGTTAAAAAAAGACCTGCTCCGCAGACCTTCATTTTCTCATTAAAAAGTGGAGCATGCGAGACTCGAACTCGCCACCTTTAGACTGCCAGTATGAATTCTGATCTGCACTTACTATACTGACAAGCAGAAGGTTATCTACCCATTCAAAATCCTCCAAGATTCGTTTTAGTAAAAATCATCTTGATTTTCTATTTTATTTTATTCATTATTTTCCCTGTTCTAACGTCCAAATACTAAAAAGCCGCTCAACTCACTACTATAATTGAACGACCATAAACATTCAAGGGATTTCCTTTTCATACATTAACCAAAATTGTAAGGCATCAGAGAGCACAGACCAGCCAACCACTTTTTGTTGCCAGACTAAAACCTAATGCGTCCATAATACCCTCAATTTCCAATGAAAAGTACACTATAGATTTGCGAGCCATTTCTTGCCAGACTTGGTATTAAGCCAAACAGCTATAATAGAACCTATCACAGCCATTACCGCAAATAAAGATATTAATGCTTCCATATAATTACTGTTTTATTATTTTATAACCTATGTATGAAATATATAGGTAACAAAAATACCTATAAGTATAAGTACCCAATTTTCTACTTTTTCTTGTTGTGTCGCAACAGAAACAACACTTCCTACCACTAATGCAGTAAAAGATATTTTTGCTAAATCATAAAAGAACTTACCAAGCGTTTCCCGACTTGTTTTCTCTTTTTCTTTAACTTCCTTCTTTACTTCCTGTTGTTCACTCCAACTTCCCATTCAAATTAAGATTTATTGCAAATATACGAAAATCAAACAATAAACAATAACATAAACCATTTATTTAACACACTTCACCCTTCGGCAAATTGGCCTGATTATGGCCAAAATATTGTCCATCGATTATATATCTATAGTGCACCTAATAACACATTATCTACATGCTGCTTTATTCGTGTGATTCTTTCAGATATAAACATCTTTACAGACATGTTGTTGGCAAAGGGAGGGAGTAATATCAGACTTTTTAAAGATGAAACAAGTTTTTATGTTTACATTTATAAAAGTACATGGTCACGAACTAATATTGAAGTGTTCTCTGATAATCATAGTAAATTTTATTTCACAGACGTGACAGATCAAATCAGTATATCAGATTTGGAAGAAATCTCTATATCTTGAAAAATATAGCGGTTTATTCAGATATTTATTACCTTTGCACTGCACATGGCGTTGTGCATATCAGGATCGGGTGGAACCGGCTTGTACCGGACCATCCGTTTTTTTATACCCAAGATACGGTTCACCAATTATCCCAATAATTACTATACCATTTCACTCTATATTTATAGATACTTCCGTTATAATTATATAATTTCTGAACACAACAGATATTAGGATTACCGATTACAACTAATATACAATTACGGACATATTCTAATTCTGAATCTTCTCTTAGTAAGTACATTCCACTATATTGCATAGAGCCTAATTCGTCTTGGAAATCTATATTTCTAGCATCTCTGAATCTTAACCATGTATCATTTATTCCTATCAGTTCCCCCAGATCGCCAACAGGCAGAAATTCTTGTTTAAATTCCTACCTGTATGAGCGAACTGTTTATGATCACTGTTAATAATTCTAGCATTATTCTATATCCCTGACGCAACGGTAACCAGCATAGCCCGCATCACCATAACCCAACCACTCATTGTTATAACCAATACTCATCAATCCCAGAAATCCTGTATCAGTTGCCTGTCCTGAACCATTCTCGTTATAATAACAGCAATACCCATACACTGTATAACTTCCATTTCCGTCAAGTCCTGAATTTATAGAAAATCTGGTGCGGCAATGAATGGAGGCCCGATAACGATTCTTCCAATTATGACCAGTTATGGGGTTCCCCTCACATTCTTTCTTATAAATAAACGTGTCATTGTAATCATAGGTATTTCCATCCACTTGTGCGCCTGTCTTTCTCAAGAGTTCAGGAGCGGCCACCACGATCAATGCCAGCTCGCGCTGGTTAGGCAGACGCCATGACGCACTGGTCTGAACGGAACTTACCTTACTGTCTTGTTCCACATAACTGGCAGCTTCTGTTATCCAGGCATCCTTGGCATCCTTTGCTGTAGAGGTTATAAACGGATAATATTCTTTAGAAAAAATTTCCCACCAAAAGCCATGTCCACCACAATAATCCTGTCTGACTTTTCCATACAAGAAATCACTTGATACCTGCAGAACCTTTGGAACCCTGTTTATGACGCTGCGCTCATTGTGGGGCGCCAGTTCCCTTGACGTGAACCCCCTCAATGCGATAGACGAAAGGTTCATTGTAATGGTCTTTGTCGTATTGTCATATTCATAATATCTATCAGGGAAAATGGTATGGCTTGTATTCCGTTTCGCAGCCTGGGTAATGCCAAGATTGCGGGCACATCGGATATTCCCCCGTTCCCGTTTGTGTTCGCCACCGAAACTGCATCCCTGCTCGCTCCAGACAAGACGGCTGCTCCGGCCCGAATTCGTGTGTATCCGGGCAACCGGATTCTCAGACGTCTTACCCGCCAGCAGTGTTTCAATGTCTTCCGGACACAGGACCGCCTCCGTAGGAAGTGCAGGTTCCGCTATCCACATGCCGATAATCTGGTCCCTCGCACATACGTACCATCGTATCTCATTCTCTTCCAACGTGCCACTACCGTCCAGGTCACGGTTACGGCCGGCCCACGCCTTATAAGAATACTGCCCATCATAAGACAATGTGGTATACCCGCTTTCCTTTTTATAACTACCGTCATTCTGCAACAGATACCCGTTCTTTTTCCAGTTTACATAACCATATCCGTTTGCGCCACACTGTGCCAACGTATTTCCACGGCCGTCCTTGTCAGGATTCTCTGATAATGATAAATCCTGGTCGAACCGTTCACTGCAATACAACCCGCCCGTCTCGTCAACACTCTCCACCCCGTACACATTACCCTCAAAGTTGTCAAGGTCATAGAAGCAGGCGATGGAACGCTGGTTGACGGAATATACAGCGTCGGCAAGGATACTCTGCTGATCCTTACTATACTGCAAGGAGGTTGCCAGGGTAAACACGCGGTCATCGGCATTGACAAACTCGTTCAGCCTGACATTTCCCTTATTGACTGGATTTTCTTCGTAATAATACTCGTCTACAAAACAGGTGTAATATGCACCCTCTCCATTTTCATTCCAGACTTCCTGCAGGACTTCAAATACATTCTGTGTTTTCTTCGGATCATATATGGCCAGTTCCCCTTTTGTATCCTGTTTTTGGAATTTGACCCATCCGAGATAGGGCATAAGGATCTCTTTTGCTCTTAAATTTGCATCATCAGCTCCCTTTTGGGGATAGTACATCTCGCCAACCGTTCCGAAGGGAGTTTTGCAATATATATAGATACCCTGCTCAAGCACGCTCCTTCTTATATTCATCTCCACCGCCTCATAGTGCGCGTCCACACGGACCTTGGAGCCTTTACGAAACACCACGCCCTCGGCACCCGGCTGATTCTCCCGGTTTGTCTCAACCTCGGCTATAATCTCGTCCACACCATTGACCGTCACGGTATATTTGTAATAATGGTCACGTTCAACATCAAAGTTATTAAAATTGCCATCAGAGAAATCCCCCAGATGGATGGTGTATTTCACGTCCGCCTCCACTTCCATCCCTTTATTATCTTTTCCCTTGAAATGTCCTGTCACCTCCACATAGGTGGTGTTCTCCGGAGCATTTTCGAACTGATAATGTGATTCATGGCCCTCCTGGGTTTCTTTAAGATTTATTCCGCTGGAACCCTTTTTTATTTTCTCACGGTCATGGAAAGAAGTTATACCGGTTGCCTGTGTTCTTGCCATATTCTCCGGAACATAGACCAGAAAAGAGTTTGGAGTCTGGGGGTTAAAAGGAGTCTGCTCCCCGTCAGTCACACCTATTTTATCTGTCCTGTCTTGGCTGAATTTGGGGGATACCCACTCGGCCACATGACGGAACTGATAGCTACGGGGGGTGAAGGTCACTCCCTCCTTGGACTTGAAAGTGAAACTGATCTTGGCCATCAGGCGTTTCAGAAGGAAAGGATTATTTATTGAGTCTATTCTTGTTTCTGTGCCTGTAGCATCATCCATATAAGTGACAGTACCATCCTCGCCAATCCTGCATGCCGCAGTACTGTTATTCACGGAGCCTGCCAGCGGCAGGTAACCGTCCGTCATGTTGAAGTTGCCCGTCCATGTGGGACGGACCGCCTGAAAGAATTTTTCCTGATCGGTAAGTCCTTTAAGCTCCTCCTCCGATTGCATGCCGGGAAAATACTTGAGGAAGGAGCCTGTCACATTTCCCAACAGATAGATATACACATCACCCGGATAGGCATAGAAGTTCAGTCTTCCCTCATTTCCTTCTCCTGTCCAAAAGCCGTCTTCCTCATTATTGACCGTCCCTTCATTGGAGTTCAGGAATATCCTGTATCCCAGTAGCTTGTTCTGGCTCTGGTCCTTACCCTTATTCTCATACATGAACAGCATGATCCTGCCCAGACGGGAGTCCTCGGTGCCAGCCGCACGGGTGACAATATCCGATCTGATGCCGCCGCTGACACTGAACGGAAGGCTCACCCTCACAGTCTTGCCGCGGTCCACGCCACCGGCGGCACCGCAGCCAGCCGGCATCGGTATCTCGTCCGTGCAGGAGAGGCAAAAGAACGGCACCAGCATCGTCAATATGTATCTTGATATACCTTTCATAAAAATTGCCATATATAAATGTTCTTGTTAATCAAAACTAATGCCAGGATTCTCGACCTCCGTCCAGTCTCCGACTTTCCACCATGTTCTAGTGGCCGTATACCCATCCAAGGGGATGACAAGGAACACCTTGACAAACATGTTGGGTTTGACCGCTGGAAGTGTGACATAATCCATATGGGACTCCTCCTTGTCCGCCCCCGTATCACTGTTTTCATGGCTGTGGTGCAGAATCTTCATATAATACCCGTCACCTTCCACCCCACTGGCGGCATTCTTATCCGATTTGTAAGGATTTGCAAACAGGTAGACCGCCTTTCCGGGAAGCCACTGGTACTCTTTCTTTCCATCCGTATTATCGTCCGGGGCCTTGTTGTTCCATCTTCTGGTTATCTTGTTGATGTGAAGTTGTGCGATTTCATCCGGGTTGGATGGTGTATCCTCAAAGCCGCAACGTAGGATCGGCAGACCGTTCTTCTGATATGGGGAGTCGGAAGTGTCGCCTTTATCACTTTCCCTATGGCTATCTCACTACTTTCCAACGCCGGAGCATCTTGGGGAAACAGATATCCTTTCGTCGGGATGTTGTACAGATATACTCCGCGCCCGATATACAGGTCACCTTCACCGATGCCGCCTTTGGCGAAATAAAGTTCCATCTTGCCCACGGAACGCCGCAGGGGAAGTGTCAGGTTTTCCGTCTCCTTCGTTATGACAACCTCCTGTTTCACAGCCATGGGAAGAATGGAACTTGAGTACTTCTTCCCGGTCTCGTCTTTCGCGGCCGGATCCCCTTCGGTCAGCTTGCTCTCAGGAAGCCCACTGAATGTCAATTCCAACAGTTCCCGCTGTGTTATCTCCTTGTCGTCCGTCCAGACATATCTCCCGGTTTCAGAATCATAAACAGCGGCCGGCAGGGATTTCAGCCCTTCTGCACTCCCCTCATTGGCTATGGCGTAAAACAAACACGTATGGCCGTCGGCGGGAATCGTGTGTCTGGAGAACCCCAATCTTATATTAAAAGACTTCTCCGTCACATTCTTATCAGAAAGATCCGCATGGTGATAACCTGTCAGGCTGCCATCACTCCCGTCAAAGACATAGACCCTGACCGTCCTGATCAGGTTCTCATTGTTCCCTTCGTCGCTTTCCATGCCTTCATCCGCACCCTCTTCCGTACGGTGGTAAAGGTCAGACTGACCGTCACACGGCCGTCATCGCCCGCATCCCCCATATGCTCCTCCTGTATGCAGGACGGCAAGAAAGGAATAATGCAGGCAAGGCATATATATTTAAGTCCGTTCATACTCATATCCGCTTATTCGAAACCAACATCAGGATAGACATCCTCCACCCCCCATTGGGGAACGGTGATTGTCACATTCGCATTCCTCTCCCTGAATTCTATCCGCATGGAAAGCTCGGCCTCCTGCTTGGTTATGTCCACCTCTGGGTGCCTCTTTAGGAAATCCGCGACATCGACCGTATAGAAAGGCTCCGTACCCGCCCCGCTGTAAAGCGCTATCTCAGCCGGATGGTTCCCGTCCAACCGGAAGGTACAGAGTTTTCCCACATACATGTCCTGTGCGCCCTCCCTCCCGACTTCAGGATGGTAGGTGCGTCTCTGGGGGCAGATCCGGTTGTCGAAGAACACACGGCACGGCATGTTGTGCAGGCGGATATCCGGTTCACCGCCGTCTTTTCCATACTCCGTCGTTCCGTACCCTTTCACCTCGCCATAGACCTTCAGATGGGAGGAGTTAAAATCAACGGTGTCCTTCAGAGACTTCCCGTCCTCCACCCTGAACTGCAAGTCGCCATGATACAGCGGGTCATTGCCGGTGAGCATGCTCTCGTCATTCATGAAGTAGCCGGGATGGGCGAAGAACATCATATGAAGGTCACAGGTGGTCAGATCACTCACCTGTGTACGCTCGCCCGCATTCCCAAGGCAGACCACCGTATAATTGCCCGCAGGCAGGTCAATGGAAACGCCATGCCTCGCCCTCAGGGCTTCCGCGTCAATCTCCAGCGTGCTCACAAGACGTTCCCCGCTGTCAAAGACGTACATGTCGACACATGAGATCCTCTCTGTCAGCAGGTCGGTGTCACCGTCTCCCGTATACCGGAAATACAGGAACTGCGTAGTTTCCTCCGGAGGGTTGGGAGGAACCGGCTTGTCAGGATGGCCCGGGCAGTCATGAAGGTCGTCCAGCACACAGCCTGAAAGGAGTGACAGCAGACAAATACCGGTGAACAGTTTCTTTTTCAGCATCTTTCTTCTTCGTTTCAGGTTAAAGCGGCGACCGGCATGACAGCCGGCAACCGCGGATTATAAATCGTAGGATATCGGATTAGTGGAAATCAGGATAAACAGTTGTAATAGTCCATTTCCTGACTGTCACTTTCACATACACCACCTTCTGGTCCTTGTCCCATACACCCGGAACAGTCTCATTGAACAGGTAGTCAAACTGGTAGATTTTGCCGGCCTGAGGTTCCACAACTGTACCCCCATCTTCTTTATCTTTAAAGTTCGCGGTGACAACAAAAGATTTCTTTGCATTCTCACTTTCCTTTTGTGCTTCAACCCATACCCTGACATTGGCTATCTCACCCTTGGGGAAGAAGTTATAGGCAAAAGTTTGAGATTCATTCTGAGTTTGTGTTTCAGCAGTTGTACCCACATATTTTGTGACAGAACCCGATGATACATCGCCAGAAGTTAATGTTATCCCATTGGAGGCGCCTATCATGTCATAAGACCAGCCCCATGATGCATTCTCACCGCCACAGAATTTGTAACCTCCCTCTGGAACAGAAGCATGTTCAGGATCGTAAATCAAACCGTCTGGATTTGATGTAGTATTGGTCACCATCTGAGTAGTATAATCTTTTCCTAAAGTACCCATGTTATAATAATCCACCATGCCGATACCCTTGACGGTCACTGAGGTGTACAGATGCTCTGTCGGAGTGCCTGCTGTACCTTCATCTTGCTTGTTGAATACACATCCTAATGATTTTATCTCAACACGTGAGATGATGGGAATTATGTCAACATATGCCTCATATACATCATAATCATTGTCTTCCGGAGCTTTTTCACCTACCTTTTTGGCCATCGGAGCGTCACCATGCAAGGTCACACAGGCTTTGGTTGTTTCATCAGTGCCTGTTCCTGCCACATTCTGGCTGCTCAAAGGAATCTGAAAATCTGTCACCCCTGAAATAGGCTGGTTTTCCACCACCTTTCCCTCAATGTCTGTTTTCTCTTTTAAATTTTGGTAGTTGCCTATCACCATGACCTTGTCGCTTTATGGCCGACAACAAATCTATATCCATCACCAGATTCAGGGTCAACAAGTGCCTTCCATTTCTTGTCGTCAGCACTTGTTATTTCTTCTATATCCGTGATATTTCCTCCATCCTGATAGAATATTACAGCGACATCACTTACGGTAACTGTATGATTGCCACCTTCAGTCGGAGCATCCGTAGAGCGTCCGTTCACAGCGGAGGCGGAAATACCCTCCAGTTTCATATACACGGCTTTCGGAGTGCCATTCTCGTCACTACCGCCAAGAGACTCATCATTGCTGCAGGCAAACAAAGCCATGGATGCCAGCGCAGCCAAACTTAACTGTTTTAGATTCATAATGTAACAATTTTAGATTAATAAATAAGTTGTCTGATTTTTGTTATGTCATAAACTGTAGATAACCGACAATGATATTCTGGTGACACCCCAGTAGTTTTTGGAGCCTTCACCAAGCCTGCCCCCGCATATGGAACATCCGTACTCGTCATAGTCAAAACGGGTGTATCCGAGCCCAAGACCGGCCTCCATGCGCCAATTGCGGCTTAGAAACCACTGGTATCCGTAGCCGACACCGCACCCGTAGAACCACCCCTGCCTGTAATGCTCCCTGAGCGCATGATCCCAAAGCCCACATGGCCCAGGTTCATCTGGCCGCCGTGGAGGTGCACACCGACATAATGCCCCTTGAAGCGGAGCCGAACCAGTAGCGGCCTTCCGGCTGCACAAGCCAGTGTTTCCACTTCCTGTCACCGCCCAGCTTCCAACCGTTGTAACTGCCCGAAAGGTCAAGACTCCAACGACGGCCCAAACGGCACTCCAAACCGATATTTATAGTGGCGGTGGCGTCATAAAGAAGATTCGTCTTTATCTGAACGTTCTGACCGCACAAGTCAGTGCAGACGAACAGCAGGGCCGCAAGAAACAGCCTGTTCACAATTCCATTATTCATTCTTCCCAAGATGTTAGATCAGGTTTTAACATTGTTAAATCCCGAGTGTTACCAAGTACATTTTTTATTCTTTCTTTTACAAAAGAAGTTATTCAAAAAAGTAATTACAATATCTTTTATGTTAAAATCAAACCGGAATTTCCACAATATTCTCCCTTTTATCTGGAAATACTTTTAAAAGAACGGAAAAACCGGAATAAAATCATTTTTTACTATACGTACGGGCTCTCATGGGAGAAGAAACAGAAGAAATGGGTAAATGTAAAAAATGGCCTATTTATAACATTTAAATTATTTTTAATTATTAAATCCTTTATTATAATATAATATTGCTGTAAGAACATGAAAAACAGGAAATCAAACGGGTATTATACGGTTAGTTATCAGCAAATTGATATTTTACACCCTTATATCATCGTCCGGTATGGATACAGCCTTCAGAATGGTACTAATTATTCACAAATGTATTTTTTTTGTAATAAAATGCCGTTTTAGAATACCATCATGTCGGAAACGGGGAGTATGCGGATAACCGGTATGAAAAGGCGAGAGTTATCAGGGAACAATCCTCTTATATATCCTACTCAATGAATCGGTATCAAGTTCATCCATATTTATTATATAAAGGTATCCGTCATCATACACCTTGTGAAAGTGAGGGTGCATTTTTGTAGACTAAAAAATTTTGCCGTTTGAGACAGAAGAATACATCTTTGCAGAAAAATGGATAAAATCAGAATACCGTCTTGTAATATAACCG
>ENA-OQAA01000324-OQAA01000324.1-human-gut-metagenome-genome-assembly--contig:-NODE-324-length-34037-cov-2.204040_pt1 | contig 34037 bp, 41 predicted proteins | sample MGYA00242489_ERZ504515 | MGnify/ENA primary metagenome ERZ504515 (study PRJEB26092, sample SAMD00036237) | human gut metagenome | host: Homo sapiens | study: EMG produced TPA metagenomics assembly of... | reverse complement strand
TGATGATTACCCGTGGACTATTATAGCCTATGCTGCAGCTACTATTAATGATGTAACAAGAGTAGAACTTACGTTAAACATATTTATTCTTATAACTCTAAAGGGCAGCAGAAAGATAGGTGGTATAGTGCAGAAGCTGGTAGCCTGCTTTTGGCTATAGATAGAATACAAAATCCGATAGTGGATAGTAAATATTCACATATCAACTAATATTTAATATAATGATACTACATATGAAAAATTTGAGACAAAATAAAGGTGAGAGTTTGATCATGACCTTGTGTTTTGTTCTGTTATTACTCGTCCCGTCTGTAATATCAGCACAAAATTCAAACATTACCGGTAGGGTGGTGGATACTCAAGGTGAACCGATTATTGGTGCTACAGTTATGCAGGAAGGAACAACAAACGGTGTGATAACCAATGTTGATGGGGAATTTATTTTTTCTTCTTCTGAAAATGTCACATTGATTATAAGTATGATAGGTTATCAAACTGTGACTTTGAAAGCTACCCAAGGACAACGTTTAAATGTAATAATGAAAGAAATGTCCTATGAATTGGATGGAGTAGTTGTGATAGGTTACGGTTCGGTAGCTAAAAAGGATTTGACAGGTGCCGTAGGAGTAGTTAGCGGAAAAGATTTAAAAGATATGCCGGTAAGTAATATTAATAATGTACTTCAGGGTAAAGTTCCTGGTATGACAGTTAGTTCCAGTAGTGGTACGCCGGGGGCTGGAAGTGTTGCTCATATTTCGTGGTATTGGTTCTATTACAGGGTCTACCACTCCGCTCTTATATTGTGGATGGACTTCCGCAGGATGGTATTGATTATTTAAATCCGAATGATATTGAATCCATTGCAGTTCATAAGGATGCATCTGTGGCAGCAATCTATGGTTCTCGCGGTTCAAACGGTATTATCATCGTTACTACAAAGTCCGGTAGTCTTGAGAAGAAGACAGAGGTGGCCTATGATGGATATGTAGGTTGCAGTCTCCTTGGAAACGTCCCTATATGCTTAATGCTGCCGATTATATTACTTATAAAAATATGGCTGCCGATAATGCAGGAGTAGACCGTCTTCCGGCTTTTTCTACTCAGGAAAATATTGATGCTGTACTGAACTTTGTGAATAAAAATTCGGTCCAAACGGAACAGACTGGTGGAAACATATCACTAATGATGCTGCCTTTATGCACAATCATAATATCAGTATCAGTGGTGGAGGTAAAAATGTAGGAATTCTTTTCCAGTTTGTCCTATACTGACCAAGATGGTATTGTGAAGGGTTCCAGTTATGAACGCATTTCATGGCGAAACAATTTTGACATGAAAATATCGAATCGTATTTCTTTGACGGCAAATGTGGGAATCATTGATGAAAAACGCCAATTGGTTGATGAAAGCGGTATGGCTACCGGTACTGTTTATACAGCTATGGGGGGGGATCCTATTACTCCTGTATTTCGTAATAATTTGGTCGATGTTCCTGATTTCCTAGGTGATATTTACAATGGTTATGAGCCCAACAATCTTTATTCTCAATATGCAGGGTTCTTGTTCTCGAACAAACGTAACCCGGTAGGACAGATTGAAAGAATGCGCCAGAGCACTTATGAAACTCTTTTTGTAAAAGCAGGTGTCGAATTTGGAAGTGAGACTTTTTAATTTCTTAAAGTTTAATTCTCGTTTTGGGATGGATCTTGCCCGTTCAACAACGGAGGGACTACAACCTAAGTATTTCTTGAATGCTTTTGACAAAGCTGATGAAAATACTGTAATAGCAAATAATTCCAGAAATAATTATTTTGTATGGGAACAGACATTGACCTATGATCAGACTTTCGGAAAATTCAAAGTAGGAGCTTTGTTAGGTACTTCTGCCGAGAAGACGTATGTATCAATTGTAAATGCTTCCATACAGGGAATTATTAATAACGATAAGGATATGGCTATTCTGAATGCCGGAACTATCAATCCTTCAGTGTCGGGGTATCCTTATGATAATTCAATGCTGTCATTCTTCGGTCGTGCCAGTTTGGATTATGATAGTAAATATTTATTGGCGGTAAATTTACGCCGCGACGGTTCTTCAAAGTTTGCTGATGGCCATAAGTGGGGGTACTTTTCCCGTCTGTGTCGGCTGCATGGCGCTTTTCCAGCGAAGCATTTATGAAGACTGCACATAGCTGGTGGATGATGCTAAATTACGCGTCAGTTATGGTTTAATCGGTAATCAAAATGTTCCCGGCGGACTTAATTATTCTCAATATGGAAGTTCAATATACGATTACTATTGCTTCGGTTCTCCAACTACTCCTTCTATCGGTTCCGGAGTGATTACGGTGGGAAATCCAGTAATGGAATGGGAAACTTCCAAACAATTTGACTTAGGACTTGATTTGCTCCTTTTCAATAATAGTCTTGAAATTGTGGCTGATTATTTTCGTAAAGACATTGATAATATGTTGATGCAGGAACCGTTGCCCACAACATTAGGTTTCCCAATGTTTCCTTATTCTAATGTCGGTTCGATGCGCAATACCGGTTGGGAGTTTGGTATAACTTATCGTAAGGCTTGGAGTGATTTTAACTTTACTGCTTCTGCTAATATTTCTACATATAAGAATGAAGTCACTTCATTGGGTAATGGCGATGCAATCTATGGGCATGCATTTGATAATGTAACAGTATTGACCAAGACAGAGGTCGGACAGCCGGTAGGTTATTTTTATGGATATGCTACTAATGGTATTTTCCAGAATGAGGAGCAAGTGGAAGGTAGTGCGCAAAGAGAATCGGCCAAACCGGGAGATATTCGATTCAAAGACCTTAATAGTGATGATGTATTAGATGAACAAGATCGTACTAAGATTGGTGACCCTTGGCCGGATTTTGTGTATGGTTTATCCTTGGGCGCTACTTGGAAAGGATTTGATTTTAACGTATTCTTTCAAGGGTCACAAGGAAATGATGTTCTGAATATGACTCTCCGTGATTTTGAATCGGGAACCGGTACGATGAATGCCCGTGAAGGTTTTCTGAATCGTGCATGGAATGGTGAAGGTTCTACGGATAAATACCATAGAATATCTGCCGAACAGGGACAGAATAGAGAATCCTGATTATTTTGTAGAAGATGGTTCTTATCTCAGACTGAAGAATTTGCAATTAGGTTATAATTTTTGTGAACGTTTATTGAAGATTAAAGGTATTAGCTACTTACGTCTTTATGTAAGTGCTCAAAATCTATTTACTCTTACCAAGTATTCAGGTCTTGACCCTGAAATTGGTTCCAGTAATGCTACTCTTAATGGTATAGATCAAGGGTTCTATCCCCAAGCGAGAACATGGACTGTTGGTTTAAATATTAAATTCTGATATAAAATGAAAAAGATAAAATTATTGATAGCATCTTTGGCAGCAATCTCATTCTGCTCTTGTTCCGATTTCTTGGATAGTACTCCTAAGGGGACTATGACCGAAGATAAGTTTTTCCTATCTCCTGATGCCGGGTATAGTACAGTTGTTAAATGTTATGATATGCTTGGGGATGCAATAGGTTATGAGATACCCCGTATGATGTTGTATAACATTGCTACTGACGATTCGGAAAAAGGTGGTTCGGATGCCAGTGACCGGCCTAGTGCTGCTGATTTAAGTTTCGGTCGTCCATTAGCTTCTAATGCGGATTTGGCTGCACTTTGGGAAGGCATGTATAAAGCTATTGCAAGATGTAATCTTTGTTTGGAAAATATCCCCAATAAACCTTTGGTAGATGCCGATGGTTATCCGATTGCGGCAGACGTGAAAGCCAGATATATAGGAGAGGTGAAATTTTGCGCGCATTTTATTATTTCGAGCTCTGCAAAATTTTTGGCGGTGTACCTTTGGTAGAGCGTTCATTAACAGTAAATGACAGTAAAAGCTTGCAAAGAGCTACTGAGGCTGAGACTGCAGAATTTATTATGAACGATTTGGCCGATGCAGCATTGGAAGAGAATCTTCCTAGTCGGGTTTCATTGCCGGAGTCGGAAATCGGACGTGTCACCAGGGAAGCCGTATGGGCAATGCAAGCACGGGTATATATGTATTTTGCCAAGGATGATGCTTCTTATTATGAAGATGCACGTGATGCTGCAAAAAAGGTTGTGGAATCAGGTTGTGAATTAGCTCCCAATTTCCAGTCACTTTTTCTGGAAGGGAATTATTTACTGAGTGAATCTATCTTACCGAATATACAAGGAGATGATCCTACCAATAATGTTTACGGTTCTTTTGTACCTGTATATTCTAATCCGAGAGGTTCTGTTGGTGCATATGGTTTTGATCAGCCTACTCAGAATTTGGTTGATGAATTTGAAGAAGGGGATCCCCGTTTGTTGTTTACTATTGTGCAGCCTGGTGATAAATTCCCCGGTACGGTGAAAGATGAAGTTTTGGATTTCTCCACTTACCCTAATACAGGTTATCATAGCCGTAAAGCTTTTTTGGTAGCTTCAAGAAGGGGACTAGGGTTTGGTGATGATGCCTGGACATTCAATATCATTCGTTATGCCGATGTTTTGCTGATGTATGCAGAGGCTTTAATTCAAACTAATGGTGATAAACAGACTATAGTAAAATGTATCAACGCAGTTCGTCAACGCGCTAATGATTCGCGTGGAGAAGATGCTGAAGCCGTTTCTCGAGTATTGACTATTCCTGATAAAGACTTGAAAATGGTAACTGTAAATGATGATTTATTGGAAGCTGTCAAGCATGAACGCAGGGTAGAGTTGGCAATGGAATATAACCGTTTGTATGATCTTAAACGCTGGAATTGTTACATTTGAGACGAATGAACGCATTTGCCAATTATCCTTATGCAAAGGGGCGCGGCGCGGCATTTAAAAAAGGAGTTAATGAATTGTTTCCTATTCCGCAGTCAGAAATTGACCGCTCTGGTGGTTCTATTAAGCAGAATCCCGGATATTAAGAAAATGGGTATTATTAATTAAAATAAGACGGATAGTTGTATATTTGTAAACTATCCCGTCTTATTATTTTTAATGAGAGTATAATATTATTTTAAAAATAAAGCATATAGTGGGCATAATGAGTATTTTAATAATGATTGAATGATGGTTAGTATAGATATGAAGAAAATAGTTTGCATACAAATATTGTTATGGATGTCATGCCTGATAAATGTATCAGCGCAAGATTCTTACAAAGAATATGAGCAAAAGGTGTATGTGTCTTCCCAGGGCGATTCTTTGCAATATTGTTTGTTGCGTCCGGAAGTGGAGAAGCCGGGTGAAAAATATCCATTGGTACTATTCTTGCATGGTGCAGGTGAACGAGGTAATGATAATCGGAAGCAGTTAAAGCATGGGGGGCAAATGTGGCTTAATCCTGTCAATCGAAAAAAGTATCCGGCTTTTATTTTGTTACCTCAATGTCCTGCAGAAAATTATTGGGGGTATGAAATGCGTCCGAATTCTTTAGAACCTTTTGGGATGCCTGATAATCCGGAACTCACCACTACTATACGTACGTTGAAAAGTTTGCTTGACACTTTTCTTGATATGCCACAGGTAGATAAACTTCGTGTTTATATAATGGGGCTTTCTATGGGTGGAATGGCAACCTATGATATGGTTATTCGTTATCCTGAAATCTTTGCTGCTGCAGTTCCTATTTGCGGCACGGTAAATCCTGTTCGCATTGGAAAAGAACTAAGAGAAATTAAGTTCCGTATTTTTCATGGTGATACAGACTCTGTTGTAACACCTGAAGGTTCCCGGGAAGCTTATAAAGCATTGAAGGCTATTGATGCCAGCGTTGAATATATCGAGTTCGTAGGATGTGATCATAACAGTTGGAATCCTGCCTTTAATTATCCTGATTTTATGAACTGGTTGTTTAATCAAAAGAAAGAGAAATAATTCTCTTTCTTTTGATATGCATTGTCTGTTTTTTATACCCAGAAGTATAATCTTTAGTCAAACAAACTCTTGAACTTCTTAAAAATCTTCTCCTTAATAGAAGTATTCGGCTTGAAATTATCCGAACCTTCCATTTCTTCCAAGACTTTTTTCTCCTCTTTATTCAGAGTTTCAGGTACATATACACTGACATTCACCAGTAAATCCCCGGTACCGTATCCGTTTACATTAGGCAAACCCTTGCCGCGTAAGCGGAGAACCTTTCCCGGTTGTGTACCCGATTCGATTTTCACCTTCACCTTACCGTCGATGGTGGGTATTTCTACCGCACCGCCCAATGCCGCTGTCGGGAAGCTGAGCAACAGGTTATAAATCAAGTCGTTTTCGTCACGAATCAGTTCCTTATCCTGTTCTTCCTCTACAAGAATCAGCAAAGTCGCCCGGTACGCCGTTGTGCTTGCCGGCATTACCTTTGCCGCCCATGGAGAGCTGCATGCCTTCGGCTACGCCTTTCGGGATGTTTACGGTAACAACTTCTTCACCGTAGACGATTCCTTCACCGGCACATTCCTTACATTTATTCTTGATAACTTTACCTTCGCCGCCACAGGTAGGACAGGTGGTGCGTGTCTGCATCGTTCCGAGAATGGTCTGCTGGTTGCGGATTACCGTACCGCTACCTTTACAGGTAGGACAGGTTTCCGCGCCGCCGTCTCCCTCTGCACCGGTTCCGTGACAGTGGCTGCAGGTACATACTTTTTCAGTTTGAATTTCTTCTCTACTCCGGTAGAAATCTCCTTGAGGTTCAGCTTCACCTTAACGCGTAAGTCCGAGCCGCGATAACGGCGTTGCTGTTGCGCGCCACCGCCGCCGAATCCGCTGAAACCACTGAAACCGCCACCAAAGCCACCGCTGTGTCCGCCGAATATATCGCCGAACATGGAGAATATGTCGTCCATGGACATACCGCCGCTGAAACCGCCGAACGGTCCGCCGTTACCGGCGGCACCACCCATTCCGGCATGGCCGAATTGGTCGTAACGGGCACGCTTGTCCGGATTGCTTAATACATCGTATGCTTCCGCCGCTTCCTTAAACTTCTCCTCGGCTACCTTGTCGCAGGGTTTTTGTCGGGGTGATATTGGATGGCTTTCTTGCGATAGGCTTTCTTTATCTCTTCTACCGATGCTGTTTTTTCGACTTCCAGTACTTCGTAATAATCTCTTTTTTCCATATAACTGTGTATGTTATTCTCCAACCACTACTTTGGCATGGCGGATTACTTTGTCGTTTAGCGTGTAACCGGTTTGTACGCAGTCCAGAATTTTACCTTTCAAAGCTTCGTCAGGAGCCGGGATTACGGCAATGGCTTCGTGGTAGTCTGTGTCAAGCGGCTGTTCTTTGGTTTCGATTACTTTGACACCGTTCTGACCCAATACTGTCATAAACTTGTTGTAGATAAGCTCCACACCTTCTTTTACGGCAGCTACGTCGGTGGCAGTTTCCATGTTTTTCAGGGCGCGTTCAAAGTCTCTACGATAGGAAGGATGGCTACTGATGCTCTTTTCTCCGCCGTTCAGGATGAGTTCGGCCTTTTCTTTCATCGTACGTTTACGATAGTTGTCGAACTCGGCAGAGAGACGCAGGTACTTGTCTTTCTGGTCTTCAATCTCAGCGTTGGCCTTTTCCAGTTCCTGAGCGAGTTTTTCTTCCTCTGTCAGGGCAACTTCTTCTTCTTTCTCTGTTGTTTCTTCACAAGTTTCGTCTTGAGCGTCTTGTGCTTTTAACTCTTCTTCGTTGATGTTTTCTTTTTCTTTAGAGTCCATATTGTTATGCTTGTTATTCTTGTAAAATGATTTTGCTTTCATTGTTGTTAAGGGTTTAAGTTAATATGATACGGTTTTAATAGCAAAAACTTTGCCAAATTGACGGCTTTTGCCAAAAACGCTGCAAAGGTAATATTTTTATGTCAGATTGACAGCGTAATGTGCTATAAATAGAGCGCTAACCTTGTGCGGACAGTAAGTTAACTCGATAGGTTGCAGTCAGTTACCTTTGTTGTATGTATCGGGTTAACTTCATATCATGCAATAAGTTAACTCGTTGTAAGCTGTTTTACCGTATTATTTCGTATCTTTGTACCCGCAATTTGCAGAGTTATAGGTATTAAATAGTAAGTAGTACATAATAAAACAGTAAATATAAAGATGATTACAGTCTCGAACGTATCGGTTCAATTTGGTAAAAGAGTGTTGTTTAATGATGTAACCTGAAGTTTACAAGTGGTAATTGTTATGGTATAATCGGTGCCAACGGTGCCGGAAAGTCTACTTTCCTGCGTACTATTTCGGGCGATTTGGACCCGACAACGGGGTCTATCATGCTGGGACCGGGCGAGCGCCTGTCCGTATTGAGCCAGGACCACTTCAAGTGGGATGCTTATACGGTGATGGATACCGTGATGATGGGGCACACCGTGCTGTGGGACATTATGAAACAGCGCGAAGAACTCTATGCCAAAGAGGACTTCACGGGACGAAGACGGTCTGAAGGTATCCGAACTGGAAGAGAAATTCGCCGAACTCGACGGTTGGAATGCGGAAAGCGATGCTGCCGCCTTATTGAGCGGACTGGGTATCAAGGAAGACAAGCATTATGTGCTGATGGGTGAGCTGAACAACAAGGAAAAAGTACGTGTCATGCTGGCGCAGGCTTTGTATGGCAATCCGGATAACCTGCTGCTGGACGAGCCTACCAATGACTTGGACATGGAAACCGTAACCTGGCTGGAGGACTATCTTGCCAATTTTGAACATACCGTTCTGGTAGTGAGCCACGACCGTCACTTCCTCGACTCCGTTTGTACGCATACCGTGGACATCGACTACGGAAAGATTAACCTCTTTGCCGGAAACTACAGCTTCTGGTACGAGTCCAGCCAGCTTGCTCTCCGTCAGCAGCAGAACCAGAAGCTAAAGCCGAGGAGAAGAAGAAAGAACTGGAAGAGTTTATCCGCCGTTTCAGCGCCAATGTGGCGAAGAGCAAGCAGACTACCAGCCGTAAGAAGATGCTGGAGAAGCTGAATGTGGAAGAAATCAAACCGTCGTCACGTAAATATCCGGGCATCATCTTCACTCCCGAACGCGAACCGGGCAATCAGATTCTTGAAGTAGCCGGACTGACGAAAACGCTGGAAGACGGTACGGTGCTGTTCCGTGATGTGAACTTCAATGTGGAGAAAGGGGATAAAATCGTGTTCCTTTCACACGATCCGCGTGCCATGACCGCTTTGTTCGAGATTATCAACGGAAATATGAAGCCGGATGCGGGAACTTTCAACTGGGGTGTTACGATTACCACCGCTTATCTGCCGTTGGACAACACCGCTTTCTTTAATACGGATTTGAATCTGGTTGACTGGTTGAGCCAGTTTGGCGAGGGCAATGAGGTATATATGAAGAGTTTCCTCGGCCGTATGCTTTTCTCCGGCGAAGAGGTGCTGAAGAAAGCAAGTGTACTGTCGGGTGGCGAGAAGATGCGTTGCATGATTGCGCGCATGCAGTTGCGTAATGCCAACTGTCTCATTCTGGATACGCCGACCAACCACCTTGACTTGGAATCCATTCAGGCATTCAACAATAACCTGAAGACCTATAAGGGAAACATCCTGTTCTCGTCTCACGACCACGAGTTCATCCAGACAGTGGCAAACCGTATCATCGAGCTGACCCCGAACGGCATCATCGACAAGATGATGGAGTATGATGAATACATCACTTCCGACCACATCAAGGAACTGAGAACAAAAATGTACAATAAATAGGGGTTAGTGGTTAGCGATTAGTGATTAATGGTGTGTCAAAACAAAAAGGTGATTATGGTAATATTATCTTATTTGTTGGTTTTTTAGGCACGGATTGACGGATTTACTTTATTTTGGGGTAATATTATCAAAACAGTTGGTATATTACCCCTTATTCTTTTTCCGTGAAATCCGTAAAATCCATGAAATGCGTATAGTCCGTGTAATCCATGCCTAAAAGAAATTATCAAACCACATCCCACTCTCATCACCAACCCTTAACCCCTAATCGTTAATCGCTAATCGTTAACCCCTAATCGCTAATCACTAATCGTTAATCGCTAATTTTAAAATCACTCCTGTTCCCACTACCATCAGTACCGTACAGAGTACGGAGCCTTCAAAGCCGAAAGCGCCGCCGTTTATCAGATTGGCTTCGGGCAGCCGAAGGGCCAGCAAGCCGTTACAGAATTTATTTCCACTGACCTCATAGCCTAATACCGGGCCTTGTATCCAGTTCCAGAACCAGTGTAGAGCTATCGGGAAGCAGAGGTTGCGTGTGTATATATAGGATGAACCTAAAAGGATGCCTGCCAGGAGTATGTTGATAAAAGACAGAAGTCGAAGTTCGGATTGCCTATATGAATCAAGGAGAACAGGGCGGCGGAGAGGAACAAGGCACAAAACTTATTCACCCCGCTTTGCAGCAGGCGTTCCAATACAAATCCCCGTAATGCCAGTTCCTCTGTCACGGCTACCAGCAGGAAGAATACAAGGCTGATCAGTAAGGAAGAGGGATTGAATGCCACTCCTGCAATCTCTACCGCACCTGCCCACAAGGATATGCCGAACCCTACCGCATAAAGGACGGTTGCCAGCAGTATTCCCGACAGCCAGTCCTTCCAACGCATCGTTAAAGAGCGTCCGAGTCCTTCCAGTGAAAAGCCGCGTAAATGCCATACTATCCATGCGGAAAGGAATACGCCTGCCAGCATCAGCGTCTCGCTCAATATGAAATAGGACATCGTATCGGCCTCTTCCTTTCCTAACTTCAGCAATACGGTTGCGAAAGGGACGCTTATTATTGTAATGATGATGACGGCAAGCGCGGCGAATGAAACAATGTCGATTGCCGCTTTTCCAAAACGTTTGGCTTTGGATTCATTTCCGATGGTTTCCATGAAAAAAATAAGTTCGGTTAATTAATATCCGACAAAAATAGCAATAAAAAGAGAAATCATTATTCACGGTTGGCGCTTTCTTCTTATATTTGAAAATTAAATCAATCTGACACAAAACATGAACCTGAAAAAGATACTTTTAGTAGCCGGACTGGGCATTATGATATCGAACGTCTCCGCCCAGACTTCCAGGAGATATACTGTTGCCAAACCCGGTACTTTGGTGGAAATGCTCACCGAAGAAGAAGCGAACGAGATTACCCACCTTGTCCTGCAAGGCAAGCTGAACGCAGTGGATTTCCGCCACCTGCGCGATGAATTCAAGAAACTGCAAATACTGGACATCTCCAATGCATCCATCAGCATGTACGCCGGAAAGAACGGTACGCATCCCGACCGCTTTTACATCTATTCCGCCAATTGCATCCCGTCCTATGCTTTCTGCAAGCAGCTTGGCGACAGCACTTTTGCCGGAAAAACATCCTTGACGGAGGTAATCCTTTCCGACAAGACCAAGAACATCGAAGACGGCGCATTCAAGGGATGCACCAATCTGAAGATTTGCCGCATACGCAAGAAAACTCCCCCCAACCTGTTGCCCGAAGCTCTGGCGGACAGTGTAACGGCGATATTCGTCCCTCAGGGCAGCAGCGATTCCTATCGTCGCGGCAAGCGGTGGGAGACATTCGCTTTCATAGAGGGCGAACCGGTAGGAGCTTTGGTGCAGATAGCCACCATGGGCAGCCTTGCCAGCGAACTGCTTCGTGCGGGCATACAGCCCAAAGATGTGAACTTCCTTACGGTAGAGGGCAAGATGGACGAGGCGGACTTTACGTTGATACGCAACTACATGCCCAATCTGGTGAGCGTGGATTTGTCCAAGTGCAATGCCACAACTATCCCCGAATACACGTTTACCCAAAAGAAATACCTGCTCAATATCAAACTGCCCCATGGCTTGAAGAGCGTCGGCCAGCGTGCGTTCAGCGGATGCGGACGGTTGTGCGGCACCTTGGAACTTCCTTCCGGCGTAACTGCCATAGAGTACGGTGCATTCATGGGATGCGACAATCTTCGTCATGTCCTTGCCACCGGCGATAAGATTACAACTTTGGGCGATAACCTTTTCGGCAATGACAAGGACAAGCTGATATATAGGGATTAGGGGTTAGTGATTAGGGATTAGTGCCTTGCGGTGTGAGTGCGCAGCCTGCTAATCACTAATCGCTAATCACTAATCACTAACCCCTAATCGCTAACCGCTAACCCCTAACCCCTAATCGCTAACCGCTAACCCCAATCATCGTCAGTTGTATACGTTTCCGTTCGGTATCTACACTGAGCACCTTTACGCGTACCTGCTGATGGATGGATACAATCTCATTAGGGTTTGATACATACTTCTGCGCAAGCTGGGAGAGGTGTATCAAGCCGTTTTCCTTGATACCTATATCGACGAAAGCGCCGAAGTTGGTGATATTCCCCACGATGCCCGGCAGTTCCATGCCTATGCGCAAATCATCGATTGTACGCACGTTCTTATCGAATTCGAACACTTTGATAGGCCCGCGCGGGTCACGCCCCGGCTTCTCCAGTTCTTGCAGGATATCCTTCAAGGTCGGCATTCCGACGGTGGGAGAGAGGTAGCGTTCCGGCTGTATCTTCCGGCGCAGTTCCTTGTCGGCAATCAGTTCGGCCACGCTGCATCCCAGGTCCTTTGCCATCTGCTCCACGATGTGGTAACTTTCGGGATGCACCGCCGTGTTATCCAGCGGATTCCCGGCATCCGGTATGCGCAGGAAGCCGGCACACTGCTCAAAAGCCTTTGCGCCCATGCGCGGAACTTTCATCAGCTCCTTGCGCGATGTAAATGCTCCGTTCTCGCGCGGTAGTTCACGATGTTCTGCGCCAGTTGAGGGCCAAGTCCCGATATATACGTCAGCAGATGCTGCTTGCCGTATTCAGGTTTACGCCTGACCAGGTTTACACAGTTCTCCACAGTCTGGTCGAGGGATTTCTTCAGCTTGCTTTGGTCTACGTCGTGCTGGTATTGCCCCACACCGATGGACTTCGGGTCTATCTTGACAAGCTCCGCCAGCGGGTCCATAAGCCGGCGGGCAATGGATACGGCGCCGCGCACCGTTACATCATATTCCGGAAACTCATCCTGGCTATCTTGGAAGCGGAGTAGATGGATGCACCCTGCTCGCTGACAATGAAAATCTGCACTTCCCGGTTGAACGTCTGCCGTTTCAGGAAATCTTCCGTCTCGCGGCTGGCAGTGCCGTTGCCCACGGCGATGGCTTCCACCTTATAGGCCTCTATCATCTTCTGCAGTTTGGCAAACGCCTCTTTGCTTTGGTTCACCGGCGGATGCGGTAGATATTCTCGTTGTGCAGCAGGTTGCCCTGCGCATCCAGGCACACCACCTTACATCCGGTGCGGAATCCGGGGTCTATCCCCATCACCCTTTTCTGCCCCAGGGGCGATGCCAGCAGTAACTGCCGCAGGTTTTCCGCAAAGACGCGGATGGCTTCATCGTCGGCACGCTCCTTGCTTTGCGCGGCAAACTCGGTCTCGATGGACGGTTTCAACAGACGCTTGTAGGCATCCTGCACGGCTTCCGCCACCTGCTTCCCGCAGGCGTTGTTGCTCTGTACAAACTGCCGTTCCAGCCGTTTCACACACTCCTCGTCGTTGGGCTGATACTCACCTTGAGCAGACCCTCCGCTTCGGCGCGGCGGATGGCAAGCAGGCGGTGCGAGCTGCATCGCTTCAGGGGCTCCGAACAGTCGAAGTAATCCCGGTATTTGGCGCCTTCCTCCTCTTTGCCTTTTATCACTTTGGCGGTCAGCAGGGCTTGGCGTGCAAAGGTATTCCGCAGCATGTTGCGGGCGCGTTCGTTCTCGCTCACCTGTTCGGCTATGATGTCGCGCGCACCTTTCAGGGCATCGTCCGCATCCTTTACATCGCCTTTCACGAAGGCGGCGGCACGCTGTTCGGGATGAGGCTCGCGCTGGAGCATCAGCAGGGTGGCAAGCGGTTCGAGTCCTTTCTGGCGGGCGGCTTCCGCACGGGTTTTCCGTTTGGGCTTGTAGGGCAGGTAGATGTCTTCGAGGGCGGTGCTGTCCCACGTGTCGTCAATGCGCTTTTGCAGTTCCGGGGTCATTTTCCCCTGTTCGCGGATGGTGGCGACGATGGTCTCCTTCCGTTTCGCCGTTTCCTTCAGTTTTTCGTAATGGGTACGGATGGATTCTATCTGCACTTCGTCCAGTCCGCCCGTCATTTCCTTGCGGTAGCGGCTGATGAACGGGATGGTTGCTCCGTCGTCGAGCAGGGAGAGTGTCTGCCCGATTTGCTTTTCCGATATGCCGAGAATGGCAGCTATCATGCTGTGAAAGATTTGTGTCATGTCAGCTTCTTTTTTGATAATGAGCGCCAAAAGTACGAAAAACAATCTTTCCCTACCGCCTTTTTGTGAGTTTTATTATATCTTTGCGCTGTTTACACATGGTATTTATACATTAACAGAACAACGAAATGAAAAGACTGACCTGCTGTCTTGCGTGGATGTTCCTGCTGATTGGAGCAGTTGCTGCGCAGGATAAAGAAGTAAAACTGAAAATAGTACAGACCAGTGATATCCACGGTAATTTCTATCCCCACGATTCATCCTTCAGCGGGAGGCCGCCGGAAGCCTGGCACGCGTGCACGCATTCGTGCAGAAAGCGCGCGAAACCTATAAGGACAACCTGATTCTGCTGGACAACGGCGACATCCTGCAAGGCCAGCCCACCGCCTATTACTATAACTACATCGACACGGTATCGCTCCACGTAACCGCCGATATGCTGAACTTCATGGGCTATAATGCCGCCAATATGGGCAACCACGATGTAGAGACGGGACGTGCCGTTTTCGACCGTTGGGCGGGCGACTGCCGTGCTCCGGTGCTGGGCGCCAACATTATCGATACCGCTACGGGCGAACCACACTTCCGGCCCTACAAGATGCTGGAGCGCGACGGAGTGAAGATTGCCGTTCTCGGTATGATACGCCCGCCATTCCGGTGTGGCTCTCCGAGAATCTGTGGCGGGGGCTTCGTTTTGACGACATGGAAGAGACCGCTCGCAAGTGGATGAAGATAATCCGCGAAAAGGAGCGTCCCGATATTGTAATCGGTATGTTCCATGCCGGGCAGGACGCCTTGCTGATGGGCGGCAAATACCGGGAGAATGCCTCGCTGGACGTAGCCGCAATGTTCCGGGCTTCGACATCGTGCTTATGGGCCACGACCACGCCCGCGAATGCAAGAAGGTGCAGAACGTGGCAGGCGACTCCGTACTGGTGATGGACCCGCCAGCAACGGCATCGTGGTGAGCGACATTGACATTACCGTGACCCTGCGCAACGGTAAGGTTACGGACAAGCAGATTGACGGTGTGCTCACCGAAACCGCCCCCTATGGTATCAGCGGTGAATTCATGAAACGTTTCTCGCCGCAGTACGCCACCATTCAGGATTTCGTATCGAAAAGAATCGGACGCTTCACGAAGACGGTCTCCACCCGTCCCGCCTATTTCGGTTCTTCCGCCTTCATCGACCTCATCCATACCTTGCAGTTGGACATCAGCGGCGCCGAGATTTCATTGGCGGCTCCCTTGTCCTACGACACGCAGATTAAGGAAGGGGATATTTACGTGTACGACATGTTCAACCTCTACAAGTACGAGAACATGCTCTACACCATGAAACTTTCGGGCAAGGAAGTGCGCGATGCCCTGGAGATGTCCTACGACCTATGGACCAACCGCATGACTTCGCCCGACGACCACATCCTGTTGCTCCGCGACCAACCCCGCGAAGGCGCTGCGGACAGGGCTGCCTTCAAGAACTTCAGTTTCAATTTTGACTCCGCCGCAGGCATCATCTACACGGTAGACGTCACGAAGCCGTGCGGCAGTAAGGTAACCATCCTCAGCATGGCAGACGGCACCCCGTTCCACATGGACAAGATGTACACGGTAGCCTGAACTCCTATCGCGGCAACGGCGGCGGGGAACTGCTGACGAAAGGCGCGGGCATCCCTCAGGACAAGTTGAAGGAGCGCATCATTAGCTCTACCGACAAGGATTTGCGCTATTACCTGATGCAGTACATCGAGCAGAAGAAGGTAATCGAGCCGCGTGCGCTCGGCCAGTGGAAATTCGTTCCGGAGGAGTGGGCTGTTCCCGCTTCCAAGCGCGATTATGAATTTCTGTTTGGTACAAACCGAAATTAGTATTACCTTTGCCGTCCCTAACTCAAGAAACAAACCGTAAGACGTGAGAGGAATAAAAAGAACCATACGCGCATTATGCTTGCTGGCGCTCTTCGTGGCGTACCAGGCAAGCATAACGGCGTTTACCCACGTCCACTACGTCAACGGGGTGCTGATAACCCACTCGCACCCTTTCCATAACCAGCATTCGCACTCCACCGACTCGCTGATTGTCATCGGCCTGCTGTCGCACTTCAGTTCGGACACGCCGGACTGCTGCGAGCTGCAACACCCGATGCGCTCTCTGTTGCAGGTGATGGAAAACGAAACCGATACGCCCGTCATAAAGGGAAAAGCGTGTCGGATGCCCTCTCTTCGCGCTCCCCCTTATTCCGTTACCCTTTGATAGTATTGTACCAACGCCTGGTATATTCCATACCAACGTTGGGTATTCATCGTACCGATGCTTGGTATTCGATGTACCAACCTTTGGTACTCGCCGTACCAATGTTTGGTATCCGTCGTACCTGCTTTGGTACTTGCCGTACCAAGTACCGGTACAGAATTGGTATCATTAAGTAACTGAAATAAAAACGATTATTCAAATGAAACAAATTATATTGGCGTTGATGCTTGCTGTGGCAGGTATCGGCGCAGCCATTGCCGCAAACCCTATCAGGGAAGGCAACATGATTTCCGGCCATGTTCTTGTAAAAGGTTCGGAAGAGAATATACCGTATGCCACCGTTTTGATTGTAGGCAGCGGACAGGGAACAGTGTCCAATGAAGAAGGCCAGTTCGAGTTCAAGAACCTGCCGGCGGGTAAATATACGTTGCGCGTATCCGCCGTAGGCTATAAGACACAGGAAAAGGCGATTGAAGTAAACAAGGACTTTACGGCGGTGGTGCATTTCCAGATGGAAGAGGAAAGCTTCATGACCGATGAGGTCGTGGTGTCCGCCAACCGCAACGAGGTGAGCCGCAAGGCTGCTCCCGTGGTGGTGAACGTGATGAGCGCCAAGCTCTTTGAGATGGTGAACTCCACCGACCTTGCCAAGACGCTCAACTACCAGTCAGGCCTGCGGTAGAGAACAACTGCCAGAACTGCGGTTTCCCCCAGGTGCGTATCAACGGTCTGGAAGGTCCGTACTCGCAAATCCTGATAAACAGCCGTCCCGTCATCAGTGCGCTGAGCGGGGTATATGGGCTGGAGCAGATACCGGTGAACATGATCGAGAGGGTAGAGGTGGTACGCGGCGGCGGTTCGGCGCTGTTCGGCGCCAATGCTGTGGGCGGAACTATCAATATCATCACCAAAGACCCCATTAACAACTCCTTCCAGGTGTCGAGCATGTTCTCCAACATGGACGGCAAGTCCTGGGAGCAGTACATGGGCGGGAACGTATCCCTGGTGTCAAAAGACAACTCCTACGGCATCGCCTCTACGAAAGCTACCGCAACCGCAATCCGTACGACCGTGACGGCGACGGTTTCTCCGAGCTGGGCAAGCTGAATATGAACACCTTCGGCTTCCGCGCTACTACCGTCCCACGCATTTCAGCCGTATCAACCTGGAATATCACACCACCAACGAGTTCCGCCGCGGCGGCAACAAGTTCGACCTTCAGCCCCACGAGGCGGACATCACCGAGCAGACCAAGCACATTATCAACAGCGGCGGACTGAGTTACGACCTCTTCTGGCGCGAGTATAAGCATAAAATCTCCTTGTACGGCTCCATCCAGCACACCGACCGCAACAGCTACTACGGCGCACAGAAGGACATGAACGCCTACGGCAAGACGGACGACCTGACGTGGGTGGCAGGCGGCATGTACGTGGCAACATGAATAACTGTCTTTTCGCCCCCGCCACCTTCACGGGCGGATTGGAGTATCAGAACAACTCCCTGCACGATGTCATGACGGGCTATCACCGCGATATGCAGCAGGATGTACGCATCGCCAGCGCCTTCGTGCAGAACGAGTGGAAGATGAACGTACTGACCATGCTCGTCGGCGCCCGTTTGGACAAGCACAACCTGATAGACAAACTGATATTCAGTCCCCGTGTCAACCTGCTTTATAAGCCTACCGAGGACTTCCAGGCGCGCCTGACGTACTCCACCGGTTTCCGTGCCCCGCAGGCCTACGATGAAGACCTGCACGTCACCGCAGTAGGCGGCGAAGGCGTGCAAATCAAGCTGGCGGACAACCTGCGCGAGGAGCGTTCCAACAGTTACAGCGGCTCGGTGGACTGGACCGCCCACCTGGGACACTAGCAGGCAAACATCCTTGTAGAGGGTTTCTATACCGACCTGCGCCACGTATTCGTGCTCGAGGACATCGGCAAAAACGATGTGGGCGATGTAATCAAGGAACGCCGCAACGGCAACGGCGCCCGCGTGTACGGCGCCAACCTCGACGCCAAGATTGCTCACGGCAAGGAAGCGCAGCTCCAGTTGGGCTTTACCGCGCAGCGCAGCCGCTACACCCGCGAGGAAGTCTGGACACAGGTGGACGGCAAGGATCTGACCACCAAGCGCATGCCCCGCACGCCCGACTATTACGGCTACTTCACCTTCTCGTCCGCTCCGCTGAAGAATTTCGACTTCTCCCTCTCCGGCACGTATACGGGCAAGATGATTGTACCGCACTATGCCGGGTACATCGCGGAAGACCGCATGGAGACCACGCCCCAGTCTTCGACCTCAACCTGAAGCTGAACTATACCTTCGTGCTGCACGACCATATCAAGTTCCAACTGAACACCGGTGTGCAGAATATATTCAACAGCTTCCAGAAAGACTTGGATAAGGGCGAGTTCCGCGATGCCGGTTATTTCTACGGTCCCACGCAGCCGCGTACGTTCTTCATCGGCTTTAAAATAATGAATTAGGATAACATTCACGATTTTTAAACCAATAATTCCGTGAATAATCCTATATTTGCCGGCAAAGCGCATGAATAATGAATACAAAACAGATACGCAACGTTGATATCTCCGGTATACAACACCTGCCCATGATTGACTTTATCGGCAATGATTTCGCTATTTTCGATAATATAAGGGACATCCCTTTCACGCCATATCCAACGCGTCTGAACGCTGCCTGCTTTGCCGTCTGCCGGAAAGGCTGGTGCAAGCTGAATATCAATTTGCGGGATTATGAAATGCGTGAAGGGATGCTTTGCATCATCCTGCCCGAACAGATTGTGCAGCAGGGCGAGCGTTCCGATGATTTTTCAGGCAGCTTCATAGCCGTGTCCCGCGACTTCATGGACCTGGTGATACCCACGATGCAGCAACTGTTTCCCATGTTCTTCATGATAAAGGAGCGGCCTTGCATCGCTGTCACTGCCGACGAGTTGCAGGCGTTCGAGGAATATCACTCTTTCCTGTGGAGCAAGGTGAAGCTGAAGGACAATCCCTACCGCAAGGAGATTACGCAGGGATTGCTGATGGCGCTGTTCTACGAGATATACGACATCTATCAGGGACATGCCGTGAAGGAGCGCACTCCCAAAAGCCGCAAGGAAGATTTGTTCGAACGCTTCATCCGGTACGTGTACGAGTTTTACAAAGAGGAGAGGAGCGTGTCCTTTTACGCCGACAAGATGTTCCTTACGCCCAAGCACCTCTCTACCGTGGTGAAAGAGGTGAGCGGAAAGACGGCGGGCGAGTGGATTGACAGTCTCGTGATTCTGGAAGCAAAAGCCATGCTGAAATCATCCGAGCAGAGCATTCAGGAGATAGCCGACGAGCTGCACTTTGCCAATCAGTCTTTCTTCGGCAAATACTTCAAGCATCACACCGGCTTTTCGCCCAAGGAATACCGGAAACAGTAATATCCGGCAACCTCCCGGTTCCGGCAAGCAAATAAAAAACCGGACAGCTACGGCAGGAATCTTTTCCTGTGCTCCGTGTGCTGCCCGGTATTTTTTAGTGTACCCTAAAAAAACTAACCTTTCTCTTTCAAAAACTAATTTACTCTATCGTTTTCTAAATGACGTTGCAAATTTAAAGAGTTATTTTAAGGTACTGTTTGATATATATCAAAAAAGGATTATTTCCTGAACCGGCTCCAGAAACCGCCTCTCTTTTGTTGCGGAGTTTTATCGGTATCGCGATACAACTCCTCATACGTCAGCTTCTCCTGAACCATGCGGTAGATGTCTCCCCAGTCGGGCAGGCCGCCCAGGTTGCGGTCGTCAATGAAGAGGTCCGCTTTCACCTTGCGCGAGAAGCCGTGATGGGCGGCATCCTCTTCGGGATAGTCCCGGTTGACGGCATAAAACTCCACGCCCCGTTCCCTGCACCATTCCACGGCCTCGTCCAGCAGCTTTCCTTCACGTACGGTCCACAATATCAGCCGGTGGCGGTCTTTAATAAGCATCTTCAGCGTATCAGTGGCAAAAGGGATCTCGTTCCCTATTTTAGGTACCGGTGTTCTACGATTGTGCCGTCAAAATCAATGGCGATAGTCATACTAACCTTGTATTATTTTAAAAACGGTAACTTGTTCCTATCGAAGCGCCGAGAACAAAAGTATACTCTCCGCTTGTATATGCACGTGCCGAAGGAGTAATCTTGCCGTTATAACCTCTCAGATACTCTTCCGCGAAGATGTTCCAGCGGTCGTTCAGCTTGAAACTCTGTTGCAGACCGCCCTGGATGCCGAAATAATTCTTGTCTTCCATTTCGTGGTGCGTATAGATGATACCGGCAAAGGCACTCAAATCGAATATGCGGTTCTCGTTGTAATTGCCTATCATGTTGGTAAGGTTCAGCATGTAATCGGCGGTGACAGACAGCGGATATACACCCCCGTGCTGATAAGCATACCGCCCAATCTCGATGCTTCCTCTTACGGCAGACAGCGGAGTGTACTGGCGTCCCACACCCAAGCTTATCTGTTGTCCCAGCATATCGGGAATATCCTTCATCTTCACGCCTGCGGTGCGCATGGGGAAGTTGGTTCCCACGGTGGCATACGCAAAGTTATAAGGCTGGAAGAAACCGCGTCTGGCATCGAAGTCGGCCTTTCTTCTACGGTACTGCACACCGAACATCACGCCTACATTCTGCATGTGTCTGTCCTGTGTGATGCCGCTCTTGAATGGTTGCGTATAGAAGCTCTTGCTGTATCGCGCCTCACCCGTGATACCGATTTGGTCTGACAGGAAATATACCAGTTGCATAGACCCCGTAGGACCGTGGAATGTACGAAGCTTCTTGCATAGTCGCTGCTTCTGTGCGCCAGTGCTCCGAATTCGTAGCCGGCGGAAAGGTTCACTTCCAGTCTCGGATCGTCCACACTCGGCGAAACCAGCGTATTCAGGTTCACCAGCACTTCCGCTCTGCCGCCTGCATAGGCTTCTTCGCTTTTGAACTTGTCCGAATTGAAGGTATAGTGGAAGCCGCCGAAACCACTGATGCGCCATCCCAGCGGCATGAACCATTTACCTATCGCCAGTGAAGCGGCAGGACCCAACGGTTGCAGCGCCGGCAGATTGTTGCGCACGGGCTTTCCGAAATCGCCCTGCGTACCGATAGCCGCTTCTATGAACATATTATCGCCCATATCTTCCGATTTCATCCTGATGGGAAGACCGGTAAAGCGGTAGGTCAGTCCGGTGTACACGCCATATCCCACGTCATACCGTTTGGGGCAGTCCGTACCGTCTATTCCGTCGGTATAGAGATATAGTTTGGGTTCCACATACCAGTCCCAGTTTCTCGACAGATGATAGCGTGCCTGCAAGCCGCCGTGCACTCCGCCGGCTATCTTGGCATCCATACCGTCGCGCTTGCTCACATAGCCGCCTATACCCAATACGGTATACAGCTGATGTGTGCGCCGCTTTTGTACCCGCCGATATAATCGGACAGGTTGAACAGGTGGTCCAGCTCGATGCCGCCCTGTTTCAGCTCGTCGTTGAAGCCGCCCAGCAGAGACACCCGGTAGGAGTTGAATGAACTTACATCCTTAGTCAGGGCAATACCACCGTTGAACCATGCCGGCAGTGAAGAACTGCCCCTCAGCTTGTTCACACCGCCCATTACCGACAGGGAGAAATTCTTGCCCGGCTGGCTGTTGTTCACTTCTCTTCTGCGGGATATACCGTTTCTGCAATACATAGTCCATTGCATTGAAAGGCCTTTCGGTGCTGTCCTTCTTCAGGCTGTCGTCCTGCGCATGGAGCATTTCCGGCATTGCCGTACATGTGCAGATGCACAGTGCCGGAATCATATATTTCAATTTCATTTTCAATCCTTATTATGGTTATAGGTTAGACATATCCATAGCTGCCTGTATGATATCCTCGTTAAATTCACCGTCGTTCTGTGCGGTAGCCACGAAGCTCTTGTCGCGTTTGAAACATTCGGACAGGGCAATCACCGTATTCATGAACTCTATCTCACCCTCTCTGGCAGACAAGGTGGCTTTGAAGTACCAGGTCAGTGCGCTGTCCTGCGGCAGTTTGGCAAGCGAAGCCTTGGCGGCGGCGTTGCCGGCGCGGTTATCCAGCGCCATGTACATCACCACTTCGTTCTGGGGCGATGAAGCCTTGATGGTTTCAAAAGTCTTGTGTGCACGTTCTTTCTCTTCCGGAGTCGTTCCGCCCTGGAAGTAGCCGCCCAAAGCCCATGTATAGGCTTTCAGCAGGTCGAATTTGCTGTCCTCCGGCAGAATCTTCACCAATACGCTGGCGTGCTCGAAGTCTCCCTTCTTGATGTACATGCACAGTTGGTTGGTCACCACTTCCAGCCGGTTCACGATTTCCGTACGGCTTCCGTCGGCATTCATGCGCGAATAGTCGGTGGAGTGGATGCTCAGGTCTATCAGCGGTTCCAGTATGGAAGTATCCACGGTATCCCTCTCCAGGTAAGAAGCCGCCAGGTTGTTGCCGGCAAGTGCCCACGGATGCTTTTGTTCCAGTGATTCCTCGTAAGCACGGCGGTACAGAGCTTCCAGTTCCTTTTCATCGGTTATCAGTTGGAACAGCTTCCAGTACTCATAACGTGTGTAGCTGCCTTTCAGCCCTTTTTCCCTGTATTGTGCCATGACTTCCTCGTCATTCGGTTCACGGTACACCTCATAAAGGCAATTATAGTTCACCACGCGCAGTTCGTCCAGATAAGGCACGATGACGGTGGGATACCAGTCAAGCTGTTTCAGCGCTCTGCCTTGTGCCTCTATGCCTTTGTTCTTTGCCAGAATTTCTTTCACCTTGCCGGCTTCCGTGCTTTTGCCGTCGCGTTCCAGCAGTTTCACCACTTCTTCCCACGAAGCCACTTCGGCATGCGGGTTGCGGTAAACACGCTCCAGAATATATCGTGGCAGTGCAGATGTAATTTCCTGTTCTATCTTTCGTACACGTCTTTCGGCAAGGTTCAGGTTACTGTTGTAATGACCGTCCGGAGAAGCCGTACCTATTACGTGGAACTCCTTCAATACCGTACCCGGAGATTCGGCTATCTCTTTCAGTTTGTTTCTCAGCATGGCAAGGCTTTGCGCATTTTCGGGCGTGTCCGTCAGTTGGTCGGAGTTGATGAGGAAAGACAGTTTGTATCTTGTCCGACGTATTTCTTTTCTCTATCTGTGCCCTTTCCTTGTGCTGCAACGGATCCATCTGCTCCGAGAAGAGGTTGTATTGCAGGAACTTCATCGGGCGTTTGGTCTGGCACGTATTGATTTGGTACGTTCTGGAGTTCGACGCGCTGTAATCTTCCAGGTTCACGATGGCAAAGCAACTGTAGTTCCGGTTGGGGTCGGGCACGATGATGGTATCCGTCCAGTCCAGGTTCATGGCCCTTGTAGTCAGCGCCTCCGCTTTGATGTACGGACGCAGCGGGTCGCGGTCCATGTCATAGCCCATTTTGCGTTCCTGCGTCAGGGCATATTCCTTGCCGTCGTATACGGACGGGCGTGCAAAGGTTACCGTATCGTTCGTTTCGCAGTCCAGTACGTACGGCTGTATAATCAGTCGCGAGAAGCGGTTGCCGAAGTAAGGAGCAGTTTGAAGGTATTGTACGGAATCAGCATGTTTCCGATCATCTTCGGCGCTTTCGGTTCCGGTTTCAGAACCAGCCGCATGGCGGTTACGGTCACACTCTCCAGCATCACTCCCTCGTCGATGCTCACATCTATTTTCATCTGATGTCTCACTTCCTTCAATACCGAGGGCGAGAGTCCCACTTTGAAAATCAGCGCACCGTTGTCCGGAACCAGTATTTCATAATACCCATTCTCGTCGGTGGTTGTTTTCCCTTCCTGGTCCAGCAGCAATGTTTTTTCCTGGTCGTTGCTGTCCAGTATCTTCTTCATATCCTCGCCCACGGCTACGGTCTTGGCGGCATACACATCCACCGTCACGTCCGAGAAAGGCACTTTCCGGTTTTCGGCAATGTTATATACGGTACCCGATACCTTCACCATTTTCTGCGCCAGGCAGTGCCGGTACCGCATCCCGCCACAACCAGAAGCAGGATCCATATTTTCAATCTTTCAGTAATCATTCTCCGTATTATTTAAAAATGTAAGTACACGAAATTCCCAGTCCCATGGGCATCACCTTGTGTCCGGTGGTGTTGTAGTCTCCCGGTGCGGGCAATCCCTTCTCGTAGCGTTTCTCCCTGTACCACATCAGTGATATTCCGGCGCTGAATTCTATGTTGAAGCGTTTGCCCAGCGGCAGTACATATCCGTACACCATTCCCGTGCCTACGGCATCGCCGAAGTGGTGTGTATCCGAGAATGTGGCGTCATACCTCATGCCCTGTATGCCCAGGCCTATGAAGCTCTGCACCATTGCCCGTCCGCTCACCCAGTATCTCACTTGCGCTTCCGCACCTTTGATGCTGCAATCCAGCGGGTTCTGGTCAAGGCTGTAGAAAGCTCCCGCCATAACGCTGGTCCGGTTCGATGTCACCAGTTCCAGCGAGAAGTTCGGAGTCAGGTTTCCCCAAAGCAGTGCGTTTGTTCTTCCGGCAATGAGCTGTGCCTGCGCATTACTTGCCGTGCATGCCAGTACAGCTATCACTATCAGCCTCGCCCATATACTTTTCTTTTTACAATCTTTTGTCATACGAATCTCTTATTTTTGTCTTTGACTGTACTTGTTTCTGATAGAGCTGAAGCGGTACACGAATCCTACGCGTATATCGCTCACTACGGGGTAGGGCAGGAAATGCCTGTCTCTGCTCTTTGTACGTATCAGGTGGTTATCTTCATATTTATATTTGTCATATTCGGCATAGGCTGCTCCCACGCTCAGACCCAGGTCCAGGTCTATTGCGCCCTGTTTGCATTTGTATACGGGCAACTGCCATCCGCCGGTCAGTCCGGCATGGAACATATCGCCGGCGATGCCTTTGCCCCATGCTCCGGCAAACTTGCTGTATCCGGCATAGAAGCCCCAGTAGTAGGTACGCCAGAATTTGGGAATCTTGGACTGTCCCGTCTTTACGGTAAAGGAAGGTTTGGCATATCTTTTCACTTCCAGTCTGTAATCGTTGATTTTCATCTGTATGCGTTCGTTCATACTGATTTTGGCATTGCCGTTCCATTTGGCGCCTATGCCCACTACCCACCGGTTGTCGGTAGAACTTGAAAGGTCAAATTCCACTTTGGCATTCGGCAACAGCAACAGCCAGTCCATTGCATTGGTTTCAAACGCCCACCGTTCTTTGGGCGAAATCTTTTCGGAGGTTTTCTGTTGGGCGTATGCTCGAACGCTTATCGCGCCCAGCATCGCCAGCAACAGAAACAGTACCTTTGTCCTATTTGTCATCAGTTGTCAATGTTTAGTTCTATATTCTGTCATATCAGAAGTTGTAGGTCAGTCCGGCAGTCAGTGCGGCTGCACCTTCCCCTTTTTTTCCGCTGGCGCATCCGTCCAGCTTGTCCCCTACGAGATTACCTTTTATCTCGACATTGATGTCCAGATGTTCCGATACCTTAAAGCGGTTCAGCACACCTACGGTAAGCACTCCTGTGGTGGTATTCAGTCCGGGGGCGTTGGCCACACCGCCGCCCACCAGCGGAATGAGGCTGTATGTACGTTCTTCGTTCACACCGCACCACCAGTTCAGCACGTCCACCATGATGTCGGCATGATACATCATGAAATTCCACGATTCGCTGCTTCCGTTCATGGCTTCGCCCGAAGCGTGCATTCCGCTTATCTGCAATCTGGCGCCTAATACGGGGGTAATCCATTTACCGCCGCTTACGTCACCCGTAATGGAAATGCGGTTTCCGAACTGTGCATGCATGTCATAGTCGCCTACGTATACTCCGGCTCCTACCGAACCGCTTACAAACCATTTCTCATTGGCCGGATAGGCCTCCATTTTGCCTTGTGCGGCAACGGTAGTCCCTGCCGAAGCAAGAACTACCGCTGCCAGTATCCAAGGTCTTAGACTAAAAAATGTTTCATTATTTCGAAGTAATTGTTATTCTGCCATTTGGGCTTTCAGGTACAGCTTTTTCGCGAACTTCATATCATGTTCCACCATGATTCTTACAAGTTCCGGGAAGCTGGTCTTTGTCGGGTTCCAACCCAGCAGCGTCTTGGCTTTAGTGGGGTCACCCAGCAGTTGTTCCACTTCGCAGGGGCGGAAATATTTCGGATCCACTTCCACCACTGCCTTTCCTGTTTTCACATCGATACCTTTCTCGTTCACGCCTTCGCCTTCCCAGCGCAGTTCTATGCCGGCTTCCTTAAAGGCAAGTGTGGCAAACTCGCGTACGGTATGCATCTCTCCGGTGGCGATAACGAAGTCTTCCGGCGTATCGTGTTGCAGGATAAGCCACATACATTCCACATAGTCTTTGGCATATCCCCAGTCGCGGCGTGCATCCAGATTACCCAGATACAGCTTGTCCTGGAATCCTTGTGCAATGCGTGCGGCAGCCAATGTAATCTTGCGTGTAACGAAAGTCTCGCCGCGGCGTTCGCTCTCATGGTTAAAGAGGATACCGTTCACGGCATACATGTCATAGCTTTCGCGGTAGTTCTTCGTAATCCAGAAACCATACTGTTTGGCTACGCCATACGGGCTGCGCGGATAGAACGGAGTCGTTTCCTTCTGCGGCACTTCCTGCACCTTACCGAACAGTTCCGAAGTAGATGCCTGATAAATTCTTGTCTTCTTCTCCATGCCCAAAATGCGCACGGCTTCCAGCATACGCAGCGTACCTACCGCGTCGGCTTCCGCCGTGTATTCGGGTACGTCGAACGAAACTTTCACGTGGCTCTGTGCGGCAAGATTATAAATTTCATCCGGCTGCACCTGCTGTATGATGCGGATGAGCGAACTGCTGTCCGTCATATCTCCATAGTGCAGGTTCACCAGGCGGTCTTTCTTCATGTCGCGTACCCATTCATCCAGGTACAGATGTTCGATACGTCCGGTATTGAACGAAGATGAACGGCGCATGATTCCGTGAACTTCATAACCTTTGTCAATCAGAAATTCAGCCAGGAACGAACCGTCCTGTCCGGTAATACCGGAAATTAATGCTACTTTTTTCATTTTGTGTATTTTATTAATTTGATATTTTCTCTTTTAATAAGTGTCCCAGGAAGATAGTATTGCCTATGATATATCTTTTCCACATTCTCTTGGGTTCCTTTATGAGCCGGTAAAGCCATTCAAGGCTGTGTTCCTGCCACCATAAGGGGGCACGCTGTATATTTCCCGCAAAAAAGTCGAACACAGCGCCGATGGTGCCGATCGGACCTTTTACATCCAGCTCTTTCAGATGTGCGTATGCCCACTTTTCCTGTTTGGGGGCAGTCATTCCCACCCATAGCAAATCGGGCGTTACACGGTTCACCGCTTCTATCATCCGGCGGTTATCCTCTTCGGAGAATTCCGCTTTATAGGGTGGGGAATAGGTTTCTATCCGGATATTGGGATACAACCCGGCGGCTTTGGCCTTTATTTTCTGTAAAGTACCTTCGCTACTGCCCAAAAAGAAGCAAGTACCGCCTTTCGCGTTCAGTTTTTTCATTTCGTACTGAAACAGGTCCCATCCGGCAATGCGCTCTATCTTCTCATGCCGCAGCAGTTTGAATGCCAGTACGATACTCGCTCCGTCCGGAATCAGCGCATCGCCTTTCAGCAGCGCTTCGGCAAAAGCGGCATCTTTCCGTGCGGTATTGTAAGAATGTGCATTGATGGTGTTAATCAGCAGTTTGCCTTCCGGCAACGTGTCAAGTTCACCCGGGTGTCCCAGCAGTGAAATTGTTTTCAGTCTTAACATGTATGATAAGGAATATTTACCGTAGAGTACGCTACGCTACTGCCTGTCACATAAGCGTTGTTACGGACAGGCAGATAATATAAGGAATGTTTCTCCGGCAAAATTAAGTCAAATGTATTTGATAGCCAAGAAAAAAATGAAAAATGTATAAATTTGTCATCTTTTTTCTGGCTTTTCTTAATCTGTCCGGTGATTGATGCAGATACCTTTCAGGTACCATTCGTACAACCGGTGTATACCTTCGTCTATCTCCACCTTATGATGCCATCCCAGGTTGTGCAGTTTGGTACATCCGTCAGCTTGCGCAGCGTGCCGTCCGGTTTGCTTGCATCCCATCTCAGTTCGCCCTTGAAGCCGATTTCCGCCATGATTTTTTCCGCCACTTCCCTGATGCTGAGTTCCTTTCCGGTTCCCACGTTAATGTGGCAGTTGCGTATCTCTTTCGAACCTGCCGCATACGTATCCTTGAAGTCTACGTTCAACAACACATGTACGCTGCATCCGCCATTTCTTCGCTCCAGAGGAATTCGCGCAGCGGCTTGCCCGTGCCCCACAGCGTAACGGCTTCCGGCGTAATTCCGAATTTTGCCAGCTTTGCCAGTATCTCCTCATCGGTGCAGCTTCCGTTCACACCCTCTACCGGGCGCAGGTCTATATCCTTGCGTACGGCATCCCAGTTGCCTTCGTTCAGGCATTTGGCAAGGTAAATCTTACGTATCATGGCGGGCAGCACATGGCTGTTCTCCAGGTGGAAGTTATCGTTGGGTCCATACAGGTTGGTAGGCATCACCGCTATGTAGTTCGTGCCGTATTGCAGGTTGAAGCTTTCGCACATTTTCAGTCCGGCAATCTTGGCAATGGCATACGGTTCGTTGGTATATTCCAACGGCGATGTCAGCAGCACTTCCTCTTTCATCGGCTGCGGAGCTTCACGCGGATAGATGCAGGTACTGCCCAGGAAGAGCAGCTTCTTCACTCCGTGTCTGAAGCTTTCACCAATCACATTCTGCTGTATCTGTAAGTTCCGGTAGATGAAGTCCGCCCTATATTGCAGATTGGCCATGATGCCGCCCACGTGGGCGGCAGCCAATACCACGGCATCCGGTTTTTCTTCATCGAAGAATTTCTTTACAGCAACTCCATCCAACAGGTCCAGCTCCTTGTGGGAGCGGCCTGTCAGATTAGTATATCCTCTTTGCAGCAGGTTGTTCCAGATGGCGGAACCCACCAGTCCGTGATGGCCTGCTACAAAAATCTTAGCGTCTTTTTCCAACATAATTTATCAGGTATGATTATTCTTTATCTTTTTCTTTCACTTCGCCGCGGCGTGCCTTTTCGGTGTAGCGCAGTTCTTTTTCAATGGTCATATCCTTGCCCAGACCATACGTATGCAGTCTTTCAGGCTCTATACCCACCTTCACGAGGAACTTCTTCAAGGCTTCGGCACGTTTCAGCGTCACTTTCTTGTTTATGGCTTCTCCGCCGTATGGTCGGCATAGCCGCAGATGTCAATCTGCACTTCCGGATTCTCTTTCAGTGTTTTGGCAATGGTGAAGAGTTCGCGTGCATACTTGTCCGTATCCAGTTTCCACTTTCCTCGTTCAAAGTATACGGCGGGCAAGTCTTTCGGGAAACCTTTGCATACCACTACTTCCGGAGATTTTTCAAGCACTTTCTGTTCGATGTAGATAGTATCGTGCACCACTTTCGTAACGGTCTTTGTAGCGCGCTTCCACATAGGCAGATAGCCCGGAGCGTACATGATGTTGTCTTTCTTTCCGCTTTTTCCATTGCCTATTTTCCATACCAGACCCACTTGTGCGGTAAACATCGTATTTCTCTTGCAGTTGCAGATGGTTTTGATGCCGTCAAATTTGTTGTTGTTAATCCACATCATGCCGCCTTTCAACTGGGCGTCCAGATGTTTGTTGATGCGGTAACGCAATGCTACATCTCCGCCCAGTCCCAGATTGACTTTGTTGCTCAGCTTATCTGCAAACCGGTTTCCACTGCCTTTTTCTTCCACTTCGGTTGAGAATTTCTGCATGTATATACCCGGAGCTACCAGTAATGCCCATCGGCGATTGCCATCGCTGCGTCGGAACAGGTTAAACATATTCACTTCAAAATTCAGTCCGAAGTTCCACATCCTGATGTCACTGCGCAGCTCTTTGTAGTATTTGGCTCCTTCCGGAAAATCTACATTGTAATAGGTTTCCGCATTCGGCATGAGGATGAAGTCGTCTTCATAATCTCGCGAACCGGCTTTGTTGGCGGCATAGTCCACAGACAGCCGTATGCCGAACAACGGATTGAACTGGTACCCGCCTTGCAGTCCTACCATTCCGCCCCAATAACCGTTACCTTTGGTTACGGAACGGAAGTCTCCTGCAAAAAACGGAACACCGCCGTTAATACCTATGCTCCACCGTGAGTAATCATTGTACAAAGCTTTTTTTGCTGGGATAATCCTTCCAGGGATCATCCACTTTTATTGTTTCTTGAGCCGAAGCATTCATGCCGGATAAGAATATAAGGCATGAAGCGGCTGCTATATTCTGTAACAATTTCATAATACTGTACTTTTTAAGTGACTGAATCGGTTATTTTTTTAGCAGTTCGATGCAGACATATGCCGGTTTTCCGTAGAAATATCCATCTTGGTTAGCCTGCAACTGTACGATTACTCTGTATCCCTCAATGGAAGTAATTCCATTTCCCGGATTCAGATGCTGTTTCATGAGTATTCTTCCGTCAGTTGTTATTTCTATATAGCTGTTCATATCACTGGCGGGTTTTCCACTCTCATCATAAATAACTCCGAGAGAATATATTACATTCAATTTTTTGGCTCCGTCATTTTTGGAACTTGCCTTTACATCATCGCCTTTAAGTATTTTTTGTGTCTCTTTGATTTCTACCAACTCGTTTCCTAAGTCTTCTACATCAGCAAGGATGTTACGTTGGTAGGTAATGTCATTAAAGTTGCTTAAGTCCAGACCTGTGGCAACATTTACCTTAGTATTACCTTGAAAGAAATCATAATCCTTGTTACCATCCACTACTTTTCCAGGAGAGAAGCGTACTCCATAATATCCACTCTGGCAACTGTTTCCGTCTGTTGCGTTTTCATTGAATACAACGGCTACCTGACATGCTAAATCTTTGGCCACAGAACTTGGTAATCCTTCCACTTCTGTGGCAGAAGCTGTTACCGTCAATGTTGCTTCATCATATTTCTCTACTTTTTCTACGGTAAACTCCGGACCTGCTTCCGCACTTCGTGTCACGGGAGTCACTTTTCGGCTGTCTATTGAAATAACATCTTTTTGCTCTATCATTTCATCTATTACCGATGCAGGCATCACTTTTACATTAATTTTCAGGGTATACTTGTTGCCATCTTGTATCAGAAGAACGCTTTGGTTGTTGAAATCTGGAATAATATCCATCTTTTTGATGCGATTGGCAAGTTCATCGATCTTGTCCTTCAATTCATCAATCTGACTTTGTAAATCGTTGATATTGTTTTCCAATGTATTGATTTTGCCAGTCAAATCTTTTTCCAGCGTATCAAGCAGTCCCTGGAATTTGTTTTCCAGTTCTGTTAACTTTTCAGCTAGTTCCTCATCGGTAATGCTTGATTACCGGTTATGTTATCTATCTGGTCTTGCAGCCCTTTTATTTTATCGTTCAAATCATTAATCTTATCTTGCAGTTCGGTCTTGGCGGTTTCCAATGCCTCTTTCAGTTCTTTCAGCTGTGCTTCGCAATCGACATCGCAACCGCTCCATTGTTTCCGTTCTGTAAATCCTCTATTTGCTTTTCGATAGTGGTAACCCTTTCTTCAAGACTGGTTATCTGCTCCTTAAGTTCGGTGTAACTGTTTTCTCCCGCTTTCAGTTGGTTACGTATGATTTCCAATTGACCGTCATAATCTTTTTGGCAGCTGGTCATTAAAAAACAGCTGCTTCCTGTTAATAGTAGCATGACTATAAACAGAAACATTTTTGAATTTCTTTTCATAACTAATTTTGTTTTAGGGTAAAACGTTTAATATTTTGTTCTTCTTTCAAGCTACATACCAGCAGTGCACCGTTCCGTTCGGCAATGATATAGCCGTCCAGTCCTTCCACTACTACTTGTTTCTCTCCGGAAGTGTGTATAATACAGTTACGGCAGTTGTGCAGGCTGATGTCATTCCCCACACCTGCATTTCCGTATTCGTCCTGAGGCAGCAGGGTTCTTAGCGAACCCCAGCTGCCCAAATCACTCCACCGAATTCGGCAGGCAGTGTATAGATGCTTTCCGCTTTCTCCATTACAGCGTAGTCTATGGATATTTTCTCACAGGTGGGGAAGAGTCTTTCTACAGTGTCGGCCTCTTGTGCTGTGTAGAAATCCCGGCTCATTTCGTCCATAATAGCAGCCAGGTCCGGAGTAAACTTGCGTATGGCATCGGTTATGGTATCCACGTTCCACACAAAATGCCGGCATTCCAAAAGTAGCTGCCGTGGGCAACTGTATTCTTTGGCAGTTTCTACATCCGGCTTTTCTTTGAAAGCGCCTACCTTGTATATTTCAGTACCGTTAATCAGTTCTGCAGCCTGTATGTAGCCGTATCCGGTTTCCGGACGGCTGGGTTTAATGCCTATCGTTACAATGGAACAGTTTGTGGCGGTAAAATCGAGTGCACAGCGCATTACCCGTTGAAACTCAACGGTGTTTATTACTAGTGCATCCGACGGAGTTACTACGATATTTGCCTGCGGATGCTGTTTCTTTATCTTCCAGCAGGCGTAGGCAATGCAGGGTGCTGTATTGCGGCAGTCGCTCTGCCAGGATGTTGCATTCGGGCAAATCGGGTAATTGTTCTTTTACAATATCCGTATATTTCTCACTGGTCACTACCCAAAAGTTTTCCATTGGGCATAGTGGTGCAAATCGTTCTACGGTAAGTTGTATCAGTGACTTGCCGCATCCCATTACATCAATAAACTGTTTGGGATATTCAGGTGTACTCATCGGCCAGAATCGGCTTCCGATGCCGCCTGCATGATTACAATATGATTTCCCATCTCTCTTTAATAGTAAATTTTGATAATGTATGTTTATATCAATGAATAGCACAACCTATGGTTATGATTTCAATGTCCGTAATTGCTTTTAAAGAATGCGGGGTATTGGCAGGTATGCTGATAAAGTCTCCACTGCTACATGTTATCTGTTCCTTGCCGACTGTCATTATCGCATCTCCTTTTTGAAACAGAAAGAATTCTTCCATGGTAGGATGCAAGTGCTCTTTTGCCATTTCTCCGGCTTTTAGTCGGGTTACGGCAATTTGGGTGAGGGGAGTGGATGTCTCCTGATTGTTTAGTAATACCCGTTTCTCACCGACACCATGTGTGGTAGTGATAATAGGTAACTCTTTAATCTTTTTCTTGGTTGTTTCCATCGCACGTTTTGATGTATGGAATTACACAAAATCTATTTTATACAATCATGTCATCTTGATGATTTCTTTCCAATCATACTCTTGAGTCCTGAATGTTTGTGCAAATAATCTTGATAGGCAACGTAGTATA